>Ga0207704_10000108_pt1 | contig 45380 bp, 38 predicted proteins | sample KBSMisM12_FD_184308 | JGI IMG/M metagenome (GOLD analysis project Ga0207704, IMG submission 184308) | Miscanthus rhizosphere microbial communities from Kellogg Biological Station, Michigan, USA - KBS Miscanthus M1-2 (SPAdes) (version 2) | ecosystem: Host-associated > Plants > Roots >...
TGAACCGGTTGCCGCGATTGCGTGTGCTGCACGGTCTGCTTCTGCTTCTGCTTTTGCTTGTTATGGTCGATGCCGCGATGGCGCAGCCATTCGGCCTCAATCGTGGCACGGCGCCGTCCGAAGTTGGCGGCTTCGCCGGCTGGATTCTTGCAAAGCAGGCCGAATTTTATCGGATGCTGTCGGGGCTCATTCGCGCCGCCAAGGCGGACGGGAGTGCTGCCTACACCCTGCTCGGCATCTCCTTTCTCTATGGTGTCTTTCATGCCGCGGGACCGGGCCACGGCAAGGCGGTGATCTCGTCCTATCTGGTGGCGAACAACGAGACCTGGCGGCGCGGCATTGTGCTCTCGTTTGCATCCGCCATTCTGCAGGCGTTTTCCGCAATCGCCATCGTTGGGGTCGTCGCGGCTCTCCTTGGCGCCACGGCGAAGGTCATGGGTGATACCGTGCGCGTGATCGAAATCGTCAGCTACGCGCTCATTTTGTTGATCGGTCTGCGTCTCTTGTGGGTGAAGGGCAGGGCGTTGTTGCAAGCGGTGGGACTCAAAGAACGTGCGCACGCTCATGATCACGCGCACGAGCATGGCCACGGCCATCATCACCACCATGATCATGACCACGACCACGACCATGATCATGATGCATCAGCCTGGAGTCACGGGCACGCACCGGAGCCGAGCGAACTCGCTGGCGTTCACTGGTTAAGGCGTGGCCTGACGGCGATCGTTGCTGTTGGTCTGCGCCCGTGCTCGGGCGCGATCATTGTGCTCGTGTTTGCGCTCGCTCAGGGGCTGTTCTGGATCGGCGTCGCCTCGACCTTTGTCATGGGGCTCGGGACGGCAATCACGGTAGCCGCGATTGCAACTTTGGCGGTGGGCGCGCGTGAACTTGCAGGCAGACTGGCGAAAGCGAAGCCGGGGGCGGGAGTGATTATCCTGCGCGGACTGGAAACTGCGGCGGCCCTGGTGATTGTGCTGTTTGGTGCGGCCTTGCTCACCGGTTATCTGGCAAGCGAACGCCTGATGGGCGTTTAGCGAAAATCATCGGGACGAAGTTCGATCGGTTGGCCATGCGGGGTGCGGTCACTGGCGCGATCCCAGGCGTCGCGGTAGCGATGCAGTGTATCGGCCGTCGTCACCCCTTTTTCCGCAACGAGCTTCTCGAGTGTGTTGAGCCAGTGCGAGTAATACGTTTCGCCGGTGTCGGGGTCGCCTTCCGACTGTGCACGTTTGATTTCGGCGGCAAGTGCCGCCGCCCATTCCGGCCAGGTGAAAACGCCGCGCTCGTGTAGCGCCAACGTCATGGCGAAGGCCTGGGCCTCCCACGGCTCGCGAAACACCGGGCCATCGGCGTCGCGCGGCACGCCGGGCACGGCAATCGCGGCGCGCATGGCTGCTCGCGGATCCATCGCCATGTCAGGCCGGCTCCAGATAGGGTTCCCAAGCGTCGACTGAAACCTTCGCGCTTGGGTCGCCTTCACCGCCCCACAACTCGCGTCCGTCGAAGCGCACAGTGTAAAGCCATTGCGGATTTTCGCCGACTCCCGTCGCATTGCTGTCCGGGAAAACGTGACAGCCGACAACGCGCTCGATCGTGCCCACGTGGCCGCGCACGTAGCGAGGCAGACGCGTATGCGTCGGCGGATTGATATTCTTCGCGCGCACTTTGTCGCCCGGCTTGAACGCGGCCGCCGTATTTGTGTCTCGCTCGGTCGGGCCGCCGCGGTGCAGGGTCCTCTCGACGTCGCCCGGCGACAATATGCGTTTCACAGGTTTTGCCGGATGCAGCGAATGACCGGCGGCGATTTCGTCCTCCGCCACCAGGCCGCGTTCCTTCAGCATTGTCTCAAGCGCGGCAAACCAGATCTGATAGTAAGTCATCGACAGGTATTCGCCGGGCGGACGGTTCTCGCGCGCGAACCGCGACATATCGATGTTCCAACCACCCGGCATGCCCATTGCCAGCGTGAGCGCAAACGCGCGCTTTTCCCATTCGCCATGGAAGACAGGCTCGTTCGGCTCCGGCTTGACCGGGCCGTGGCCCTGCGTTCCACCAAGGTCTTGACCGCCGTTCACTTTGCAATGTCCTTCGGTGATTTCGGCAGACCGGTGCCGATCATGGAATCGCGCGTGACAAGATCGGCGAGCTTTTCTTCGCTCCAACCTTCGGTGCCATCCGGGCGCATGGGCACCACGAGATAACGGATTTCTGCGGTAGAATCCCAGATACGGATTTCAGTTTCTTTGGGGAGCGCGAAACCAAAGTCGGCAAGCACGCTACGCGGATCGGACACCGCACGCGAGCGGTAGGGCGCGGACTTGTACCAGACTGGTGGCAGTCCCAATACCGGCCACGGGTAACAGGAGCACAACGTGCACACGACCATGTTGTGCAGATTTGGTGTGTTCTCCAGCGCAACGATGTGCTCGCCCTGGCGCCCCGCATAGCCGACCTCGGCGATGGCTGGCGTCGCATCCTTGAGCAGGCGCGCGCGATAGGCCGGATCGGCCCAGGCTCTTGCGACGACGCGCGCGCCGTTGCGCGGACCGACTTTCTTTTCATAGGTCTCGATCAGCAGATCGAGGGCGGCGGGGTCGACATAGCCCTTTTCGGTCAACACGGTTTCCAGAGCGCGCACGCGCAACTGGGTTTCGGATAGCTCCGAATGGTCGTGGTCGTGATGATGATCGTGGTCGTGGTCGGACATGGCCCCACTATAAGCAAAGGTCGCGTCTTTATGCCATCATCGGAGTTATGAGATTTACGCATATGACCGCGCTGGCTGACCGCATCGACCGTTTGATCTCAGGCATCGGCCGTGTTGCGGCTTGGCTCATTCTTGTTGTCGTCCTGCTGCAATTTGCACTGGTTGTGGCCCGCTATTTGTTCGGGCTCGGTTCCATTTGGCTTTCTGAGACCGTGATCTACGCGCACGCGGCAGTATTTATGCTCGCGGCGGCCTGGACCCTGCGCGCCGAAGGTCACGTGCGTGTCGATATTTTTTACGCCGAAGCATCTACACGAACGAGGGCATTCATCGACTTTGTCGGGGCCATTCTTCTCCTGCTGCCGTTCATGCTCGTACTGCTATGGCTGTCGGTACCTTATGCGGCACGCTCGTGGGCCATTCTCGAGCACTCGCAGGAAACAAGCGGCCTGCCGCTCGTTTTCGTACTCAAAACTCTCATTCCTGTCTTCGCCGTGTTGATGGCCTTGCAAGGTTTGGCGCAGGCAATCCGCGCCGCCGCGGTGCTGGCGAGGACGCGCTGATGGTCAACCCGGAGATCCTTGCGGTTCTCATGATGATCGCGGTGATCGCGGCATTGATGGCCGGCTATCCGGTGGCCCTCACGCTCGCGGGCACCTCGCTCATCTTCGCTGTGCTTGGCGAGGCGCTGGGCGCCATGAGCTTCAGCATTCTTGGCGCACTTCCGCAGCGCATCTTCGGCGTCATGACGAACGAAGTGCTGCTGGCGATTCCGCTTTTCATTTTCATGGGCGTCATGCTGGAGCGCTCACGTATCGCGGAAGATCTGCTCGAGACCATGGGTCGCCTGTTCGGCACGCTGCGCGGCGGGCTTGGCATTTCTGCAGTCATCGTTGGCACGCTGCTTGCGGCAGCCAAGGGTGTGGTGGGCGCAACGACTGTCACCATGGGTCTCATCATGCTGCCGACGATGCTGCGCTTCGGCTACGACCCGCGGCTAGCAGCCGGAACGGTCGCCGCCACCGCAACGCTCGCACAGATTTTTCCGCCGGCGACCGTCCTCGTTCTGCTCGGCGATCAACTCGGCAACGCGTACCAGGCCGCGCAGCTGTCGAAGGGTATTTTTTCGCCGCGATCCCTCACGGTCAGCGATCTTTTCGCCGGCGCGCTGGTACCCGCCTTTGCGCTGGTCGGCCTCTATCTGATCTTTCTGATCGCGGTCGCGGTGCTGCGCCCGCAAGCATCACCGGCACTGCCGGCCGATGCGAAAGCCTTGCGCGGCGTCAAGATGCTGCGCCGTCTTGCCGAAGTGCTGGTTGCTCCGCTCGCCCTGATTGCCGCCGTGCTCGGTTCGATCCTTGGCGGCATTGCAACGCCGACCGAAGCCGCGTCGATCGGCGCCGTCGGCGCGATAGTGCTCGCGGCCCGCAAGGCGCCGCTTGGCGGCCTGGTGAGGCCGGTTTGCGAGAAAACCGCGCAGATTGTCAGCATGATTTTTCTGATCCTGATCGGCGCGACCATGTTCAGCCTGGTGTTCCGCGCGCTCGGCGGAGACGACATGGTGCATCGCGCACTTTCGAATTTGCCGGGCGGACCGGCGGGCGCAGTGCTTACGGTGATGATCGCGATGTTTTTACTCGGCTTCGTGATGGATGCGTTTGAGATTATTTTCGTCGTCGTGCCAATTGTTGCACCGATCTTGCTGGCCATGCCCGGAGTCGATCCGGTCTGGCTCGGCATAATGATGGCGGTCAATCTGCAGACGTCCTACATGCACCCGCCGCTTGGACCGACACTGTTCTTCCTGCGCGGTGTTGCGCCGCCGCAGATAACCACCCGGCACATCTACGTCGGCATTATTCCGTTTGTGGCAATCCAGTTGCTCGCGCTTGTGGTGCTCTGGTTCGTGCCTGGGATGGCGACGGCGTTGCCGCTGGCACTATACGGCCATTAGCCGAAGATTCGCTCGATAACCACCCAGATCCAGACGGCCCCAGCCGCAAGCAAAGACAGCCCGACGGCCGCAGATCCCATGTCCTTGACCCGCTTGATCGCCGGGTCATTTTTTTTGGTCACGCGGTCGCTTAGTTTCTCAATCGCCGTATTGAGCAGTTCGACAATGAGAATAAGGACAATCACGCCAATCAGCGCGAACCGCTTGGTGATGTCTGACGTGAGGAAAAACGCCAGCGGTATGCCGATCGCCAGCAGGCCGAGCTCCTGGCGAAAGGCGGCTTCCGACCGTGTCACAGCGATCAAGCCATTCCAGCTATTGATGGTCGCGCGCCAGATCCGTTCCACGCCAGCCGCCCCTTCGGTCCGAACGATACCTACGGGTTTTTGTCGGTCTATTCCATATCGTTGCGGCCCCCGTGTATAACCGCATTCGCATGAAAGCCGCCGATATGTTCAGTCTGAAAGGCCGCGTGGCGCTGGTGACAGGCGCGTCGAGCGGCCTCGGCGTGCAATTCGCGAAGGCGCTTGCCGACAACGGCGCCGCGGTTGCGCTGGTGGCCCGCCGGGCCGACCGGCTCAAATCGCTCAAGGACGAAATTGAAGGCAAAGGTGGCCGCGCGGTTGCGATTGAAGCAGACGTCACCGACCATGCTGCTGTCGCCCGCACTTTCGACGCCGCTGAAAAGGCTTTCGGCACAGTGACGATTCTCGTCAATAACGCCGGCATCGCGCACGGCGGACGCGCGGTCGAAATGCCGCCGGAGGAATGGCGCAAAGTCCTCTCGACCAATCTCGATGCCGTTTTTTTCTGGGCGCAGGAGGCGGCGCGCCGGCTGCTCGCCGCCAAGAAGCAGGGGGCGATCGTCAATATCGCATCCGTCCTGGGCCTCGCCGTCTCAAAGGGCGCGGTCGCCTACGCTGCCGCAAAAGCGGGCGTCGTGCAGGTCACGAAAGCGCTTGCCGTCGAGTTGGCGTTCAAAGGCGTGCGCGTCAACGCGATCGCGCCGGGCTGGTTCGTCACCGAAATGAACGACGATTATCTTTCCGGCGAAGCAGGCACGGCCATCAAACGTGAGATTCCCATGGGCCGTTTCGGCAATCCCGGCGATCTCGACGGCGCGTTGCTGCTGCTGGTTTCAGACGCAGGCAGTTATATTACCGGCGCGACAATTGTCGTCGATGGCGGCCAAGTCGTTCAGATCAAAGGGTAGGGGACAGGCATGGACTTCACGCTTGCGCCGGAGATCGAGGATCTTCGCCTGCGCGTTCGTTCGTTTGTGGAAGAGCACGTACTGCCGCTCGAGGCGGACCCGCAGAATTTCTCCGACCACGAGAATATCCCGGAGGACCGGCTCGCCAAGGTGCGCGAGAAAGCCAGAAAGGCGGGGCTGTGGGCGCCGCAATCGCCGAAGGAATACGGCGGCATGGACCTTCCGATCATCGCCTGGCCGGCAATTTACGAGGAGGCGGCGCGCTCGATCTTCGGACCGCTTGCCATCAACTGCATGGCGCCCGATGACGGGAACATGAATTTGCTCAAACTGGTCGGCACGCGCGAGCAGAAGGAAAAATGGTTGAAGCCGATCGTCGAGGGAAGGGTCCGCTCGACTTTCACCATGACCGAACCGGCGCCCGGTGGCGGCTCCGACCCCTCGATGATCCAAACCAAGGCCGAGAAGAAAGGCGACCGCTACATCATACGAGGCCGCAAATGGTTTGCTACCGGCGCCGACGGCGCCGCGCATTTCATCCTGGTTGCGCGCACGTCAAACGACAAGCGCAAAGGCTTGACGGCGTTTCTGTACCACAAGGATCAGCCCGGCTGGCGCATTGTCCGTCGCATCCCGATCATGGCCCCGCACGAGCATGGCGGTCACTGCGAGCTCGAGTTCGACGGGTTGGAAATTCCACGCGAGAATGTGCTGCTGGAAGAAGGCGACGGGCTAAAGATTACGCAAATCCGCCTTGGTCCCGCGCGGTTGACACACTGCATGCGGTGGCTCGGTTTTTCCAAGCGCTGCATGGAAATTGCGCAGGCCTACGTCGCCAATCGCGAGGGCTTCGGCATCAAGCTCGCTGATCGTGAAAGCGTGCAGATCAAGCTTGGCGAAGTGGCGCAGCAGATCCAGATCGGGCGGCTGCTCACAATGCACGCGGCCTGGATGCTCGATCAGGGCGGCCGCGCGCGCAAGGAGGTTTCGATGGCCAAGGTGCAGGTGGCCGACACGCTGCACAAGGCTGCCGATGTGGCGATTCAATTGCAGGGCGCCCGCGGCTTTTCGCGGGATTCAATCGCCGAGTGGATCTATCGCTCGGCGCGTTCTGCCCGCCTGGTGGATGGTGCTTCCGAAGTTCACATGATGGTGCTGGCGCGGTTCATGCGCGAAGAGGGTCGGGATTTCTGGCAATGGGGTCCCGGCGAGGGACGCCGGAACGTGCGCTAGGGCGCGTCTTTCAGCGCCTGGTGGACTTCGACGACGTTGCCATCCGGATCGTAGAAAAAAATCTGCTTCCAGCCGGTCATCGCCCAATCGCCGTAATCCGAATATTTGATGCCTTTGTCCTCAAGGCGCCGCTTGAACGCCTCCAGGTCGTCGGTGCGAAAAGCGATGTGGCCATCCTGCACAGGGTTGACCACCTTGCCAGTGCGAAAACCGATATTCATATCCTTCTCGGCGATGTGCATCTGTATCGCGCCGTCGGTGACGAAGGCGACGTCGCCTGGATAGCCCTGGTCTCGCACGCGGGTGCGACCCATGTCGGGAATTGTCTGCATGTCGAGAACGTCGCGATAGAATTTGTTCATCGCCGAGACGTCTGTGGTGGCCAGATTAACATGATGCAGCTTCAGCTTCATGAGGTGGCCTTTCGGAGCGCTGCGACCTCGTCGCGCGCCGATTTCATCAAGTACTGCAGATCGGATCCCACGATAACAAAGCGGGCGCCGAGTCTCACCAATTCGGAGACGTGTTCAACGTCACCGCGAATGCCGCCAACACCGAGTTGTTTGCCATGCACCTTGCAGGCTTTCGCCGTGCTCTCATATGCGGCACGCAGCTTCGGACTTTTCATATCGCCCGGGATACCCATCGCGGTGCACAGATCGTTGGAGCCGATCAGCAGCACGTCGATGCCGGGAACAGCGGCGATCGCCTCGGCATTTGCTATACCTTCGGGACTCTCCAGCATCGGAATCAATACCGTCGCGGCGTCTCCCTGTTTATTGACTTCACCAAGAGGCGTCGCACGGTAACCCTGCAATGGGCCAGTACCGGCGACCGAACGTTCGCCCAGCGGAGGAAACCGGCATGCGCGGACGAAAGCCTCGGCCTGGGCGCGAGTGCTGACATTCGGACAAATAATGCCGAGCGCGCCCATATCGAGCAGGCGCGTGGCGTCCTCGAACTGGTGGCCGGCAATGCGCACCATCGGCGTTACCCCGACAGGAAGCGCCGCCACGCAGATCTGCGCGGCTGCATCGAGGGAAATCGTGGAGTGTTCCATGTCGATATAGAACGCGTCGAAGCCGCACGAATCCGCGATCATTGCGATCTCGGTCGTACGCGCGAGCCGCGTCGCCATGCAGAGTGCGACCTCGCCGCGCGCAAGCCGCTCCTGCATTCGGTTCGTGTAGGCCACGATTTGAGCGCTCAGTTACGGTAGCTCGTGTCGATCTGGTCGAGCCTACGCAGATACGCGGCCCAGTCATGACTGCCGCGTCCGGCGTCGTGATGCTCATATTGCTCGGCGGTCTTGGCGCAGACCTCCGGCGGGATCTCGATCACCTCGGCGCTGGTTGCTTCCAGCCTGAGCTGGATATCGGCGGCATCGATGAGATGCTTCATCAGCACAAATGCTTCGCGCGCGCTTTTGCCGACCGTGAGCAAACCGTGATTGTGCATGATCATTGCCCGGTTCTGCCCGAGATCGCGGTTGAGACGCTCGCGCTCGTCGAAGTCTTCGGTAATTCCTTCGTAAGCGTGGTAGCCGATCCGCTTGTAGAAGCGGATTGCCTGCTGCGAAACCATGCGCAGGCCGCTTTTGAGTCCGGCAATCGCCATGCCGACATTGGTGTGTACATGCATCGCGCAGTTCACGTCCGGTCGCGCACTCAATACGCCGCCATGCAGCGTGAAGCCTGGCCGGTTGACTCCCGACTTTTCGTCGAGGTCCTCATCCATCGAGACTTTCACCAGGTTGGAGGCGGTTACCTCGGTATAAAGCAGATCATGCTTCTTCATCAGCAGTTTGCGCGGCTCATCCGGAACCCGCATCGAGGAATGATTGTAGATCACGTCGTCCCAACCGTAATGCGCGGTCAGGCGATAGACTGCAGCGAGGTCGACGCGGGCCTGCCATTCCGCTGGTGAAATTCCATCCCGTGAAATTTTGGGAACGCTGGCAAGCTTGTTCATCGGCGTTGTCCTCCGTGACTGCAGGAGCGGAGTCTATCACACCGGTCCGGCTTGGCCAGATTGCGCGCCGCAGTATAGAAAGGAGCGCAATCGAGCAGGTGAAAATGAGCGAGCCAATCAAAATTCGAATGGGTGGCTATGGTCCCCCGACGACGGGATTCAGCAAGGCGCTGAAATTCATCGGCGACAGGCTGGAAAAGCAATTCGGCAATGACGTCGCGATCGAATACGTCTTCAACATCATGGATCACGGCCACAAGGCCGAGGACATTCTCACGTTGGTCGAGAACGGCGAGATCACGCTCGGTTACCAGTCGTCGAGCTATCTCACCGACCGCGTGCCTGAGCTGGGCTTTGTCGACCTGCCGTTCCTGTTTTCCAGTAACGCGCAGGCGCGCGGCGCAATGGACGGCGCGCTCGGCGAATTCATGGTGCGCAAGACGGAAGAGCGGATCAACTACCGGATCCTCGGTTGGTTCGAGAACGGCTTCCGCCATATCTCAAACCGGCTGCGGCCGATCCACCTGCCAGCCGATATGAAGGACATGAAAATCCGCGTGCTGCCGAGCGAGATTCACAGGCGCACGTTCGAACTGCTCGGCGCAAAGGCCATGCGCATGGACCTCACCGAGGCCATCGCCATGATCAAGGCCGGCACGCTGGATGCACAGGAAAATCCGCTGGCGAATACGGTCACCTATGGCGTGCACAAATTCCATAGATTTCACACGCTCAGTTATCACTTCTATATTTCGCGGCCGATCTTCCTGCATCGCGCGTCGTTCGAAGCCTGGCCCGAAAAGATCCAGCGCGCGATGCAGACAGCAGTGACCGAAGCGGTTGCCTACCAGCGCAAGCTCGCGCTCGAAGAGAACCAGTCCTCTCGCAAGGCGATCGAAGCCGAGGGTTGCGAAATCAACGAGCTGACCTCGAAAGAGCACGACGCTTTTGTAGCGGCCGTGCAGCCGCTACTGGCGGATGCGCGCAAAACCTATGGCGAGACCATGTTCCGTATGGTGCCGAAAGCATAACAGTGTCGCGGCAAACAGCGTCACCGAAACATTAACGCACTCCCTGCAATTGCAGGATTTACGCAGCTGAAAGACTCCGTTGCTAGTGAGTGGCCGCAACATTTCGTGTGGCGGCCATCAGATGACCAGTTCGAACCGACCCATCGCGCTTGCGCTCCGCGGGGTCAGCAAACGTTTCGATCGCCCGGCGGTCGATGCGCTCGATCTCACGATTTACGGTGGCGAGTTTTACGCCCTGGTCGGCCCCAACGGGGCGGGCAAGACAACGACATTGCGCATGGTCGTCGGCCTTCTAAGGCCGGATGTCGGCTCGATCAGCATCGGCGGGATCGATGCGCTGTCCGATCCGGTTGCGGCAAAGCAGATAACGGCATGGCTTTCCGACGAGCCGATGATCTACGACAAGCTCACGCCGTACGAATATCTCGAATTTGTCGCCGGGCTGTGGCGCATCGATCCTGCAATCGCGCTGGTCCGTGCACGCGAGCTTATCGGTTGGCTCGGCCTTGAGCCGCACGCGCACGAGCGCTGCGAGGGTTTTTCCCGCGGCATGCGCCAGAAGGTGGCGCTCGCGGGCGCGCTGGTGCACGATCCCAAGCTCATCATTCTCGACGAACCGCTGACCGGTCTCGACGCAGGCACGGCCCGACAGGTGAAGGACGTGCTGCGTGCGCGCGCCCGTGACGGCGGCACCGTCATCATGACCACGCACATTCTTGAGGTTGCAGAACGCATGGCCGACCGCATCGGCGTGATCGCCCGCGGGCGCCTGATCGCGGAAGGTACTCTCGATGACTTGCGCCGGCAGACTGGCGAAACGGCTACGAGCCTCGAAGACACCTTCCTAACGCTTGTGGCCGAGCAGGCGGCGGCGTGATTCAACAGGCATCGCTGACATGGCTGGCCGGCCACGAACTTAGGCTCGGCTGGCGCGACTGGGTCTCGCTGATGACGGCGGGCGGGCGCACGCGCGGACGTACCGCATTTGTTGCACTCGTGTGCATTGCCATCTTCATGCATGTCTTCGCCTATTGGACGGTTGCCGCCTATGCCGATGCTGGTCTTGGTTCCGACACGGCCGCGCTGGTCGGAATCACCGGCACGCTCATTCTGTCGTGGTCGCTACTTTTGTCGCAGGCCATGGAGTCCGTGACCCGCGCGTTCTATTCGCGCTCCGACCTCGACCTCATCCTCACGTCCCCCGCCTCTGCACGAAAAGTCTTCGCGGTGCGTATGGGCCGGATCGCCATGGCCGCAGGGGCGATTGCAGTGCTATTGGCTGCGCCATTCATCAACGTTTTGGCGGCGCTCGGAGGCGGCCGATGGCTTGCCGCCTATGGTGTGGTCATTGCGATGGGCGCGGTGGCCACGGCCGTCGCTTTGGCGCTGACGATCACTTTGTTCCGCACCATTGGCGCGAAGCGCACGCGCCTGGTTGCTCAGATTGTTGCGGCCGTGATCGGGGCCGCTTTCGTCATCGGGCTGCAGGTTGCCGCGATATTTTCTGCGGGCAGTCTCTCGCGTTACGCGGCGTTGCAGTCGGACTGGATGCTGCGACATGCGCCGGATACTGCCAGCGCATTCTGGTGGCCGGCGCGCGCGGTGCTTGGGGACTATGTTGCCTTGGCCGCGGTTTTCGGGTTTGCAGCTGCCGTGCTTGGAATGGCGATTGCCGTATTTTCACACCGCTTCGGCGAGCACTCGATCGCGGCGGCCGGAGTTTCGAATACCGTCGTGCAGCAGCGCCGGTGGGTACTCGCGTTTCGCCGCCGTTCTCCAGCCCGCACGCTGCGTCACAAGGAATGGACCCTTCTCAAACGCGATCCCTGGCTGGTCTCACAGACGTTGATGCAAATTCTTTATTTGTTGCCGCCGGCGCTGCTGCTTTGGGTTACATTCCGCACCGGACACGACGCGTTTATCGTATTGATCCCAGTGATTGTCATGGCCGCCGGTCAGCTCGCCGGCGGACTGGCGTGGCTGACCATTTCGGGGGAAGACGCGCCGGACCTCGTTTCGACTGCGCCGATCGCGGCCAATCGAATCCTGCTCGCCAAGATCGAAGCCGTCATTGGTATGGTGGCGCTCATTTTTGCGCCAATCGTTGCGCTCCTGGCATTCGATGCCGTGTTTGCGGCCGCGGTCTGCGGACTGGGGATTCTGTCGGCGGCGGCCGCAGCGACAATGATCCAGCTTTGCTTCCGCGTGCAGGCGCGCCGGAGTCATTTCCGGCGCAGGCAGACGTCCTCGCGGATCGCGACTTTTGCTGAAGCGTTTTCGTCCATAGCCTGGGCGGCGACGTCAGCGCTTGCGGCCGCGGGAGTGTGGCAGGCAATCGGCCCGGCCATTGTCGCATTCGGCATCTTGGCCGGTGTCTGGATGCTCAGCCCGTCACGGAGCTGAGCTACGCATAGGAAATGCGCAGCCGCTGACGGCCGACGAGTATGCCGACAAAAACCAGATTGAGAATATTGGCACCGATTCCGGCTGCGAAAGCCGGCGCATAGTAGCCGAAGTGATCATAGAGCAATCCCGCGAGCCAGCCGCCGAGCGCCATGCCACAGCCGCTGAATAGCAGCAATGTCGGTATGCGCCACGATGCTTCCGAGGCGGGAAACAGTTCGCGCAAGGCGAGCACATAAGCCGGAATAATTCCGGAGAAACCGAGCCCGAACGCGGCGGCGACCGTAAAGAGCCCGACCTCGTTCTGCGTCAGAAGCAACGCGGTCATTGACGCGGCTTGCCAACCCGAGCCGATGAGGACTGTAGCCAACCCGCCGATACGGTCGGAAATTGCTCCCCAGATCTGCCGGCTCAGGAAAGCCGTGCCAAGCAGCACGGACAGCATCAGCGCGCCGGTCGAGCTCGCGATGCCGAGATCGCTGCAGAAGGCAACGAGATGCCCCTGCGGCATCGCCATCGGAATGCAGCATAGCACTGCGGCCACGCACATCACGGCGAAAACGACATTGGGCGGCCAGCCAAGCACGCGCGCTCTCGCTCCGGTGCCATCGGTGGAAGCGACCGGATGGATCACTTCGGGCGGCGCGCTGAAATAGGTTATCGCCAGCGGAATGATCACGACGATTTCGAGCGCGCCGTACCACAGCATGGTCTGCCGCCAGCCGAAGTCGGCGATGACACGCTCGAACAGCGGCGGCCACATTGCGCCGGCGAGGTAACTTCCGCTCGAGATCAGGGCCAGCGCCGATCCGCGCCTTCGGTCAAACCAGCGGCTGACGTAGATATACATCGGCGCATTGATGCCGCCGAGCCCGATCAAGCCAATGAAGAGTCCGTGTCCGACCCACAAGGGCCAGGGCGGTCCCAGCGTCGAGATCACGAGGCCGAGGCCGATCATCAGCGCACCGCAGATGACCGTCCACCGTGTGCCGACTTTGTCGGCGAGTCGTCCCATCAAAATGCCACCGACTCCCGAACCCAGCCAGGCGAGCGCGCTGGCGAGCGCAGGGATGGAGCGGATGCCATTAACCTCAGCGGCGATATCCTTGAGCGCGACCGCTGTGATCCATGCAGCACCGAACGCCATCAGCATGGTGAAAAGAGCCGCCATGGCGACGGCCCACGATTTTTTGGATTCGATGGAAGAGACTGTCGATTGCAACATCAGGCGGGAATCCGGCTGGTCGATCTTGTGGCAGGCCGCCGTTGTTTTGACCACCCACACGGGCGTAGGTCTGCCTTGCCTGCTGCATTGCGCCAAAATGCGCGTGGAGCCCACTTAAGGAAATTTCCTTTTAGGACCCGCTAAAATTTCGAAATTGACCCGACGCTCGTGAAGTATAGCCTTCAGCGCGGTTTCTGCGCTTTGCGCCGTCCCGGCCAACCTTATATGAGTGGGGTCCGGCACCGCATTGCCGGCTTTACAAGGCGTTCCATGCCGCTTCGACCGGTCAGCCTGAACGACAAATACGACCTTAACCAGTCACACGTCTTCGTGACTGGCTATCAGGCATTGATCCGCGCCTGCCTCATGCAAAAGGAGCGCGATCGCCGCGCCGGCCTGAACACGGCCGGCTACGTCACCGGCTATCGCGGCTCTCCGCTCGGCGGCCTTGACCAGCAGTTCATGCGCGCCGGACGGATACTCACGGCGGCGGACGTGAAGTTCCAGTCCGGCATCAACGAGGAACTTGCCGCCACCGCGCTCTGGGGATCCCAGCAGGCCGAATTGCGCGGCGAAGGCAAATTCGATGGCGTATTCGGCATGTGGTACGGCAAAGGTCCGGGCGTCGATCGGTCCGGCGACGTCTTTCGTCACGCCAATTTTGCTGGCACCTCCAAGAACGGCGGCGTCATCGCTCTGATGGGCGACGATCACACGGCTGAGTCGTCGACCACCGCGCATCAGTCGGAATTCCACTTCGTCGACGTGATGATGCCGATCCTCAATCCGGCAGGCGTGCAGGAAATCATCGACTACGCGCTCTATGGCTGGGCGATGTCGCGCTTCACCGGCGCATGGACGGCGCTCAAGTGTATGCACGAGACGGTCGAGTCGACCGGCGTGGTCGACGGCTCGATCGATCGCGTCAAGATCATCACGCCAGACGATTTCCAGATGCCCGAGGGCGGGCTCAATATCAGGCTTGTCGACACGATCCTCGGGCAGGAAGCGCGTCTGCACGACTTCAAGCGCGATGCGATGCTGGCCTTCGTGCGCGCCAACAGGCTCAATCGCATCATCACTTCCGGCGGCCGCGCGCCGAAAATCGGCATCATCACGACCGGTAAAGCCTACCTCGATGTGCGCCAGGCGCTCGATGAGCTCGGCATCGACGAGATGAAGTGCAACAATCTCGGTCTGCGCATCTTCAAAATTGCCTGTGTTTGGCCGATCGGCCGGCAGGAGCTTGCCGAGTTCGCTCAGGGCCTCGATCTCATTATCGTGGTCGAGGAAAAGCGTTCGCTCATCGAGGTGCAGGTGCGCGAAGAGCTCTACGGCTTGGCCAACCAGCCTGTGTGCATCGGCAAGAAGGATGAGCAGGGCAACTGGCTTTTCCCGGTCAAGGGTGCACTCGACCCGAACGATATCGCCATCTGCATCGGCGAACGGTTGTTGCGCTACAGCCCGAACGAAGAGCTCACGGCGCATATTGCCCGCCTGAAGTCAGCGCAGAAGGCCCTCGCTGAAACGACTGACGTCGCCCAGCGCATCCCTTATTTTTGCTCAGGCTGCCCGCACAACACGTCAACGCGCGTGCCAGAAGGCAGCCGCGCCTACGCGGGCATCGGCTGCCACTATATGGCGCAATGGATGGAGCGCGAGACGCTGGGTTTCACGCAGATGGGCGGGGAGGGCGCAAACTGGATCGGCGAGGCGCCGTTCTCAAACCGCGGACACGTGTTCCAAAATCTCGGCGATGGCACTTATAACCATTCCGGCTACCTCGCCATCCGCGCCGGTATCGCGTCCGGCGTGAACATGACCTACAAGATCCTGTTCAACGACGCCGTAGCGATGACCGGCGGGCAGGCCAATGATGGCGGGCTGACTGTGCCCCAGATCGCTGCTCAAGTGGCGGCCGAGGGCGCCAAACGAATTGTCGTCGTCAGCGATGAGCCCTGGAAATACGCGAAGGACATCGAGTGGCCTCGCGGCCTCACTGTGCATCACCGCGACGAGCTCGACGCGGTCCAGCGCGAACTGGCAACCGTCCCGGGCCTGACCGTGCTGATTTACGATCAGACCTGCGCCGCCGAAAAACGCCGCCGCCGCAAGCGCGGTGCGTTTCCTGACCCGGACAAGCGTGTCATCATAAATGATCTCGTCTGCGAGGGCTGCGGCGACTGCGGCGTCAAGTCGAACTGCGTGTCGGTGCAGCCGCTGGAAACCGAGTGGGGCCGCAAGCGCACGATCGACCAGTCGAGCTGCAACAAGGACTATTCCTGCATTAAAGGGTTCTGCCCTTCATTCGTCACTGTTCACGGCGCGAAGCTGAAAAAAGGCGAAAGCGTCGCACAGCCAAGCAACTGGCCCGATTTGCCCGCACCGTCGGCACCCCTGATCAATCATCCTTACGGAATCATCGTCACCGGCATCGGCGGCACGGGCATTGTCACCATTGGCGCGATTGTCGGCATGGCGGCGCACCTCGAAGGGAAGGGTGTTGGTGTCATTGATATGGCCGGCCTCGCACAGAAAGGCGGGGCCGTGTACAGCAACATCCGCATCGCCAATACCCCGGAGGAAATCCATGCCATTCGCATCGCTGCCGGCGGTGCGGATCTCGTGATTGGCGGTGATATCGTTGTCGCAGGTGCTAAAAAGGTGCTTGGCGCGATGAAAGCCGGAACGACGCGTGTCGTCATCAACACGGCGGAATTCTTGCCCGGCGACTTCACGCGCAATGCCGATTTTTCGCTCCCAACTGAACGGCTCAAGCGCGCCATTAGTGGCCACGCCGGCCGCGATCGCAGCCATTTCGTCGATGCGAGTCGGCTTGCTACGGCGCTGCTCGGCAATTCGATCGGCGCCAATATGTTCATGCTCGGCTATGCCTACCAGCTTGGTGCGCTGCCGCTGTCGGCGGACTCGATCGAACGTGCGATCGAGATGAACGGCGAGGCCGTGCCGATGAACATTGCTGCGTTTCGCTATGGGCGGCGCGCCGCGGTCGACCCCAAGGCGATCGAAACCTTGATAGAGCCGCGGCCCCAACAGCAGAACGATTCCCTCAGGCTGTCGCAATCTTTTGCCGAGACGGTCGACCGCCGCGTGAAATTCCTGGCGGCCTATCAGAACGCAAGTTATGCGCAGCGCTACCGCAATTGGATTGAAAAAGTGCGCACCGTGGAAGCAGAAAAGGCGCCTGGCCAATGCGGACTCGCGGAGGCCGTGGCGCGCTATTTATTCAAGCTGATGGCGTACAAGGATGAATATGAAGTTGCGCGCCTTTACGCCGACACATCTTTTCTCGATCGCGTGAAATCGAGCTTCGACGGCGACAATCTGAGCTTCGAATTCCATCTTGCTCCGCCGTTGTTGGCACGGCGCGATCCGGCAACCGGCGAACCGAAGAAGATGTCGTTTGGTCCCTGGATGTTGACCGTGTTCAGACTGCTCGCGAAGCTGAAGTTCCTGCGCGGCACCGCGTTCGACCTTTTCGGCTATACAAAGGAGCGGCGGATCGAACGCCGGTTGATTGCGGACTACGAATATCTTCTCGGAGAAATCTGCGAATTCCTCACGCCCGGCAACCACCGTTTCGCCGTAGGCCTGGCGGCGATCCCTGAGAAAATTCGCGGCTACGGACCCGTGAAAGAACGGCATCTAACGGCGGCAAAGGCCGAAGAAGTGGCCTTGCGGGAGCAGTTTTTGTCGGGATCCGCCCCGTTCCTCAAGGCCGCCGAATAGCGCGATCCGCGCCATACTGGCTGTCCCCACATCTGATACTTGACCGCCTGCGGGCGGTGTTTTCATATCGAGACAACAAGATCGTCCCAACAGGGCGGCGAGGGGTTAATGTCGCGCTCGAGAGCGCGGTTTCATGGGAGGACAGAGCTGTGGCGTCGAACGCCGCCGCTGGGGCGGATACGTTTCCCAAGTTGCTGGTCCGCAATGCCCAGCTTTTTGGGACGCGGCCTGCCATGCGCCACAAGGATCTCGGCATCTGGCAGACGTGGACCTGGGCGGACGTGCTCGACATCGTTCGTGCCTACGCGGTCGGCTTGCATCGGTTGGGGCTCGAGCGCGGCGAAACGATCGCAATCGTCGGCGCCAATCGGCCGAGGCTTTACTGGTCGGTCATGGCCGCACAGGTGCTGGGCGCGATTCCTGTGCCGGTCTACGCCGACGCTGTTGCCGAGGAGCTCGCCTATGTGTTGGCGCACGCCGACGTGCGATTTGCGGCGGTCGAGGACCAGGAACAGGTCGACAAGATTCAGTCGGTGTTGGAGCGCGTCCCGAAGCTGGAGTCGATGCTCTACGACGAGAAAAGAGGCCTGCGCGACTACGATCACAGCCGGCTGCATCCGATGGAAGACGTCATCGAAGAGGGCCGCAAGGCGCTTGCCAGCGACCCCTCGGTGCGCGCCTGGCTGGACGGCGAGATCGCAGCCGGCAAAGGCAGCGATCCCTCGATAATTCTTTATACCTCAGGGACGACCGGCGCTTCCAAGGGCGTTGTCCTCACGAACGAGCGATCGATTCATGCGGCGGCCGATACAGTCGCATTCGACAAATTGACCGAGAACGACGTCGCACTTGCGTACCTCCCGCTCGCCTGGGTCGGGGATCACTATCTCAATTACGCGCAGGGTCTGGTTTCCGGGTTTTGCATGGCCTGCCCGGAAAATGCCGATACCGCGATGCAGGATTTGCGCGAGATCGGTCCGAGTTTTTACTTTGCGCCGCCGCGCACGCTCGAGCTTCTGCTCACACGCGTCATGATCCGCATGGAAGACGCGGGTTTCCTCAAACGCAAGTTGTTTCATTTTTTCATCGACGTGGCCAAACGCTACGGCGAGCGTATTCTCAACGGCCAGCCGGTGCCGCTGATCGGTCGCTTGCTCTACGGAATAGGCTCATTGCTCGTTTATGGGCCGCTCAAGAACGTGCTCGGGTTTTCGCGGGTGCGTGTCGCTTATACGGCGGGCGAAGCCATCGGGCCGGATCTGTTCAACTTCTATCGTTCCATCGGCCTGAATTTGAAGCAGCTCTACGGCCAGACCGAAGCCTTCCTCTATGTTACCGCGCAGCCGGATGGTGAGATTTATTCCGACACCGTCGGCCCGGCATGTCCGAACGTCGATATTCGCATCGCCGAAAACGGCGAAGTGCAATTCAAGTCGCCGGGGATGTTCACCGGCTACTTCAAGGATGACGGCAAAACCGCCGAGGCAATGACACCGGATGGCTATGTAAAGACCGGAGACGCAGGTTTCTTTGACGAGAAGACCGGTCACCTGAAAATCATCGATCGGGCCAAGGACGTGGGGCGGCTCAAGGACGGCACGCTGTTCCCGCCGAAATACATCGAGAACAAGCTCAAGTTTTATCCGAACATCCGCGAGGTGGTCGCGCTCGGCGACCAGCATGATTTTGTTGCGGTGATGCTCAACATCGATCTCACGGCGGTTGGAAGCTGGGCGGAGCGCAACAACGTTGTGTATGGCTCCTACCAGGAGCTGGCCGGCCATCCGCTCGTCTATGGCATGATTGAGAAACACGTAGCCGAAGTGAACCGCTCGCTTGCGGCCGACCGGGTCATGGCGGGCACGCAAATCAAGCGGTTTCTGATTCTGCATAAGGAACTCGATGCCGATGATGGCGAGCTGACCCGCACGCAGAAAGTCCGCCGCGGCTTCGTCGCGGAACGGTACGCCCCGTTGATCAAGGCGCTTTATGACGGCTCGAAAGAAGCCGACATCTCGACGGAGGTGACGTTCGAAGACGGCCGCAAAGGCGTCATCAGTGCCCGCGTGAAAATCAGCGACATGAAGACCAAGCCGGTTGCCGCGGCGATGGGGGAGGCGGCATGAGGGCGCCGGGCGGACCCGAAGTTGCGGTCGGCGACGTGCTGTTGGCGGTAGAGAATGTATCCTTGTCGTTCGGCGGTGTGAAAGCAGTCAGCGACGTCTCCTTCGACATCCGCAAGGGCGAAATCCGCGCGATCATCGGGCCGAATGGCGCCGGCAAAACGTCGATGCTCAACGTCATAAATGGCTTTTATCACCCGCAGCAGGGTCGTATCACCTTCAAGGGCGAAGCGCGCGCGAGGATGCGCCCGCACGAGGCGGCGAGTGGTGGCATCGCGCGCACGTTCCAGAACGTCGCGCTGTTTCGTGGCATGACAGCGCTCGACAACATCATGGCGGGCCGCACGCTCAAGATGCACAGAAATTTCTTCTGGCAGATGCTGCGTTATGGGCCTGCCATGCGCGAGGAGGTTGAGCACCGCCGGCGCGCGGAAGAGATCATCGACTTTCTTAAAATTCAGGAGATCCGGCGCGTGCCGGTCGGCCGGCTGCCCTACGGCTTGCAGAAACGCGTCGAGCTTGGCCGTGCGCTCGCGATGGAGCCCGAGCTTCTTTTGCTCGATGAGCCCATGGCCGGCATGAACCTCGAAGAAAAAGAAGACATGTCGCGTTTCGTGCTCGACGCGAACGATTACTACGGCACCACAATCGCGCTGATCGAACACGACATGGGCGTGGTGATGGACCTGTCCGACCGGGTCGTGGTGCTCGACCATGGCATCAAGATCGCCGACGGCGCGCCAGCCGAGGTCAAGAGCAATCAGGCAGTGATCGACGCCTATCTCGGCGTAGCGCATTGAGGACACGATGGGGCCGCTCTACCAGATCTTCATCGACCCCTTCGTGCAGATGGGCACGGCGCCGGACCTTTTCGTCCAGACATTATGGGAAGGCATGGTTGGCGGCATGCTCTATGCGCTGATTGCGCTTGGGTTCGTGCTGATATTCAAGGCCTCCGGTGTGTTCAATTTTGCGCAAGGCATCATGGTGGTTTTCGCTGCGCTGACGCTGGTCGGCCTCTACAATATCGGCGTTCCGGCGTTCCTTGCACTTGGCCTGACCATCGCTGTGATGTTCGGGCTCGCCTTTGCGGTCGAGCGCGTCGTATTGCGCCCGCTGGTCAATCAACCCGACATCATTCTGTTCATGGCGACGTTCGGGTTGACCTATTTCCTCATCGGGGCCGGCGAATTTGTATTCGGCGGCGATCCAAAGGTGATGATCACCGAGCAGCTGTATCTGCCGAAAGGTGCCGTCACCTATAAGATTCTGGGCGGCATCATCTCGGTGCAGAAGCTCGACGTCGCGGCGGCGGTCATCGCATCGGTTATGGTCGCGGGGCTTGCGGTCTTCTTTTCCAAAACCCGCATCGGCCGGGCGTTGCGTGCGGTCGCTGACAGCCACGCCGCGGCCCTGTCAGTCGGCATTTCGCTCGAGCAGATTTGGGTGATTGTGTGGTTTGCGGCGGGGCTGGTGGCGTTGGTCACTGGGATCTTCTGGGGCGCACGCTCGGACGTGTCTTTTGCGCTCGATGTCATCGCTCTCAAGGCTCTGCCGGTGCTTATTCTCGGCGGCCTGACGTCCATTCCAGGCGCCATCGTCGGCGGTCTGATTATCGGCATCGGTGAGAAAATGTGGGAATTCTACTGGGGCCCGCTGATCGGCGGCGGCACCGATGCCTGGTTTGCCTATGTGATCGCGCTGGTGTTCCTGCTGTTCAAGCCGCAGGGTCTTTTCGGCGAAAAAATTATCGAGCGGGTATAGGGACGAAACGATGCTCTACCGCGAAGCCGGTCAGTTCAAGACCAACTACGCCAGCGACCACGCTGTGTTCCCGATTTTGCAGGATCGCATCGGTATCTTCGTCATTCTGTTCATCGCATTCGTAGTCATTCCGAGGACGGGTAACGATTTCATTCTTAACGCGGTGATGATCCCGTTCCTGATCTTCGCGCTCGCCTCGATAGGTCTCAATCTGCTGACCGGTTATACCGGCCAGCTTTCGCTCGGCACCGGGGCCTTTATGGGCGTGGGCGCCTACGCCTGCTACAAGCTCACCACGATCTTTCCAGACGTGAACATCATCATCTGGATCATCGTGTCGGGATTTTTCTCTGCCGCAACCGGCGTTGTGTTCGGCCTGCCGGCAGTGCGCATCAAGGGTTTCTACCTGGCCATTGCCACGCTGGCCGCACAGTTCTTCCTCGAATGGTGCTTCACCCGCATCCCCTGGATCTACAACTACAATGTATCGGCCGCGATCGAGGTGCCGCAGCGCGAGTTGCTCGGCATCATCATAACCGGTCCGCGCGCCACGGCAGAGACGCGCTACTACATCGTGCTGGCCCTCGTCGTCGCCATGACCTGGATGGCGTCCAACATCGTGCATGGCCGCATCGGTCGCACGTGGATGGCGGTGCGTGACATGGATATAGCCGCTGAATTGATGGGAATTCGCCTGTTGCCGACGAAGCTGCTGGCCTTCGCGGTATCTTCGTTTTACTGCGGTGTGTCCGGGGCGATGATGGTGTTTCTCTGGTACGGCGGTGCGGAATCAACCGTCTTCAATATCAATCAGAGCTTCACGATCCTGTTCATGATCATTATTGGCGGTTTGGGCAGTCTGCTCGGCTCGTTCCTTGGCGCGGCCCTGATCTACATCCTGCCCATTATCCTTCGTTTCGTGCCGCCCCAATTCGGTCTCCCCGTGCATGCGGCGACCGTTGAGCACATCACGTTTATGGTGGTGGGCGCGCTGATCGTGCTTTTCTTGATTGCGGAGCCGGCCGGCCTTGCCCGGTTGTGGCAAATTGCCAAGCAGAAACTGAGGGTGTGGCCGTTTCCGTACTGATGGTGCAAGATAGGGTCTAATTTCCGACTATGGCGAACGCCATAGCTCCGAAATCGCCGCCCGGTGAGCCGGATCAGGCGAATACAGAAAACAGAGGCGCGCCTGGCCGGGCGCGAACCAAAGGGAGGAACGACGATGAAGGCAAGACATCTACTGGTCGGCATGACCTGCGCGAGCTTGCTGGGAGCTGCTGTACTCACCGGCACGGCCCAGGCGCAGGATTCGATCTACGTGCCGCTGTTGACCTATCGAACAGGGCCGTTCGCCGGATCGGGAATTCCAATCGCCAACGGCATGCATGACTATCTCGCAATGCTCAACGAGCGTGATGGTGGCATCGGCGGCGTGAAGCTCAACGTCGAGGAATGCGAAACCGGCTACGATACCAAGAAGGGTGTCGAGTGCTGGGAATCGGTCAAGGGCAAAAAGCCTGCGGTTGTAAATCCGTATTCAACCGGCATAACCCTGCAGATCATTCCGAAGGCGGCGGTCGACAAGATTCCGATTTTGTCGATGGCTTACGGCCTTTCGGCATCGGCGATCGGGGAGAAGTTCCCGTGGATCTTCAATCCGCCGGCAACCTACTGGGACGGCCTGTCGATGATCATGCGCTACATCGGCGGCAAGGAAGGCGGCCTCGACAAGCTGAAGGGCAAGACGATCGGCTTCATCTTCCTCGAAAGCGGTTACGGCCGTGAGCCGCTTCCGCTGCTGCATGAGTTCGCCAAGGACTACGGCTTCACCGTGAAAGAGTATTCGGTCGCCGGCAAGGAGATGCAAGACCAGTCCGCGCAATGGCTGGCCGTGCGGCGTGACCGTCCGGCCTGGATGATCATGTGGGGCTGGGGTGCGATGAACCCGACTGCGGTCAAGCGTGCCGCCGAGAACGGCTACCCGATGGATCACTTCGTCGGCATCTGGTGGTCAGGCTCGGATGACGACGGCCGCGGCGGTGGCGAGGCGGCCAAGGGCTATCTTTCCCTTAACTTCAACGGTCTTGGCTCCAACTTCCCGGCCCTCAATGACATCAAGAAACATGTCGTGGACAAGGGCAAGAGCCAGGTCGAGAAGGATAAGTTCGGAGAGAACTTCTACAACCGTGGCGTCTACAACTCGGTGCTGGTCGCGGAAGCGATCCGCAACGCCCAGAAGCTGTCGGGCAAGAAGGTCGTGACTGGAGAAGACGTCCGCCGCGGCCTCGAGACGCTCAACATCAGCGAAGCGCGCTGGAAGGAGCTCGGCTTCCCGAACTTCGCCGCGCCGATTTCGGGCGTGAATTGCACCGACCACAATGGCCATGCGCCGGCCTACATGCAGCAGTGGGATGGCACCAAGTGGGTCAAGATTTCCGACTGGATCCAGCCCATGAAGGACAAAGTACGTCCGCTGCTCGATGCCGCCGCTACCGAATATGTCGAGAAGAATACCGGTTGGCCGAAGCGGACCGAGCCTTGCGACAAGTCGTCGTAAGAAAGAAACCGCCAACGTGAAAAACCTCTCCCCGGAAACGGGGAGAGGTTCACCATTCGGAGTGGTCCTTGATGTCCGCCGTTAAGCGAACAAGTCCGACACCACTTGCGCAGAATGAGCGCATCCTCTCCGTCAACAACATCGAAGTGATCTACGATCACGTCATTCTGGTGCTCAAGGGAGTATCGCTCGACGTGCCGAAAGGCGGGATCGTAGCGTTGCTCGGCGCCAACGGTGCGGGCAAGACCACGACGCTCAAGGCGATCTCCAACCTGCTGCACGCCGAGCGCGGCGACGTGACCAAGGGCTCGATCATATTCGACCAGGCCGAGGTCCAGGACCTTTCACCCAACGAGCTCGTGCGTCGCGGATGCATTCAGGTCATGGAAGGCCGTCACTGCTTCGGCCATCTGACGATCGAGGAGAATCTCCTGACCGGAGCATTCACGAGACGCGACGGCGCCGCGGCGATCAGGCGCGATCTCGACCTGGTGTACGGCTATTTTCCCAAGCTTCGCGAACGCAAGGATTCGCTTGCCGGCTATACCTCAGGGGGCGAACAGCAGATGTGCGCCATCGGCCGCGCATTAATGTCACGCCCCAAGATGATCTTGCTCGACGAGCCTTCGATGGGACTCGCGCCCCAGATCGTCGAGGAAATATTCGAGATCGTGAAGAACCTGAACGAAAAAGAGGGCGTCTCTTTCCTGCTGGCCGAGCAGAACACCAATATGGCGCTGCGTTTTGCGCGCTACGGCTACATTCTCGAAAACGGCCGCGTGGTGATGGACGGTGAAGCCAGTGCGCTCGCCGAAAATGAAGACGTCAAGGAATTCTACCTCGGCATATCCGAGGGCCGGCGCAAATCGTTCCGTGAAGGCAAGCACTATCGCCGGCGCAAGAGGTGGCTCGCCTAGGCCATGACTGGCCACTACGACTCGCTGGAAACCCGCGACCCTGCCGCACGCGAGCGCGAGCAGTTCGCGCAGATGCCCGCTTTTATCGCGCACGCCATGACGGCGCAGGGATGGGCCAAGCATCTCGCCGGAGCGGACGCAAAAGCGGTCAACTCGCGCGCAGCTCTGGCGAAGCTGCCGGTTCTCCGCAAGAGCGATTTCACGGCGTTGCAGAAACAATTTCCGCCATTCGGTGGTCTCAATGCCACCCCGGCTGCCAGCGCAAGGCGGCTGCTGATGTCGCCTGGGCCGGTCTTCGAACCGGAAGGAATGGACCAGGACTGGTGGGGCGCGGCGCGCGCGCTTTTTGCAGCCGGTTTCCGCAAGGGCGATATCGCGCACAATTCCTTTGCCTATCACCTCACGCCCGGCGGTTTCATTATGGAATCGGGCGCACATGCGCTTGGCTGCGCGGTCATCCCTGGGGGCGTCGGAAACACTGAGCAACAGCTCGAGGCGATCGCGCACTACAGGCCGACCGGCTACGTCGGCACGCCGGACTTCCTGAAGATCCTGCTCGATATCGCCGAAAAATCGGGAAAAGATGCGTCGTCGCTCAAGCGCGGTCTCGTCTCGGGTGCCGCATTGCCCGCATCTCTTCGGGGCGAGCTCGGCCGGCGCGGTGTTGCAGTTCTTCAATGCTATGCCACCGCCGAGCTGGGGGTGATCGCTTACGAGAGTGAGGCCCGCGAAGGCATGATCGTGAACGAAACCGTCGTCGTGGAAATCGTTCGGCCTGGCACCAGCGATCCCGTGCCGGACGGGGAGGTCGGGGAAGTGGTCGTGACGTCCTTCAATCGCGACTACCCGATGATCCGGCTCGCCACCGGCGATCTCTCGGCGCTGATACCGGGTGTTTCACCGTGCGGCCGCACGAATGCACGCATCAAGGGGTGGATGGGCCGCGCCGACCAGACTGCCAAGGTGAAGGGCATGTTCGTGCATCCCAAGCAGATCGCCGAAGTCGCGGCGCGGCATCCTGAGCTCAAGCGGGTCCGCCTTGTTGTCGATCGCGAGGCCGAACAGGATACGATGACGTTACTGGCCGAGTGTGCGACGGCCGATGCCGCTCTTGCGGCGGCGATCGCTGCGACCTTGCAATCGATCACGAAACTGAAGGGCTCCGTGAAACTGGTGACGCCCGGCACGCTGCCGAATGACGGCAAGCTGATCGCTGACGAGCGCAAACCATGAGTCCTGCGACAGTTCCGGCAACCGGCGACCGGATCGGTGTGCTGCTGGTCAACCTTGGGACGCCCGACGCGACCGGTTACTGGCCGATGCGCCGTTATCTCAAGGAATTTCTGTCGGACCGGCGCGTGATCGAGGAGAACCGCCTCAAATGGTGGTTCGTGCTCAATTTCATCATCCTGACGGTCCGGCCGGGCCGCAAGGGGCGCGATTACGACAAGATCTGGAACAGGGAACGTAACGAGTCGCCGCTGAAAACCATCACACGCTCGCAGTCCGACAAGCTCGACGAAATTTTCGACAAGCTCGACAAGCGTATCCGGGTCGATTGGGCGATGCGTTATGGCAATCCGTCAATCCGCTCGCGGCTGGAAGCTCTCGCGGCGCAAGACTGCGAGCGTGTTCTGATCGTTCCTCTCTATCCTCAATATGCCGCGGCAACGACAGCAACGGTTTGCGATGAGGTCTTCCGGGCGCTGCGACGTGTGCGCTTCCAGCCGACGTTGCGTGTCGCCGCGCCGTATTATGCCGAGCCCGTCTATATCGACGCGCTTGCGGCCTCGCTCAATACGGAACTGGCAAAACTTTCGTTCAAGCCGGACGTGATCATCGCCTCCTACCACGGCATGCCGGAAGACTATGTCGCCAAGGGCGATCCTTATCTCAAGCATTGCGGCGAGACGACCGCGCTGCTGCGCAAAAAGCTCAAGCTCGATGACGAACGTCTGATCATGACGTTCCAGTCACGCTTCGGCACTGCGGAGTGGCTCAAGCCCTATACCGCTGCGACCGTGAAATCGCTCGCCGAGCGCGGCGTGAAAAATATCGCTGTGATCACGCCTGGCTTTGCGGCGGATTGCCTTGAGACGCTGGAAGAGATCGCGATGGAAAACGCAGACGTTTTCCGCAAGGCAGGTGGAGCGAATTTTGCAGCAATCCCTTGTCTCAACGATAGCCTCGGCGGCATGGCCGTGATACGCGATATCGTCACGCGCGAGCTCAAAGGCTGGATTTAGCTCGAAGATTTCGGCTTGCGCTTGCAGCCGTAGTTATTTGCCGTCAAGCAAGCGGCGCATTTCGGCGCGGAGCTCGGGTGCGATGTCGTCGCGCTGCAGCCCATACGCCACGTTTGCCGTGAGAAATCCGATTTTCGAGCCGCAATCAAAGCTACGGCCTTCGAATTTCAGTCCATAGAACGGCTGAGTGCGTGCCAATGCCACCATCGCGTCGGTGAGCTGAATTTCGCCGCCGGCGCCGGCCGCCTGCTTTTCGAGCAGCTCGAAAATCTGCGGCTGCAGGATATAGCGTCCGGTGATCGAAAGATTGGAGGGCGCTTCGCTCGCCTTCGGCTTTTCGACCATTTTTGTGATCGAGAATGCCTTTCCCTTTGCAGCGCCCACGCCGACCACGCCGTACATGTGTACGCGCTCGGCCGGGACTTCCTCGACCGCAATGATGTTGGCATTGCCATCGAGATCCTTGGCGGCATCGATCATCTGCATCAGGCACCCGCGCGGATGCTGGACAAGCACGTCGGGCAGAAGCAGGGCGAACGGCTCATGGCCGACAAGCTCGCGCGCGCACCACACCGCGTGACCAAGGCCGAGCGGCGTTTGCTGCCGCGTGAAGCTGACGGTTCCTGCCTCTGGCAGGTCCTTTGACAGTAGACCGAGCTCGGCCTTCTTGCCGCGCTCCGTCAAGGTTAATTCGAGTTCGAACTGGCGATCGAAGTGGTCCTCGATCACGCTTTTGTTCCGGCCGGTCACGAAGATGAGATGCTCGATGCCGGCCTGACGTGCTTCGTCGACCACATGCTGGATCAACGGCCGATCGACGACCGGAAGCATCTCCTTGGGCATGGCCTTGGTCGCGGGCAAAAAGCGGGTTCCGAGGCCGGCCACGGGAAATATGGCTTTGCGAATGCGGGTCATGCGAAATCTTCAGTATGAGTCGTGAATTCCGGCGCAGAAAGCACGGGTCAGGGTGGGGGGTCCAGATGCGACATAAAGAAGTACACCATTAACGCCCGTGAAATGATATCGGGGCATCCATAGATTGGGGATGGCGGATTAACGACGGGACGGGCATGCGCTGGTTGCGATTTGTCGTCATTACGGGCGTTTTTGCGGCTGCCGGCGGAATCGCCGGAGCGCAGGACTCTCGTTCCCCCACCACCACAGGGGCGCTGCCACAGCCGACTCCGCAGCAGACCATGGAGTGGAGTGGGCAGTCGGGCGCATCCGGCCATCCGCTCATGACGGCTGAGGCAATCCGGGCGTCCGCGGCGAATTTTCATAGCTGCATCCAGCGGTTCTGGCCGGCGGCCGCGAAGCGGGGCATTTCGCGAAACACTTTTGCAAAGTATACCGCGGCGCTGACGCCTGATCTGAGGATCATGGATCTGCTCGACAACCAGCCTGAGTTCACCAAGTCGGTCTGGGACTATCTCGACATCCTGGTGACGGGCGAACGCATCGAGCGCGGCCGCGCATTGCTCGAAAAATACCGCAGCGTTTTTGATGCTGTGGAGCGGATCTATGGCGTTGATCGCTACACGATCGCGGCAATTTGGGGCGTCGAGACAAATTACGGAACGCTTGGCGGCGAACGCCCGGTATTGCGTTCCACAGCGACGCTGGCCTGTGTCGGACGGCGGCAAAACTATTTCCGTGAGGAATTCCTGTCGACTCTTGAGATTCTTCAGCGTGGCGACGTGCGTCCTGAGCATCTGGTCGGCTCCTGGGCCGGAGCATTCGGGCCAACGCAGTTCATGCCGACCGCATTCAAGCGCTATGCCGTCGATTTTGACCGTGACGGGCGGCGCGACGTCGTTGATTCGATCCCCGACATCATTGCGTCCACCGCCAATAACCTGAAAAAGGATGGATGGATCATCGGACAGACGTGGGGCTATGAGGTGATCGTGCCGACGACATTCAATTTTCTTCTCGCGGACAACAGCCGGACGATGTCTATCCGCGAATGGGAACGTAACGGCATCAGACGCCCCGACGGCCATCCGTTCCCACGACCGGACGATCATGCATTTCTATTGGTGCCGGCCGGCGTGCAAGGGCCGGGCTTCCTGATGCTCACAAATTTCGGCGTCATCATGAAATACAACCCTGCTGAAGCCTACGCCTTGGCGATCGGGCATCTCGCAGACCGGCTGCGCGGCGGGGGCTCGTTCTCACAGGATTGGCCGCGATATGAGCGTGTTCTGTCGCGGACGGAGCGTCTGGAACTTCAACAACTGCTCGCGCGGCACGGTTTTGACGTCGGTGAGCCCGATGGTCAGTTTGGGCTTAAAACCCGCGCAGCAATTCGCGATTTCCAGGCGAAAAGCGGCCGGATTCCTGACGGTTTTGCTTCCGCCGGTATCCTGGATCAGCTACGCGCACGTTAAGGATAGCGGCCCTGTCACCTTTGAGTTGACATTTTTCGGGCGCTAATGGTCCATGGCGGTGGGGCCGTTGCCGAATACGGGCCCGTCGATTTGGCACATCGCATGACTGGAAAGAACCGGGTTTCGCGCTGGCTTGTTGGAGCCGCCCTTCTGGCCGCGGTGGACTTCGCAGGTCTGGCCGCGCTGGAACTCGCCGTCAGTTCACCGCACAAGCGCAGTTTTTCGGGGATGGATTCTGGAACCGACAGCGTCCACAGCGACCGAGTGGTGGCGGATTTTTCGGCGGCGGATTTTTCGGTGGCGGCCAGAGGCAATTCGACAACAGCACCGAGCAGCAGGCGCCTGTCGACAACTCGCGAGCGCCGCCGCCGAAAAAGGCGGAAGCAAAGCCGGATGCCGTTGCGCCGACGACCTCGGTTGTCGTCATGGGCGACGCCATGGCCGACTGGCTTGCCTACGGATTGGAAGACGCCTTCGCGGATTCACCGGAAATTGCCGTTGTCCGCAAAAACAAATTGCACTCGGGACTGCTGCGATACGAGGCGAAGGGCGATCTCGATTGGTGGCATGTTGCGCGCGACATCCTCACTCAGGAGAAGGCGAATTTCGTTGTGATGATGCTCGGTGTCAGCGACCGTCAAAATATCCGCGAGCGCGACTTGGCGAAGGAAGCGGACAAGAAGAAAGAAAAAGATAAAGTAAGCAAACAGACGCCGGAAAAAGAATCCCAGACGAAGAATCAGGTCGAGGACACTGAGCAGGATACGATCGCGGCACCCGAAACGCAGCCTGGCAAGAGGGCAACCGGTACGATCGAATTCCGCACCGACCAGTGGGCCGAGATCTATTCGAAGCGCATCGACGACACGATCGCCGCGCTCAAGAGCAAAGGCGTGCCGGTATTCTGGGTCGGTCTGCCGTCGATCCGCGGCACAAAGTCAACCGCTGACGCCGTCTACCTCAATGACCTCTATCGTGCCCGCGCCGAGCGCGCCGGCGTGATCTATATCGACATCTGGGATGGATTTGTCGACGAGGCGGGAAAATACTCGAACTTCGGCCCGGACTATGAAGGCCAGATGCGCCGCCTGCGTTCGAGCGACGGCGTATTCTTCACAAAAAGCGGCGCGCTAAAGCTTGCGCATTATGTCGAGCGCGAAGTCCGCCGCCAGATGAATAGCCGCGTGGCACCGATCGCAATTCCTTCGGGACCTGTTGCGCCGGCGACGCCCGACGGGAAGCCGGCGGCGCGTCCGATGGCCGGGCCTGTGGTGCCGCTGACGGTTGTGCCCGCCACGTCGGAGGAACTGGTGGGAGGCGCCGGAAGCAGCCCCCCCCATAGCGATGCCACTGCGACTCACGTGCTGGTGAAGGGTGAGCCCGTTGCGGCTCCGCGCGGGCGCGCCGATGATTTCGCATTGAAACCCGATAGCGACGGCAAAGCCGTGCTGCCGCCTGCGGCGGCGGTGCCCGCGGGGGCTATGGCGGCCGCGCCGCCGGCTGAGACCGCGCGCCCCGAACCGGCCGCCACGCCTGACAAAAAGACGGCCGCGCCCAAGAATGCGCCGGCTGCGAAGACGACACAAAATACGCCCTCGAAACCCAGGGCAGAGCCCAAGCCGCCGGTCCGTCCGCAGCAGCGGGACGACGTGCCCCGCCCGCCGCGGCCGATAGGCCTGTTCGGCGGCGGCTTCCGTTAAAGCAATTTGTCGAGTTAAAAAGTCTGCCGCTTCAGCGCGGCAGGGTCGTCGATCCCATCAGGAACATGTCAACGGCATGCGCCGCCTGCCGACCTTCGCGGATCGCCCACACCACCAGTGACTGGCCGCGCCGCATGTCGCCGGCGGCGAACACCTTTGGTACGGATGTCTGGTAAGCCATCGTGTCGGCCGAAACGTTGCCGCGCTGGTCGAGGACAATGTCGAGGGCCTTGAGCATGCCCTCGTGCACGGGGTGCACGAAGCCCATGGCGAGCAGCACGAGATCGGCTTCGATCTCGAATTCGGTGCCCGGCATCGGCTTGAATTGCGCGTCTACCTGCGTGCAGTGAAGTTTCTTCACCTGGCCGTTCTCGCCGGTGAACTTCTGCGTCAGCACGGCAAATTCGCGAGCAACGCCCTCTTCATGGCTTGACGAGATGCGCAGCTTGAGCGGCCAGTCGGGCCAGGTGAGCATCTTGTTCTCTTGCTCTGGCGGCTGCGGCATGATCTCGAAATTGGTAACCGACACCGCCCCTTGACGGATCGACGTGCCGATGCAGTCGGACCCGGTGTCGCCGCCGCCGATCACCACGACCTTTTTGCCCTTCGCCAGGATCGGCTCGACGTTGCCCTGCGGCTCATTGCTCACGCGCCGATTCTGCTGCGGCAGGAAATCCATCGCGAAATGGATGCCCTTGAGCTCGCGTCCGGGAATTGGCAGATCGCGCGACTTCTCGCTGCCGCCGGTGAGCACGACCGCGTCATGCTCTTTGACGAGCTTGTCGGCCGGGACATTCGCGCCGACATGCGCGTTGTAATGAAAAGTGACGCCTTCGCCCTGCATCTGCTCGACGCGGCGGTCGACGTGGATTTTTTCCATCTTGAAGTCCGGAATGCCGTAACGGAGCAGGCCGCCGGCTTTCGCCCAGCGTTCGTAGACGTGCACGTCGTGACCGGCGCGCGCGAGCTGTTGCGCGCAGGCAAGCCCCGCGGGCCCTGAGCCAACAACCGCGACTTTCTTGCCGGTCTTGCGCTGCGGCTTGTCGGGCTTGAGTCCCTGGGCAATCGCGCGATCGGCGATTTCGCACTCGATCGTTTTGATCGTGACCGGATTCTCATCGATGTTGAGCGTGCAGGACGCCTCGCACGGCGCGGGGCACACGCGGCCGGTGAACTCGGGGAAGTTGTTGGTCGAATGCAGATTGCGTGCGGCCTCGTCCCAATCGCCGCGATAAACCAGGTCATTCCAGTCGGGAATCTGATTGTTGACCGGGCAACCGGTTGGCGCACCGGTTATCCGGCTGGTGCCGTGGCAATAGGGCACGCCGCAATCCATGCAGCGCGCGGCCTGATCCCGGAGTTCCTTCTCCGGAAGCGGCAGAACGAATTCGTGCCAATGCTTGATGCGCTCCTCGACCGGTTGGTAGTCGCGGTCCTCGCGCTCGATTTCCAGAAACCCTGTGACCTTACCCATACGCGACTATTCCGCGGCCTGCATCGTGGCGGCCTTTTCCTTCGCCATCTCGGCGAGCGCGCGGCGGTATTCGACCGGCATCACCTTGCGGAACAGCGGGCGATACTTGTTCCAGTCAGCGAGGATCTCGGCGGCGCGCTTGGAGCCAGTGTAAAGCGCGTGGTTCGAGATCAGCATATGCAGCCGCTCGGCATCCTTGGTCGTGAGGTCAGACATCACGTCGACGCGACCGTGCGATTCCAGATCGTTGTAGTGGCCGAATTCCTGCTCCGCGATTTGCTCTTCTTCCGGCACCGGCTCGAGCTCGACCATCGTCATATTGCAGCGTGACTTGAAGCTTTCATCCTCGTCGAGCACGTAGGCAATGCCGCCCGACATGCCGGCGGCGAAGTTTCGTCCGGTGCGGCCGAGGACGACCACAATACCGCCCGTCATGTACTCGCAGCAGTGGTCACCGGCGCCCTCGATGACCGCGATCGCGCCGGAATTGCGCACCGCGAAGCGCTCGCCGGCGACGCCGCGGAAGTAGCACTGACCTTCGATCGCGCCGTAAAGGACAGTATTGCCGACGATGATCGATTCCTCCGGCACGATGCCCGAATCCGCCGGCGGCCTGATGACCAGGCGGCCGCCTGACAGGCCCTTGCCGACATAGTCGTTGGCATCGCCGTCGAGCTCGAAGGTAACGCCGCGCGCGAGCCACGCGCCGAAACTCTGTCCGGCCGTGCCGGTGAAGCGCACGTGGATCGTGTCATCGGGCAGGCCTTCATGGCCGAAGCGCTTGGCGACCTCGCCCGAAAGCATGCCGCCGCAGGCGCGGTCGGTGTTGCGAATGACGGCCTGCAGCCGCACTGGCGCGCCGCGATCGAGCGCGGCCTGCGCCTCGGTGATCAGCTTGCGATCGAGGATGTCCTTGATCTTGTGATCTTGCTCCTCGCACTTGTAGATGGCGGTGCCTTTCTCCGCCGGCGGCTTGGTGAACAGCTTGGAGAAGTCGAGGCCCTTGGCCTTCCAGTGCTCGACCAGCTTGCGGCGGTCGAGCATCTGCATCTGCCCCACCATCTCATCGAAAGTGCGGAAGCCGAGCTCGGCCATCAGCTCGCGCACTTCCTCGGCGACAAAGAAGAAATAATTGATGACGTGCTCGGGCTGGCCCTTGAAGCGCTTGCGCAGCACGGGGTCCTGTGTCGCGACCCCGACCGGGCAGGTGTTGAGGTGGCACTTGCGCATCATGATGCAGCCGGCTGCGATCAGCGGCGCGGTGGCAAAGCCGAATTCGTCGGCGCCGAGCAGGGCGCCCACCACCACATCGCGGCCGGTGCGGATACCGCCGTCGACCTGCACGGCAATGCGGCCGCGCAGGCGGTTGATCACGAGTGTCTGGTGGGTCTCGGCGAGGCCGATTTCCCAGGGACTGCCGGCGTGCTTGATCGAGGTGAGCGGAGAGGCGCCGGTGCCGCCTTCGAATCCGGCGATGGTGACGTGATCGGCGCGCGCTTTTGAGACGCCGGCGGCGACCGTGCCGACACCGACTTCCGACACGAGCTTCACGGAGACGTCGCCCGTCGGGTTGACGTTCTTCAGATCAAAGATCAGCTGCGCCAGGTCCTCGATCGAATAAATGTCATGGTGCGGCGGCGGCGAGATCAGGCCGACGCCAGGAGTCGAGTGGCGGACCTTGGCGATGGTCTTGTCGACCTTGTGCCCGGGCAACTGGCCGCCTTCGCCGGGCTTTGCGCCCTGCGCCATCTTGATCTGCATCACGTCGGAATTGACGAGATACTCGGCGGTGACGCCGAAGCGGCCCGAAGCGACCTGCTTGATCGCCGAGCGCATCGAATCGCCGTTCGGGAGCGGCTTGAAGCGATCGGATTCCTCGCCACCTTCCCCGGTGTTCGATTTGCCGCCGATGCGGTTCATGGCGATCGCCAGCGTCGTGTGGGCCTCGCGCGAGATCGAGCCGAACGACATGGCGCCCGTCGAGAACCGCCGCACGATGGTCTTGGCCGGCTCGACTTCTTCCAAGGGGACCGGTTTGCGGCTGTCTTCCTCGGCCTTCTTGAGGCGGAACATCCCGCGGATGGTCAGCAGCCGCTCGTTCTGCTCGTTCACGATCTGCGCAAAGGCGCGGTAATGGTCCTGCGAATTGCCACGCACCGCGTGCTGCAGGTGCGACACTGTCTCCGCGGTCCACACGTGGTCCTCGCCGCGTACGCGCACGGCGTAGTCGCCGCCGACATCGAGCATCGAGCGGTAGATCGGCGCGTCGCTGAAGGCATCGCGATGCCGGCGGACGGCTTCTTCGGCAATTTCGGCAAGCCCAACACCTTCAATGCGCGTGTGCGTTCCGGTGAAGTACTTGTCGACGAAATCCTGACGCAGGCCGACGGCGTCGAAAATCTGCGCACCGCAATACGACTGATAAGTGGAGATGCCCATCTTGGACATCACCTTGAGCAGGCCTTTGCCGATCGCCTTGATGTATTTCTTGACGACTTCCTTGTCGTCGGTCGGCTTGCCCGGCAGGTCGTCCTTCATCGCGGTCAGCGTCTCGAAGGCGAGGTAGGGATTGATCGCCTCGGCGCCGTAGCCCGCGAGACATGCGAAATGATGCACCTCGCGCGGCTCGCCGGTCTCCAGCACCATGCCGACGGACGTGCGCAGGCCGTTGCGGATCAGGTGGTGATGCACGGCGGCGCAGGCGAGCAGTGCCGGAATTGGAATGCGATCGGCGCCCGCCTTGCGGTCCGACAATATGATGATGTTGCAGCCGTTGCGCACTTCCTCTTCCGCGCGCTCGCAGAGTTCGTCGATCGCCCAGCCCATGCCGTCGGGGCCATGCTCGGCGGGGAACGTGATGTCGAAGGTTCTCGACTTGAAATGGTCGCCGCTCATTTCCGAGATCGAGCGGATCTTTTCCAGATCCTCGTTGGTGAGGATCGGCTGGCGCACCTCGAGCCGCTTGGTGTTCGACATGCCTTCGTGATCAAGCAGGTTCGGGCGCGGCCCGATGATGGAGACGAGGCTCATCACCAGCTCCTCGCGGATCGGGTCGATCGGCGGGTTGGTGACCTGCGCGAAGTTCTGCTTGAAATAGGTGAACAGCGACTTCGGCTTGTTGGACAGCGCCGAAATCGGCGTGTCGTTGCCCATAGAACCGACCGCTTCCTCGCCGGTGGTCGCCATCGGCGCCATCAGGAACTTGATGTCTTCCTGCGTGTAACCGAAGGCCTGCTGGCGATCGAGCAGCGACAGGTTCGAGATCGGCGCGACATTCGCGGTGCCCGGAAGCTCTTCGAGCACAATCTGCGTGCGTGCGAGCCACTCCCGGTAAGGGTGGCTCTTTGCTAGCGTCGCCTTCAATTCCTCGTCGGGAATGAGCCGGCCCTCGTCGAGGTCGACCAGCAGCATCTTGCCCGGCTGCAGCCGCCACTTCTTGATGATGTCCTTCTCCGGGATCGGCAATACGCCCACCTCGGAGGCCATCACGATGCGGTCGTCGCGCGTGAGCAAATAGCGCGCCGGACGCAGGCCGTTGCGGTCAAGCGTGGCGCCGATTTGCCGGCCGTTGGTGAAGGCGATCGCCGCAGGGCCGTCCCACGGCTCCATCAATGCGGCGTTGTATTCGTAGAAAGCACGGCGTTCCTCGTCCATGAGCGGATTGCCCGCCCAGGCTTCTGGAATCATCATCATCATCGCGTGCGCGAGCGAGTAGCCGCCCTGCGTGAGGAATTCGAGCGCGTTGTCAAAGCAGGCCGTGTCGGACTGGCCTTCGTAGGAGATCGGCCAGAGCTTGTTGATGTCCTTGCCGAACAGCGGCGAGGAAACCGACGCCTGCCGTGCTGCCATCCAGTTGACGTTGCCGCGCAGCGTATTGATCTCGCCGTTGTGCGCAATGTAGCGATACGGGTGCGCGAGCGACCAGGTCGGGAATGTGTTGGTCGAGAAGCGCTGGTGCACCAGCGCGAGCGCGCTCTCGAAATCCGGATCGTGCAGGTCGGGATAGTAGGTGCCGAGCTGGTCGGCCAGGAACATTCCCTTGTAGATCACCGTACGGCACGAGATTGACACCGGATAATAGCCGGAGGTGCGGCGCTCGCGCCGGCGATAAATCGCATTCGAGATCGACTTGCGCAGGATGTAGAGCCGGCGTTCGAACTCATCCTCCGATATCTTTTTCTTGCCGCGGCCGATGAACACCTGCATGTGTTTCGGCTCGGTCGGCTTGACCGATTCACCAAGCGTCGAATTGTCGGTCGGCACGTCGCGCCAGCCGAGCAACGTCAACTTCTCGCGCGCAATGACCTCGGCGTAGATGTCGCGGATGATCTGCCGCCAGTTCGGATCTTGCGGCATGAAGAGATAACCGACGGCGTATTCGCCCGCGGCCGGCAACTTGAATCCAAGCTCGGCAGTTTTCTTTGCAAAGAACTTGTGTGGGATCTGCACGAGGATGCCGGCGCCGTCGCCCATGCGTGGATCGGCGCCGACCGCACCGCGGTGCTCGAGATTGCAAAGAATGCGCAAACCGTCTTCGATGAGTTGATGCGACTTGCGGCCCTTGATGTCCGCGATGAATCCAACGCCGCACGAATCCTTGTCGAGCGCGGGATCGTAGAGACCCTGCGCGAGCGGTGTGCCGGGATCAGCGGTCGAGCCGCGTCCGGCAAATGCAGCGTTGCGCTTCTGCTCGCTCATCTCATCCTGCCTCGCCGGCGCGATCCGCTCCGGCGTACCCACCTCGTCCGCGCGCCAGCGCGCACGCGGTCAACGCGTAACTGATCTCGAGAAGGAGCAGCCTGTCCGACGTTGTCGCCGCCCGTGGCTGCACCTGTTCGGGCGCCACCGATGTCTGCCCTGCGACCTAAGAGCCGCCACCCGTGCTCGCCAGCCATTAGGACAGTATTACTGTCCTAATGGACCATGCCAAATTTTGCCCTGTCGCACAAGGCTGGTCCACGCCGGATTGAGCGAAATCTTTCGTTTTATTGCGGCGGTGACAGCCGGGCGGCAAGAACGCCTGTCCACACCCATACTACCGCGCAATCCTATTGCGCCCATGGGCCCCCCGAACCCCTGGGGTCCCAGGACGGATACGCGTTAACCATTTAGTCTCGGCACAGGGACAGGTGGATAATGAACAGGGGTTTGCCATGAAAGGCACGGGACTACTGCATCCGGGCAAGCTGGCGGCAGTGATTGTGGCGGGAGGTCTTTTGAGCGGCGCGGCGCGCGCTCAATCGCCCGAGCTTGGGGCGCCATCGATTGGCATTCTGCCGCCTTCCGACATTCTGGCATCCGTAAGTTATTTAGGGCTCGACCCCAGCGGCGAGCCCGTCAGGCGCGGGGCCTACTACATGCTGCACGCATTCGACCGGGCAGGCATTGAACTCCTTGTCGTGGTCGACGCGCAGTTCGGCGACGTGCTCTTCATGGCCCCGGCGCTGAACACGTCGCTGACGCCTCCTTACACGCGCGCAGCGCGCATCATCCAGGTTGCGCCCGAAAGCGGCGACCAGCAAAAAAGGTAGCGGCGAGCAGCGAACGAAAAACGAAAGCGCCCCGGGGTATTCCGGGGCGCTGCCGTTTTTCAGATCGAGACTGGCCGCGTTAGGCCGCCTTGGTCTCGATGACCTGAGCCTTTGCCTTGCCGTTGCCAATCGGAATCTGGCGCGGCTTTTTGGCCTCGGGAATCTCCCGCACGAGATCGACGTGCAGCAATCCGTTCTCGAGGCTCGCGTTCTTGACCTGCACATGGTCGGCAAGCTGGAAGACGCGCTCAAAGGCGCGGGCGGCAATGCCCTGATAGAGCACTTCGCCGTTTTCCTCTTCCTTGGTCTGTTTCGAGCCCTTGATCGTCAGGGTGTTTTCCTTTGCTTCAATCGAGATTTCATTCTCGCCGAAGCCGGCAACCGCGACAGTGACGCGGTAATCGTTCTCACCGGTCCGCTCGATATTGTAGGGCGGGTAGCCTGGAGCGGCCTCAAATCCATCGAGCATGGAAAAGAGCCGATCGAAGCCGACGGTCGAACGATAAAGGGGAGCAAGATCGAAAGTTCGCATGGCATATCCTCCATTGTTGAGCGACATGCGGTGGTCCGCCGAATGGCCAGACCTCACCGTGCGCAGCCCGAAGGCCTGCGCAGTGTTGATATGGGAGCGTTTTCGGAGCGTGCAAGGTCCGCAATGGGTCAAGTAAGCGATTGGAAGTGTTGGTATTTTTGGCGGAAATTTGTCCGCAATTGAGCGCCTTCACCGCCCTGCTATAACGCGCTGGCGCCGCTCCGGCTCACCTTCCGGCCACATGAAACTCGTTTCCATTCCTGCCAACCCGGTGCCCGACGATGTGGTGACCGGCGCAATCCAGACCCCCGACGGGGTGAACTTGCGCTTCGCCCGCTGGCCGCCGCCGCCGGGCCGCAAGGGCACCGTGCTGGTTCTGCAGGGGCGCGCCGAATTTATCGAGAAATATTTCGAGACGGTGCGCGACCTGCGCGCGCGCGGTTTCGCAGTGGTGACGTTTGATTGGCGCGGCCAGGGGCTTTCGGATCGCGCTCTCTCGAACCGCCACAAGGGCTACGTGCGAAGTTTTTCGAACTTCATCACCGACCTCGAAGCGGTTATGGAGCAGGTGGTGCTGCCGGATTGTCCTCCGCCGATCTTCGCGCTTGCGCATTCCATGGGCGGGGCCGTGATTATTCGCGCCTGCCATGACGGCAGCCGTTGGTTCGAACGCGTTGTACTGTCCGCACCGATGATCGCGCTGCCGTCCGGACGTCTCACGCAGGTCGCTGGCCCGTTGGCGCGCTTCATGCGGCTGCTTGGAGTCGGCGGCGCCTATGTTCCGACAGGAGATTCTGCCGCCACCGGCACCGAAAGTTTCATCGGCAACGTGCTGACGTCGGATCCCGTCCGCTATGCGCGGAACGCGGCGGTGCTCGAGCAGGAACCGGCGCTCGGTCTCGGCGCGCCGACGGTGGCCTGGGCCGATGTCGCGCTCCGGCAGATGAAACAATTCGCGGATCCCGCCTATGCGGCGAGCATCCGCCAGCCAATCCTGATGGTCGCAGCCGGGCGCGATCAAGTCGTTTCAACGCCGGCCATCGAGACCTTCGGGCAGAATCTGCTTGCGGGCCGGCACCTCATTCTTGCCGGCGCCAAGCACGAGATTCTCCAGGAACAAGATCACTACCGCGCGCAGTTCTGGGCGGCATTCGACGCCTTCGTGCCGGGCACCCCGCGATTTTAGCGCGCGAGAATCTCCAGCGCCGCAGTGTGCACGCGTCTATCGCCGGCAACGACGATCCGACCGCCACCTTGCGCAGGTCCATTCTCCCAAGTCGTGATGATGCCGCCAGCACCGGCGATGATGGGGATGATAGCCACGATGTCGTGCGGCTTGATTTCGGTTTCGACGATCAGATCGATCAGCCCTGCAGCAAGCATGCAGTAGGCATAACAATCGCCGCCGTAGCGGGAGAGCTTCACCTTGTCCTCGAGCTTACCGAATGCCGCGCGGTCATTTCCGGTCATCAGCAAAGGGCTGGTTGTGGACATCAGCGCCTGATCGAGGCTCGCGCACTCCCGCACATGCAGGTCGCGCTTGCCGGCCGGACCCCGGTAGTGCGCCGCGCCGCCATCGCCGGAAAATCGTTCGCGCGTAAAAGGCTGGCTCATCATGCCGAAGACCGGCTCGCCAAATCGCATCAAGCCAATCAGCGTGCCCCAAGCCAGCATGCCGGAAATGAATGATTTTGTGCCGTCGATCGGGTCGAGAACCCAAACGTATTCGGCATTCGTGTGCTCGGACCCGTATTCCTCACCAAGGATACCGTGGTCAGGAAACTGCTTGCGGATGAGCGCGCGCATGCTCTGCTCCGCTGCGCGATCCGCAGCGGTAACCGGGTCGAACCCGCCGGCCTTTTTGTTCTCGACTGCCAGGGCTGTTCGGAAGAACGGAAGGATTGTATCGCCCGAGGCGGTAGCGAGCTGATCAACGAAACTGCTGAAGTCGATCGCCGTCATACCGCTTCGACCTTTCCACTTTCGCATAGGCATGCCGGAAGAGGTTCTGTTGGGCGGCAGCTATGCGCTATTAGCATAGGAAAAGGGGCTTCCAATCTTGATTTTTGTGCGTCGCGGTGTAGCTTATTGCAGTGCGGTAGCGAGAGCTACCGCTGCCCTCCTTGGGCGTTTCCTCCCTAGACTTGGGCCGCTCGCAACCGCAAGCGGCCCTTTTTTTAGCTTATTCGGCAGCGGCCCGATATGGGCGCAGTTGTTCCAGCGGGATGTCGGCCAACCGTCTGGCCAAAGTCTCCAAATCGGCAGCCAGGTGATCGAAGGCCGCCGACCGCTGATAACGCCGCTCATCCATGTAAAGGGCTCGGTTTATCTCCAGCTGGATCGCGTGCAGCCCGGCAGCTGGATTGCCGTAATGCTCGGTGATGAACCCACCCGCATAAGGCTTGTTGCGGCTGACGGTGTAGCCCAGCGACCGCAGCGTCTTTTCAACCGTTTCGGCTACCACACCGACACAGCTCGTACCGTATCGGTCGCCCAGCACGAATTCCGGCCGCGGCCGTTCGTCTTTGTGACCGGCTGATGACGGCATCGAATGGCAATCAACCAGCACTGCCGCGCCGAAATCGCGATGCAGACGGCTGAAAAGCCGGCGCAGAGCCCGATGGTAGGGCTTGTACAGGCTTTCGATCCGCTGCAAGGCATCGTCGACCGGAATGCGTTGATCGTAGATTTCCTGGGCATCGCCAACCACTCTGGCGACGGTTCCAAGGCCTCCGGCGACACGCATCGAACGGGTATTGGCGAATGACGGCAGGCGGCCTTCGAACATCCGCGGATCAAGCTCGTAAGGCTCGCGGTTCACGTCGACAAAACAGCGCGGAAAATGCGCGCGCATCATCGGATAGCCGCAGCGCACCACGCCGGCGATCAGTTCGTCGACAAAGCTGTCTTCCGAGCGGCGCAGGGTGGCAATGTCGAGCCGGCACGCCGCCAGAAAATCGCGCGGGTAGGTCGACCCGCTGTGGGGTGAGTTGAACAGGACCGGCCCTTGGCAGGCCCGGGGCTCGAGTATCTCGAATGGCGGGTCGAGCTCGTCGCGAATTTCACTCATGCATGACCGCCATTGAAGATCCGGTAGCCCTTATAGCCTGGGCATTTGCGGCCCCGGCAGGTTTAACACTCCATTATACCGTCTATTGTTCACGGCGGGGGCCACAAAGCCAAGCAATGCTTTTGGTTCACTCGTTGTTTACCGGGCATAAGTCTTAATCAGGCTGCTGAGGCGGCCACATAGAGCCGGATGGGGTGCAGCGTGGTTATGTCGAAAATCCTCCTTGCGGAAGACGATACCGATATGCGCCGCTTTCTGGTGAAGGCGTTGCAGAATGCAGGATTTGACGTGACCTCTTATGACAATGGCCTTTCAGCCTACCACAGGCTGCGCGAAGAACCGTTCGAACTCCTCCTCACCGATATCGTGATGCCCGAGATGGACGGCATCGAGCTCGCCCGCAGGGCAGCCGAGCTCGACCCCGACATCAAGATCATGTTCATCACAGGCTTCGCCGCCGTGGCGCTCAATCCGGATTCCAACGCCCCCAAGCAGGCCAAGGTCCTGTCGAAGCCGGTGCACCTGCGCGAGCTGGTCACCGAAGTGCAGAAAATGCTGGCCGCCTAGCGGTTTTTCGCGGCCTTGCCTCGCAGGTTTGGAGCCGATAGATCAATCCGGCCTAAGGGCGCGTAGCTCAGCGGAAGAGCACTACCTTGACATGGTAGGGGTCACAGGTTCGATCCCTGTCGCGCCCACCACCCAGTCTGGCTATCCGGCACTTTGTGGAGACTTGTGGACTTGGCCCGCCGTTGGCGGGCTTTTTTGCTCTCAGCTTGCGGTCTCTCTGTTCCTGTCGGCGCATTAGCCTGTATTGAGGCGCCGGTCTCCGCGAGGAAAAATTCCGTTCCTGGCGCGGCGGGCCTGTTTCCGTCAAGAGAAGCAGCACGCGAACCCTTCGTCAGCAGTTGATGCGGCTGCAGCGCCGGAGCGGTGTTGTTATCAGGTGAGAATCAATTCTGTGCCAGGCCAAGCCGCTCGAACTGGAGCGACCATTCGGCCGGCAAGTCGCGCACGGCCGCGACGCCGATGCCTCGGGGCAGCCGTCCCTCGACGGCGGCCTTGACCAGGCCCGGCGCGATGAATGCCATCGAGATCGTCATGTTGACGTGGCGAACGCTGCACTTCTGGCGCGCGGCGATAGTCTCGACTGTCGCACGGTTGGAGATGATCTCATCGAGCCAAGCGCGCCCGCGCGCAATCGATTTAAGCAGTGCTGCTCGACGCTCGAATTTGATTGGCCGCACGCGGTGCCGTTCGGTATCTGCCGGCAACAGGATGTCCTTGAACCTCTTGGACGGCGGCTTGGTCCATGGGATCAGTAGGGAAGGGGCTCGAAGCACGGCTGCGCAATGATCTGCAGCATCCGCATCTGCTTGTTTCTCGCCCGAAGCCTTGAGCCAAAGCGCCAGTGCGCTTTTGCGCACTTCGATACGGGTAACATCCGCAATCTGCTGACGGTGCTCCTCGACCCCATTGGTCACAGCCCTCTCAATGTCGGTGGCGGGAACGCGGATGATCGCTCCAGGCGGCGGTTTGGCGTATCCCCGCAAATAAGGCTGCGATACGTAGTACCGGTAGCGTACGCCGTGCTTGGTCGCGTGGGTCGGGACCATGCGGTTACCAGCAGAATCAAAAAGGAGCCCTCGCAGCGTCGCCTCGTTCCGGCTCCGCGTCCTGACATTATGTGGACGTTGCTCAGTGAGGCGCTTTTGCACAGCATCGAACAGTGCGCGATCAATCAGCGGCGGCTGCGGGCCAGGGCATATTTCGCCCTTATAGACGACCTCGCCGATGTAAAAACGATTGCGCAGGATGTAGAAGAGGGGGCCTTGGGTGAACAGCACGCCGCCGCGCGTGTTGCCATTCGACAACCTGCGGATCTTCGTCCGGATGTTACGCTCACGAAGTTCGAGCACCAGCCGGTTGACACTGCCGAGTGCGATATATCGCTCGAAGATCAGGCGGATTCGGTCGGCTTCGTCTTCGACGATTGAGAGCTTGCCATCTTTAAGTTCATAGCCGAGCGGCACCATCCCTCCGACCCAGAGACCCTTGCGTTTGGAGGCTGCTACCTTGTCGCGAATGCGTTCGGCGGTGACTTCCCGCTCGAATTGCGCGAACGAGAGTAACACGTTCAGCGTGAGCCGACCCATCGATGTCGTCGTGTTGAACTGTTGGGTGACCGAGACGAACGACGCCCCGTGCGCATCGAACAACTCGACGAGCTTGGCAAAATCGGCGAGCGACCGCGTCAGGCGGTCGACCTTATAGACAACGATGATTTGAACCTTGCGCGCCCTGACGTCGGCCAGAAGACGTTGCAGGGCCGGGCGGTCGGTCGAGCCACCGGAGAATCCGCCATCGTCGTAGCGCGTGCGGACCAGCGACCAGCGTGCGTGCGCCTGGCTGCGGATATAGGCGGAGGCCGCATCGTACTGGGCGTCCAGTGAGTTGAACTCCTGATCGAGCCCCGCGTCGGTCGATACCCGCGTGTAGATCGCGCAGCGGATAGGCTTTGAGAGAGACGTCATGGCGTGACCGCCGCGTGTTTCTTGTCGCGCAAACCAAAGAAGCGGGGGCCGTTCCATTTAGTCCCGGTGATGGCCTTGGCGATTTCCGACAGGCTGCTGTAAGTCCGCCCCTCCCAAACAAAGCCTTGGTCGAGCACCGTGACCCTGTGATGTTGGCCGCTCCACTCGCGAGTCAGCATCGTGCCGGGCGATAGGTCGCGCCTCCGCCGCTCGAAAGCCTGCGTCAGAGGAACGGCTGCCTGTTTGGATGGCGCCAAGTCGACGTGTTTGAGAAAGCGGACCGTGGCGGCATCAAAATCGCCCATCGTCTCGGCCTGCAGACGATAGGCGAGCATCGCAAACAGAAGATGCCGGGCGAGGTGAGGTGGCGCGTCGTCTCCGAACCCTGTGCGCCATCGGGCCCGTAACCCTTGGACGCCGAGACCGCGCAGGCGCGCGATCTCGGCTTCGACGGAGGAGCTCTCCGGCGCCTTCGCAGCGATCCTGGCTCGCGGCATGGCGGTCAGCGCTTGCGGCCGTCCGACGTCGCTTGCATGGGCGTCACACCGTGCTCGCCCGTGATCTGATAGACCCGGACACCGTCGACGACCGCCGATTTTAAATCGAGCTTGAGACGCTTGCGCACGACCCCAGCAAGAAAGCCACGCACCGAATGCGGCTGCCAGCCAGTTGCTTTTGTTAGCGCAGCCAGGGTCGCGCCACTGGGGGAACGCAGCATTTCTATTGCAGCCGATTGCTTCGTGCTCGATCGAACCGCTGCAACGCGGTTGCCCTTCTGCCTGGCCATGCAGGGCTTCGGTCGGCTGCGCGAGGATGCAGTGAATCTCGCCGCCGTTCGTTTCTTTGCTGTCTTTGTCATCGGGATCTCCTTCGGTTCAGTAGCAGCCTTCCGGCTGCACCGCCGAAGCCCCGCAGAAGCGCTTATGCCGGCGGGGCGGGATCCCGGAGCGGCAAAGCGCGCCGGAAGCAAGCACAGTAGCGCTCCGATCACATCGAAACGCCAGTCCTTTCTGGATAATCTTGTTGCTCAGATTGCCCGCAATCGAGCGGAGAATGAC
>Ga0207704_10000110_pt1 | contig 45277 bp, 46 predicted proteins | sample KBSMisM12_FD_184308 | JGI IMG/M metagenome (GOLD analysis project Ga0207704, IMG submission 184308) | Miscanthus rhizosphere microbial communities from Kellogg Biological Station, Michigan, USA - KBS Miscanthus M1-2 (SPAdes) (version 2) | ecosystem: Host-associated > Plants > Roots >...
ATCCCCGACGAGATCCTGCGCAAGCCCGGACCGCTGACCGACGGGGAGTGGGCGTTCGTCCGCCAGCACACGATCATCGGCGAGCGGATCCTGAGCGCCGCGCCGGCGCTGCTACCGGTCGCGAAGCTGGTGCGCGCCAGCCACGAGCACTACGACGGATCGGGCTATCCCGACAAGCTGGCGGGCGAAGCGATTCCGCTCGGCGCGCGGATCGTCTCCGTCTGTGACGCCTTCGACGCGATGACGAGCAGCCGCCCGTACCGGCCCGCAATCGCGGTCGAGGACGCGCTCGCAGAGCTTCGGGCGTGCGCCGGGACCCAGTTCGACCCGCAGGTGGTCGCGGTGCTGATCGAGCTGGTGGAGACCGGTCAGGTCTGAGACATAAAGTGGGCGCCCGATGGCCGACGCCCCACAGCTCTTCCTGATCGACGGCAACAGCCTCGCCTACCGCGCCTTCTTCGCCCTGCCCGAGTCGATCGGGACCAGCGATGGGCGGCCGACGAATGCCATTTACGGCCTTGCTTCGATGCTGGTGAAAATCATCGACGAACACCATCCGCAGGGGGTGGTGGTCGCCTGGGACGCTGGCTGGAGCGGGCGCGAGAAGACCTACGACCTCTACAAGGCCCAGCGGAAACCGCGGCCCGACCTGCTGCGCGAGCAGTGGCCGCACCTGATGCCGCTGGTCGAGGCCTTCGGCTACACCAACGTCAAGGTCGAAGGCTACGAGGCCGACGACGTGATCGCCTCGCTGGTCAAGCAGGCGCGCGAAGAGGGGATCGAGGTGATGGTCGTGACCGGCGACCGCGATGCCTACCAGCTGGTCACCGAGGGGGTGCGGGTGATGAGCACCTCGCGTGGGATCACTGAGACCAAGATCTACGACCGCGCGGCCGTCGAAGAGCGCTACGGGGTCCCGCCGGAGCTGATCTGCGACCTGATGGGGCTGCGCGGCGACACCTCCGACAACATCCCCGGCGTCCCCGGGATCGGCGAGAAAACGGCGACCCAGCTGCTGCAGCAGTTCGGCTCGCTGGAAGCGGTGCTGGAAAGCGTCGACCAGATCTCCGGCAAAAAACGCAAGGAAAACCTAACCAACCACGCTGAGGACGCGCGCCTCTCGAAGCAGCTGGCGACGCTGCAGTACGACATCGAGACCGGGGTCGACCTGGCCGAAGCGATGGCGAGCGAGCCCGATCGCGGCGCCCTGCGCGAGTTCATGCGCGAGTTCGAGCTGCGGGCGGTGATGGAGCGGCTGGAAGAAGCGCTGCCCGAGGGGGCGGCCGTGCCGGGCCGTCGGGTCCAGACCGAGCTCGAGGTCGAGGCGGCGGAGGGGAGGCCGGAGGACCTGGGGGAGGGACCGGTGGCGCTCGGGATCGCCGGCGACCGCTGGGCGGCCGCCGAAGCCGACCGGCTCCTCGCCGGCAGCTCCAGCCTCGACGAGCTTGCGGTCGCGCTCGACGGCAAGCCCTTCGTCGCTCACGACGCGAAGTCGCTCGGCGGCGGCCGCCACGGCCTGCTCGCCGCGGCGGCGCGGGAGGGGGTCGAGCCGAAGCTCGACCACGACACGATGATCGCCGCCTACCTGCTGGAGCCCCAGCGGCGCACCTACGACCTCGTCGAGCTCGCCGCCGACGCCGGCATCGGCCTCGCCGAGGGTGTCGCCGCGGACAAACCCGAGGAGAACGACGGGCAGATGGCCCTGGGGGAGGAGCTCGAGCCGGGGCTCGATCCCCCCGAGGAAGCGCGTCTCGTCGCCGCCCTCGCCGCCGTGCAGGCGCCGCGGATCGAGGAGCTGGGGCTGGAGCAGCTGCTTCGCGAGGTCGAGCTGCCGCTGGTCGGGGTGCTGGCGGCAATGGAGCGCGAGGGGCTGAAGCTCGACGCCGAGCGCCTGGCCGAGGTCGGCGCCGGCTTCGGCGAGCGGATCGACACCTTGGAAAAGGAGATCTTCGCGCTGGCCGAGGAGGAGTTCACGATCGGCTCGCCGCAGCAGGTCGGCCGCATCCTCTTCGAGAAGCTCGGGCTGACCCGCAAGCGCCGCGGCAAGACCGGCTTCTCGACCGACGCCCGCGTCCTCGCCCAGATCCGCGACGAGCACCCGATCGTCGAGAAGATCGAGAACTGGCGCGAGCTGACCAAGCTCAAGAACACCTACCTGGACTCCCTGCCGGAGCTGATCGACCCCGCGACCGGGCGCGTCCACACCACCTTCAACCAGGCCTCGACCACGACCGGCCGTCTCTCCAGCACCAACCCGAACCTGCAGAACATCCCGATCCGCACCGAGATCGGCCGCCCGGTCCGCGCCTGCTTCGTCGCCGAGCAGGGGATGGAATTGCTCTCCGCCGACTACAGCCAGGTCGAGCTCCGCGTCCTCGCCCACGTCGCTGACGAGACCGTGCTGAAAGATGTCTTCCGCGAGGGCGAAGACGTCCACGCTGCGACCGCAGCCGAGGTCTTCGAGATCGAGCGCGCCGAGGTCGATGTCGGCCAGCGCTCGAAGGCGAAGATGGTCAACTTCGGGATCGTCTACGGGCTGACCGGCTTCGGCCTCGCCGACCGCCTCAACATCCCCCGCAAGGAGGGGGAGGAATTCGTCTCCCGCTACCTGGAGCGCTTCCCGGCGGTGCGTGCCTTCCGCGAGCAGGTGATCGAGCGGGCGCAGGAGGAGGGCTACGTGACGACGCTGATGGGACGGCGCCGGTCGATCCCCGAGCTGCGCTCCGGCAACCCCAACACCCGCCGCCTCGGCGAGCGGCTGGCGGTCAACACGGTGATCCAGGGCACCGCCGCCGACATCATCAAGGTGGCGATGGTCCGCTGTCAGCGGGCGCTGCGCGAGACCGGGGGGGAGACCCGCCTCGTCCTGCAGATCCACGACGAGCTCCTGTTCGAGGGCCCGCCGGGAGAGATGAAAGCGGCGGCCGAGCTGGTGCGACGCGAGATGTGCGCCGCGTACCCGCTCGATCCGCCGCTGGAGGTCGACGTCGGCGTCGGCTCGGACTGGCTCAACGCCAAGTAACTCTGAAATACACGGACAGCCATAGGGCAGCGGGGAGGGGCTCGCCGGACCCTCCCCGCTGTTGTCCGCCGAGCCCCTCCCCGCTGCCTGTCAGGCTTCCTTCCCCGACAGCTCGACCTCCTCGAAGGTCGCCTGGCCGTTAGCGACCTTCAGCTCCGCCTCCTGGACGACTGCGCCCGGGACGAGGTCGGCGGTGGTGCAGTTGCCGGCTTCGTCTCCATCGTCCCCTCTGCCGGGACCGGAGTTCTGGCTGCCCGGGCCCGAGTTGTCATCGCCGGCCTCTTCGCCGCCGTGATCGTCACCGGGCTCTTCCTCACCCCGGCCGCCGTTGTCGTCGCCGGCCTCTTCTTCGCCGCCGTGGTCATCGCCCGGCTCGGTCTCGCCGGACCCGGAGCCCTCGCTGCTGGCCGAGGCGATCGCGTGGTCCTCGCACCTGATCTCGGTCCCTTCGTCGACCAGGCCGCTGACGGTTTCGCCGCCGAACAGGTCGATCGTGAGCTTGCCGGTTTCGGGGTCGAACGAGGTGATCGTGCCGGCGTTGTCCTCGCCGTCCTCGATGCCGTCGTTGTTTGAGTCGGCGTCGCGCGGGTTGTCCCCGGCGAGGAACTCGGCGCGGTTGCGCAGCCGGTCGCCGTCCTGGTTCTTATGTGCCTGGTTCGTCTTCAGGGAGAGGCTGTGGCGCTTCTCCCATCTGTCGGGGATGTGGTCGTGGTTGCGGTCCTTGGCGGCTGCCAGGCCCGGCATGGCCAGGAGCGCAAGCGCACCGAGCGCCAACGCAAACCAGGTCATCCCGAGGCGAGCTCGCGCTGCTTTGTTGCGGGTCATGCCTTCCTCCTGAGTTCGTTGTTCGACAACTGGTTGCCGCTACAACCCGAGGGGCGCGCCAAGATCACGCGGGTCTACGAACTTCCCTCGGAGCCGCTGGTGGAGCCGCTGCCGCCGAGGTCGCCGCTTCCGCTCGTGCCGCTTCCGCCGCTTCCGCTGCCGCCGTCCGAGCCGCCGCTCGTGCCCGAGCCGCTGCCGCTGCTGTCGTCGCTCAAACTCGGTTCGCCGGTGGTGACGGGATCGCTCTCGATCTCGCCGCCGCCGGACCCGGAGCTGCCACTGTCGCCGCCGCTGACCGAGCCGTTGTCGCTCCCGGAGCTGCCAGATCCGCCGGAGCTGCCACCGTCGCCGCCCGAGCTGCTGCCGCTGCCGCTGTCGTCGGAGCTGCTGCCGGAGTGGGAGCCGCCCCCGTCGTCACTGCCGCTGCGGCCGCCACGCCGGTCGCCCGACCCGGAATCCTCGCCCGACCCGGAGTCGGAGCCGGTGCCCGAACCGCCAGAGCTGCTGCCGGAATGCCCCGAGCTGTCGGGGGGAGGGCCGTCGCTCCCCGACCCGCTGCTCGAGCCGCTGCGGGCCTCGTTGCCGAGCGAGCCACCGTCAGGGCTGGAACTTCCGCTGCGACCTCCGTGGTCATCGCCTGATCGTCCGTCGCGCCCGTGGCTGTCTGTGCCTCCGGGCAAAGAGCTCTGTTCCGCCGCCAGGCGCGCCGAGTCGCCGGCACCCGGGCGCCTGCCGCCGGTCAGCGGTGCCGCCTCGGCGGCTTCCGGGCCGGCGGCGCGGCCGTGATGGTGCTCGACCACCGCCCCCGCGCCGACGGCTCCCGCGATCAGCACGGTCGCCATCCCGGCTTTGAGGGCGCCGCCGCCGAGCGCGACCGCGCCTCCGGCCGCACCCGCTTCGCCGCCGTGGTCGGCCAGTGCCCGCAGCAGCGGCAGCGGCACCAGCAACCCGAAGCCCTCGCGCAGCGTCGCCCGCGCCCGGTAGATCGCTTGCCGGGCGGCGCCGCCGCTGACGCCGAGCGCCGCGGCGATCTCGTCGTGACCAAGGCCTTCCAGCTCGCGCATCACCAATGCCGCCCGCTGCGGCTCGGGCAGCGCCTGCAGCCGCTCCATCAGGTCGCGCAGCTCCTCGCGCGCCTCCACCTCGGCGGCGGCGCTGCGTCCTCCCGGCAGCGCCTCGGAGAGCTCCGCCGCGGCAGGAACCCCGTCGCGCAGCTCGTTCAGCGCGGTGTTGCGGACGATCCGGTAGAGCCAGGGGCGCAGCTCGATCTCCGCACCGGACTTCCGCAGCGCCGGCAGCGCCTTGGAGAAGGCGTCCTGGGTGACGTCCTCGGAGCGGCTGCCGACGAAGGCGGCAGCGAAGCGGTCGAGTGGACGCCGGTAGCGGCGCACGATCTCTTCGAAGGCGGCGTCGTAGCCGTCGCGGACGAGGTCGACGAGCCGGCGGTCCGGCTGCGCCCGCAGGGCCGGGCCCATGAAGATGCGGGCGGCGAACTGCTCGGCTGGCGGTGGTGACATGACTGGCTCTCCCTCGATCGGCCGGCTAGGCCCTTGGCGTTACTGATAAGAGAGCGAGAAGGTTCAATCCCGCTCAGTCGACCCAACACATGTCCAAGCCGAAGATCACGCGAATCGCCGGGGAGCCCCGTGGATAGGGGACTCACCGTCCTGCTCACCGCCGCTGCCGGCGGGCTGATCGCCGCCCAGGCGCCGATCAATGCCGGTCTCGGCAAGTCGACCGGGAGCATGCCCGCGGCGCTCGTCTCCTTCTCGGTCGGCACCCTGGCCCTGGCCGCCGTGGTCGTCCTCAGCGGCAAGGCGGGCGGGCTCTCCTCGACCTTCGACGTCAGCTGGTACTACCTGCTCGGCGGCTTCCTCGGCGCCCTCTACGTGCTGAACGCGCTGATCGCCGTCAGCGTGATCGGCGCCGGTGGGGTGGCGGCGGCGACCGTCTTCGGCCAGCTCACCGCCTCGGTCGTGATCGACCGGCTAGGCCTCTTTGGCCTCGACCAGGTCCCGCTCTCGCCTGAGCGGATCCTCGGCGTCGTCCTGCTGATGGCCGGCACCGTCCTGGTCGTCCGCTGACGGCCCGGCCCACTTCGTCCCCGCGTAATCCGGTGGGGCGATCCCCAGGTAGTGGTTGAAGGACCAGTCGACGAAGCGCTTCGCGCCCATCAGCCTGATCGCCGGGCCGAGGATCCGCGGCGGCACCCGCGGGATCAGCTTCTGCACCCGCAGCATCCACTTGAACTTCCACTCGTGGGAGTCGTGGAAGGAGGCGTAGCTCGCTTCCGCCTCGGCCCGGCTCTGGCGACCCTCGTGGACGGCGCGCAGTTCCTGCCCCAGCGCCATCCCGAAGTAGAGCGCGGTCCTGATCCCCTCCGCGCTCAGTGGCAGGCAGTGCCCGGCCGAGTCGCCGACGAAGAAGACGCCGCCCTCAGTGCCGCGGCGCAGCTTGTGGGGGATCCAGTTCCCCTGGTAGTCGTTCGGCTCCTTGCCGAGGTCTTCGGTCAGCTCGACGGTCGTCTTCTTGACGTGGAAGCGGGGGTCGAAGGAGCCGATCCCGATCCGCAGCTCGTCGCGCGCCGGGAACGACCAGCCGTAGCCGGCGGGGACGTACTTGCGGTCGATCCAGATCGCCAGGTCCTCGGAGGTGCCGCCGGGGTGGACCTCGAGGCCGCGGGAGAGCGGTGCGTCGGGCGGCTGGTAGCCGTCGCCGGATGCCAGCATGCGGCGCCAGCCGAGCGCGTCGACGACAAGCGGGGCGGAGACGACGCCGCGGTCCGTGTCGACGGCGATCCGACCGTTCCCGTTGGTCGCAGGAGCGCGCCCGTTGACCTTGGCGGTCTCGAAGGTCGCATCGCAGTCGCGCCAGAGCAGCCGGCAGAGCTCGCGGTAGTCGAAGGTGGAGAAGGTCCAGGGAAGCTTGTAGCGGGCGTCACCGTGGGGCGTGTGCATGACCAGCGTGTCGAAGCGCTGGCGCTCGGACTCCATCAGCCCGAGGCGCCGCAGCCACTCGGTCGGGATGCCGCAGGCGGAGGTCTGGCGCTCGCCGATCTCGTAGCGGTCGAGGATCAGGACGTCGGCGCCGGAGCCCGCAAGCTCGCGTGCAACCGCGAGCCCGGCGAAGCTGGCACCGCAGATGAGGACGTCGCGCTCGCCGTCCAGCGGCGTGCGCTCGTCGCCGCGCTTGGTGGCTCGGACCGGCATCGAGCCGGATTCTGCCATCATTGCCGCCCGTGTCCGCGACCGAGACCATGACGCCTGCGCCCAGCGCCACCCCCGTCGAGGGTTCCGGCGGCCTCCTCCTCAATATCGACGGCAAGATCGTCCCCAATTACGCGGCGACGATGGTGTCCTTCGAGGAGGGCGACGTCGTCAAAGGCAAAGTCGTCCGGATCGACAAAGACGAGGTGCTCGTTGACATCGGCTACAAGGCCGAGGGCGTCATCCCGTCGGGCGAGCTTTCGATCCGCAAGTCGGTCGACCCGCACGAAGAGGTCGAGCTCGGCGAGGAGATCGACGCCCTGGTCCTCACCAAGGAGGACTCCGAGGGCCGCCTGATCCTCTCCAAGAAGCGCGCCCGCTTCGAGAAAGCCTGGCGCCGGATCGAGGTCGCCGCCGACTCGGGCGAACCGGTCGAAGGCAGCGTCATCGAGGTCGTCAAGGGCGGCCTCATCCTCGACCTCGGGGTGCGCGGCTTCCTGCCCGCCTCGCTGGTCGACATCCGCCGGGTCCACAACCTCGACGAGTTCATGAGCCAGACGCTCGAGTGCAAAGTGATCGAGCTCAACCGCAGCCGCAACAACGTGGTGCTCTCGCGGCGCGCCGTCCTCGAGGAGGAGCGCAAGGAGGTCCGCGAGCAGATCCTCGGCCGCCTCGAGCCCGGTCAGGTCGTCGAGGGCAAGATCTCCAACATCGTCGACTTCGGCGCCTTCGTCGACCTCGACGGGATCGACGGCCTGATCCACATCTCCGAGCTTTCCTGGAGCCACGTCAACCACCCCTCCGAAGTCGTCTCGATCGGCGACGACGTGCGGATCAAAGTCCTCGACATCGACCGCGACCGCCAGCGCATCTCCCTCGGTCTCAAGCAGACCCAGGAGGACCCGTGGCAGCGCGTCATCAGCACCCATCGCTCCGGCGACGTGCTGGAGGGGACGGTGACCAAGGTCGTCGCCTTCGGCGCCTTCGTCGAAATCCTTCCCGGGGTCGAGGGCCTGGTCCACATCTCCGAGCTCGCCGACCACCACGTCGAGAACCCGAGCGAAGTCGTCGAGCCGGGCTCGAAGCTGAACGTGAAGATCCTCGAGATCGACGAAGAGCGCCGCCGCCTCTCGCTCAGCATCAAGCGGGTCGAGGGCCAGAACATGGCGATGGCCGGGCTGGGGGAGCAGATCGCCCAGGCCGAAGGCGGTCAGGCCGAGCAGGCCGACGAGACCCAGGAGGCCGAGGAGCAGGCGCCGCCGCCCACCGGTTCGATGGCAGACGCCTTTGCCGACGCGGCTGCGGTGGCCGATGCCGCCGCCGAAGAGCAGCCTGCTGCCGAAGAGCAGACTGCCGCCGGGGAGCAACCTTCTGAAGAGGCGCCCGAGGAGCTGCCGCAGGAGGTCGAGGCCTCCGAGGACGCCGAGCCTGCGCCGGTGGCCGAGGAGAACGGCACCACCGAGGATCCCGGCACCGACGACGGTGGCGAGGACCCCGGCGAGCAGCACGAGGGCGAATCCGTGCAGGAACGGCCCGACGCTCCGGACAGCCTCGACGAGGCAGCCGGCGACGACGCGCAGACGAGCGAGTCCGAGCAAGGCTGAGCGGCGCCGGTGGCGCCACTGAAGATCGGGCTCACCGGCGGCATCGCAGCCGGTAAGTCGGAGGCCTTGAAGGCGTTCGCGCGCCTGGGGGCGGCGACGCTCTCCAGCGATGCTGTCGTCCACGAACTGCTCGAGGGCGAGCCGCTGCGCGGGCGTCTGGCCGAGCGCTGGGGGCCCGAGGTCCTGGCCGACGGTGGCGTCGACCGGGCGAAGATCGGCGAGGTCGTCTTCGCCGATCCCGAGGAGCTGACCTGGCTCGAGCAGCAGATCCACCCGCTGGTGCAGGCGCGGACCGCGGAATGGCTGCTCTCGCTGCCGACGGAGACCGAGGTCGCCGTGGTCGAGGTTCCGCTGCTCTTCGAGGTCGGGGGCGAGCGACCGTTCGACACCACCGTCGCGGTCGTGGCCGGCGACGAGGTCCGGCGCGAGCGCGCCGCCGCCCGCGGCCACGCCCTCGTCGACGAGCGCGAGGCGCGGCAGCTGACCCAGGGGGAGAAGGCCGAACGGGCCGAGCACGTGGTCGAGAACGACGGCTCGGTCGAGGACCTCGAGCAGGCGCTGTCCGCCTTGCTCGAAAAGCTGCGCCGATGAGCCGCAGGGTCCGCGCCCGCCGCCGTCGCGCCGCCTGGGGCGCGGTTGCGGTCCTGGCCGGCCTCCTGGTCGCCCTCCTGATCGCCAGCGGCACCTTCGACCACGCGATCAAGGAGCTGACGCTGCCGCTGCGCCACGAGGACGTGATCCGCCAGCAGGCCGACGAAAAGGGCGTCGACGCGGCGCTGATCGCGGCCGTCATCTACTCGGAGTCGAAGTTCAGCGACGCGACCTCGAGCGCCGGCGCGCGGGGGTTGATGCAGATCACGCCGGAAGCGGCGAAGTTCATCGAGAAGCAGAGCGGCGGCACGACCTTCAAGCTCTCTGATCTGTCCGACCCCGAACTGAACATCCGCTACGGCACCTTCCTCCTGCGCGAACTGCTCGACCGCTACGACGGCGACGAGGCCGCGGCGCTCGCCGCCTACAACGCCGGCCCGGGCAACGCCGACAAGTGGGGTGGGGCGGGGCTCACCGTCGAGGACATCCCCTTCCCGGAAACGCGCGCCTACGTCGAAGAGGTGCTGGAGAAGCGGGACGAGTACCGCCGCAAGTACGCGAAGGAGCTCGGTTATTAACGCCGCCCCCAGACCCCGCGTCGCGGCGCTGGCCTTGGCTGTCGGGGTCGTCCTCGCCGACTCTTCGATCGTCGTCCTGGCGTTGCCGGACATCTATCGGGAACTGAACACGAGCGTCTCCGGGGTGACCTGGGTGCTCGTCTCCTTCAACCTGGTGATGGCGCTGGCGGCGGTGCCGGCGGCGCTGATCGCGCGGCGGGTCGGACCGGGGCGGGCGGCGGCGATCGGATTGGCGATCTTCGCCGGCGCCGGCCTCGCCTGTGGGCTTGCCGATTCGCTCTCGACCCTGATCCTCGCCCGCTGCGTCCAGGCGCTCGGCGGCGCCGCCGCGGTGACCGCGGCGCTGGAGCTGCTCCCCGCGACGGTCGGCTCCGAGCAGCGCGCGGCGACCGTCTGGGCCGCCGCCGGGGCGACCGGGGCCGCGCTCGGGCCGGCCCTCGGCGGCATCCTCACCGAGCTGGTCTCCTGGCAGTCGATCTTTCTCCTCCAGGTGCCGGTGGCGCTGGTGGCGGCGGTGCCGATCCTCGCGGTCGCCAAACACGAGGCGGCGACCGGGATCGTCTCGACCGAGCTGCGCCGCACCGGCCGCCCGCATCTCTGGGCGAACCTGGCGCTGGCGATGGTCTCGGCGGCGATCGCGGCGGCCCTCTTCCTCCTCGTCCTGTTGCTGATCGAAGGCTGGCGCCTCAGCCCGATCGAAGCGGCGCTGGTGGTGACGGTGATGCCGCTGGCGGCGCTCCTCGGCGGCAAGCTGGCTGGGTACGTGCCCGAGGCGCGGCCGCGCGCCGCGGCCGGGGCGATCCTCGTCTCCGGCGGCCTCGCCGGGCTTGCCTTCCTGCCGAAGGCGACGATCGCCCTGACCCTGCCGCCGCAGGTCCTGGTCGGGATCGGGCTGGCGCTGGTGCTCTCGGCCCTGACCGAGACTGCTCTCGGCGGCCGTGCTCCGCAGGCGATCCACGGCGGCTGGACGATCTCCGCCCGCCACGCCGGGGTGGTGATCGGCCTGCTGCTGCTGACGCCGATCTTCACCGCCGACATCGACCAGCAGCGCCACGACGCGATCAACGCCGGCACCGCAGTGATCCTCGATTCGCCGGTCAACCCACTGCTGAAGCTCGACCTCGCCGAGAAGGTCAGCCGGCGGCTCGAAGAAGAGAAGGGGAAGGTGCCGACGATCGGCCCGGCCTTCGAGCCGCTGCCGGACGATTCGGGCGAACGCTCCGAAGTCCAGCAGCTGCAGGGCGAACTGCAGGACCAGCTCGACCGCGGTGCCACCCACGCCTTCAGCACCTCCTTCATCCTCGCGGCGCTACTGGGGCTGATCGCGTTGCTGCCGATCGCCCTCTCCAAAGAGGTGGAGCTGTGAGCCCGGGAGAGGACAGGCGCAGCCGCGGCTTCCTGCTGGTGGTCGGCGCCGTCGTCGTTTCGGCGATCCTGGTCGGCGCCTACCTCGCCGCCGGCGGCTCCTCCTACACCCCGGAGAAGGTGCAGAACCCCTGCGAACCGCGGCCCTGGAGCAACCCGAAGAGCCTCGGGGAAATCGCCAACCAGTTCACCGTCTCCGCCCTCGACGGCGCCGCCTGCAAGCTGGGCGTCACCCGCGAGGCGCTGGCCAGGGCACTGGCGACGCCGGAGGGGCGCCAACGCTTCAAGAAGAAATACGGGATCGACGACAAGAAGCTGGCGCAGGCGGTCCGCGCAGGCCTCGTCCGCGCGATCGACGACGCCGAAGAAGCCGGGGCGCTGAGCCCGCTGATCGCGAGCCCGTTGCGGGAGACTGTCCAGCGCATCCCGCTCGACCAGGCGATCGAATTCATCAACGACGCCGAATCCTTCCTCGGCAACGTCAACAGCTTCCTCGGCCCGGCGCAGAGCCTCTTAGAAGAATTTCTGCCGTAGTTAGGGGGTCGGGTGGCCCTCCCCCAGAGACCGTCGCGCAGCTGAGCGTAGTGCTGGGCGCGAATGTGGTCTCTGGAGCCTCTGGGGGAGGGCCACCCGACCCCCTCCTGCTCAGGTGGGCTCGGTGATCTTGTAATCCCGCGCTTTTGCGTCCCAGGCGATCCCGGCGCAGAGCGCTTCGGGGGTCGTGCCGAGGGAGACGGCGAGCTTGACCAGGGTGCCGAGGCGCGGTTCGCGGCCGCCGCGCTCGAGCAGCGAGACCTCGGTGCGGTGGATCTCGCACATCTCGGCGAGTTCTTCCTGCGAGACGCCTGCGGTTTCGCGGGCGCGGCGGAGGTTGACGGCGAAGCGGTCGCGTTTGTCCATCCGCTGCATCCTATTGGCAGCAGGAGGAGGACGGCCGCGCTAGCGCCGGGTGGCCTGCCAGACCCACAGCATCGCCAGCGGCTGCAGCGGCAATCGCGCCCACAGCGCCCAGCGAGGGATCTTCCGCAGGTCGAGCCCGCGGATCTGCTCCGGGTTGACCGCCATGTGGATATTGGCCGGGAAGACGGAGATCAGCAGCGCCAGCAGCCACCAGCGACCGAGCCGCCGCGAAGCGGGGTGGAGGACCAGGGCGGCCCCGGCGATCTCGGCGGCGCCGCTGATCGCCACGACCTCCTTCTTCTGGGGCTCGATCGCCGGCGGCACGATCGCTTCGAAGAAGCGCGGGCGCAGGAAGTGCATGACCCCGGTGAAGGTGAAAAAAGCCGCAAGGGCGGCGCGCAGGAGCCTCATGGAGATGGAGTCTCCCATCCCGCGGTTCCTTTCGGACCCATGCCCTCCGTTTGGAACCACGCGTTGGCGGCTCGCTATGTTCGGGGGGTGCCGGAGTTCAAGCTGAATCCCGCCTACTCACCGACGGCGGACCAACCGAAGGCGATCGCGGGGCTGGCCGAGGGGCTGCGCGGCGGCGACCGCTTCCAGACCCTGCTCGGCGCCACCGGGACCGGCAAGACCTTCACGATGGCGGCGACGATTGCCGAGGTGCAGCGGCCCTCGCTGGTGATCGCGCACAACAAGACGCTGGCGGCGCAGCTCTGCAACGAGTTCCGCGAGTTCTTCCCCGAGAACTCGGTCGAGTACTTCGTCTCCTACTACGACTACTACCAGCCGGAGGCCTACGTCCCGGCGCAGGACCTCTACATCGAGAAGGACTCCTCGATCAACGACGAGATCGACCGCCTGCGCCACGCCGCCACCGCGGCGCTGTTCGCGCGGCGCGACGTGATCATCGTCGCCTCGGTCTCCTGCATCTACGGGATCGGCTCGCCGCAGGTCTACAACGAAAAAATGCAGCTGTTCCAGGTCGGCAAGAGCGTCGACCGCGACGACGTCCTCCGCAAGCTGGTGAAGATGCAGTACCAGCGCAACGACCAGGTGCTCGGGCGCGGCGCCTTCCGGGTCCGCGGCGAGGTGCTGGAGATCATGCCCTCCTACGCCGAGTCCGCCTATCGGATCCAGCTATTCGGCGACGAGATCGAGGGGATCCAGCACTTCGACCCGCTGACCGGCGAGGTGCTCGACGTGATCGACCACGTCTCGGTCTGGCCGGCCTCGCACTACGTGACCAAAGACGAGACCGTCGACCGCGCCGTCGACGAGATCCGTGCCGAACTGGAATCCCGGACCGCCGAGCTGGAAGCCGAAGGCAAGCAGCTGGAGGCGCACCGGCTGCGGCAGCGGACGATGTACGACCTCGAGATGATCAAGGAGCTCGGCTTCACCTCCGGGATCGAGAACTACTCGCGCATCCTCGACGGCCGCCCGCCCGGCAGCCCGCCGCACACCCTGATCGACTACTTCCCCGACGATTTCGTCGTCTTCGTCGACGAGAGCCACCAGACGATCCCGCAGATCGGCGGCATGTACGAGGGCGATCAGTCGCGCAAGCGGTCGCTGGTCGACTACGGCTTCCGGCTGCCCTCGGCGATGGACAACCGGCCGCTCAAATTCGACGAGTTCATGGCTCGGGTGAACCAGCTGGTGATGGTCTCGGCGACGCCGGGCCCGTTCGAGAAAGCCGAATCGACCCGCACTGTCGAGCAGATCGTCCGCCCGACCGGGATCGTCGACCCGGAGATCGAGCTGCGGGAGACCAGGAACCAGATCGACGACCTGATGAACGAGGTCAAGAAGGTGGCGGCAAACAAGGAGCGGACCCTGGTCACCACCCTGACCAAGAAGATGGCCGAGGACCTGACCGCCTACCTCCTGGAGTACGGGGTCAAGGTCCGCTACCTGCACTCGGAGGTCGACACCCTGGAACGGATCCAGATCATCCGCGACCTGCGCCTGGGGGAGTACGACGTCCTCGTCGGCGTCAACCTGCTGCGCGAGGGGCTCGACCTGCCCGAGGTCTCGCTGGTGGCGATCCTCGACGCCGACAAGGAGGGCTTCCTGCGCGGCGAGACCAGCCTCGTGCAGACGATCGGCCGGGCGGCGCGGAACGTCAACGGCCGGGTGGTGATGTACGCCGACAAGGAGACCGAAGCGATGCGGGCGGCGATGCGCGAGACCGATCGCCGCCGGGAGATCCAGCTGGCTTACAACAAGGAGCACGGGATCACGCCGGAGACGGTGCGCAAAGGGATCTCGGAGATGGCCGAGTTCCTGGCGATGGAGGACCGGGCTCCGCGCAAGCGCAGGCGTAAACGGGGCGAAGAATTCGCCTCCCCGGAGGAGCTGGAGAAGACGATCGTCGCCTTGGAGGAGGAGATGCTGGCCGCCGCCGACGATCTCCGTTTCGAGGAGGCGGGCCGGATCCGCGACGAGCTGCGCGAGCTGCGGCGGGACCTCGACGGGATGACCGCCGGGGCTTGATCTTCTCGGCGTTTGTAAGCGGAAGTTGTCACCCGAAGCAGGCACGCCCACCCGTCGCCGAGGCCCTTCGCTATTAGTCTGAAAATTGTGTCCGTTCCAGTCACCGAAGACACCTTCGATCAGCTAGTACTTCAGCGTTCCCACGAGCTGCCGGTCGTCGTCGACTTCTGGGCCGACTGGTGCGGGCCGTGCAAGGCCGTGAGCCCGGCGCTGGAGGCGGCCGCTGCCTCGCGCGAGGGCAAGCTCGAGCTGGTCAAGGTGGACGTCGACTCGAACCGGCAGCTGGCGGCGCTCTACCGGGTCCAGGGGATCCCGAACGTCAAGGTCTTCCGCGACGGCGACGTCGTGGAGGAGTTCACGGGGGCGCTGTCGCCGGCCAAAGTCGAGGCCTTCTTCGACAAGCTCGTCCCCTCGCGCGCCGACGACCTGCTCGCCGCCGGCGACGAGCTTTCGCTGCGCGAGGCCGCCGAATTGGAGCCAGGGCGCGCCGATCTGGCCGTCGCCCTGGCGCAGGCACGGCTCGGGCGCGGGGCGGAGGAAGAGGCGCTGCAAGCAGTCGAGGGCCACGAGGCAGATTTCGCCGCCGCCGGAATCGCCGCCCGCGTCCGACTCGCCAAGGCCGGCATTGCCACCGACGCCTTCGCCGCCCTCAACCGCGGCGAACGCGACGCCGGCCTCGAGAGCCTGATCCAGGCCCTCGCCGAGCTGCCGCGTAATGGCAGCGCCCAAGGCGACCTCGACCCCGACGAGGCCCGTGACCTCCTCCGCCGTGTCGTCGTCGGCATCCTCAGCGAAGCCGACCCCGCCGACCCCAGATCTCGCAGCTATCGCCGCAAACTGGCGGCTGCCCTCTAGGGAACATCTGTTCGCCTGGCTAGAATCGGTGTGAGTGGCTGCCTCTGAGCGAATCGTCATCTCCGGCGCCCGTGAGCACAACCTCAAGGACGTCGATCTTGAGCTGCCCCGGGACGCGCTGATCGTCATCACCGGGCTTTCCGGCTCGGGGAAGTCGAGCCTTGCCTTCGACACGATCTACGCCGAGGGGCAGCGGCGCTACGTCGAGTCGCTGTCGTCCTATGCGCGCCAGTTCCTCGGCTTGATGGAGAAGCCCGACGTCGACTCGATCGAGGGGCTCTCGCCGGCGATCTCGATCGACCAGAAGACGACCTCGCGCAACCCGCGCTCGACGGTCGGCACCGTGACCGAGATCTACGACTACCTGCGGCTGCTCTGGGCGCGGATCGGGACCCCCTACTGTCCCGAGTGCGGCGAGGAGATCACCGGCCAGACCCAGGAGCAGATCGTCGACCGGCTGATGACGCTGGAGGACGGGACCAAATTCATGGTGATGGCGCCAGTGGTCCGCGGCCGCAAAGGCGAGTACGGGAAATTGCTCGACCAGATGCGGCTCGAGGGCTACTCGCGGGCCAAGATCGACGGCGAGCTGGTCCGCCTCGACGAGAAGATCGAGCTCGACAAGAAGTACAAACATGACGTCTCGATCGTCGTCGACCGCCTGGTGATGAAACCGGAGCTGCGGCGGCGGCTCTCGGAGTCGGTGGAAGCGGCGGCCGGGCTCGCCGCCGGCCTGGTCGAAGTCGAGATCCTCGAGCCCAAGGAAGACCGCGGGTCAAAGGGCGGCCGATCCGCCGGCAAACCCGCCGATGGCGGACGCGAAGCGGAGCACATCGGCGGAATTATGTTGTTCAGCGAGCAGTTCGCCTGCCTCAACTGCGGCACCTCGATCCCCGAGCTGGAGCCGCGGATCTTCTCCTTCAACTCGCCCCACGGCGCCTGCGACCGCTGCCACGGGCTCGGCTTCCAGCGCGTGATCGACCCAGAGCTGGTCGTTCCCGATCCGACGCTTTCTCTCGCCGAGGGCGCGCTGCAGCCCTGGAACCGCGGCATCAGCGCCTACTGGAAGCGGCTGGTCGCCTCGGTCGCCGAGGCCTACGACGTCGATGTCGACAAGCCGTGGTCGCAGCTGTCCAAAGACGAGAAGGAGATCTTCCTCTACGGCACCGGCGACGAACGCCACCACGTCTCCTACACCAACCGCTTCGGCCGTCGCCGCTCCTACAAGGTCCGCTTCGAGGGGATCGTCAACAACCTGCAGCGGCGTTACGAAGAGACCGACTCGGAGTCCAACCGCGAGCGGATCGAGGGCTATATGGCCGAGCAGCCCTGCCCCGCCTGCAAGGGCGCGCGGCTGCGGCCCGAGAGCCTCGCGGTCAAGGTCGGCGGTCTCAGCATCGCCGAGTACAGCGACCTCTCCGCCCAGGCCGCCTCGAGCTGGATCCGCGAGCTGGAGATGACCGATACGGAGCGGGCGATCGCCCGGCTGATCGTGCGCGAGATCACCGAGCGGCTCTCCTTCCTCGAGAACGTCGGCATCGGCTACCTCTCGCTGGCCCGCTCGGCCCGCACGCTCTCCGGCGGTGAGGCGCAGCGGATCCGGCTCGCAACCCAGATCGGATCGCACCTGGTCGGGGTGATGTACGTGCTCGACGAGCCCTCGATCGGGCTGCACCAGCGCGACAACGAGAAGCTAATCGCGACTCTGGACCGCCTGCGCGACCTCGGCAACACGGTGATCGTCGTCGAGCACGACGAGGGGACGATGATGGCGGCCGACCACCTCGTCGACCTCGGCCCGGGCGCCGGCGAACACGGCGGCCACGTGATCTCCGCCGGGACCCCGAAGCAGGTTGCCAAGGACCCGAGCTCGCTGACCGGGCAGTACCTCTCCGGCAAGAAACGGATCGAGGTGCCGGAGGAGCGGCGGCGTCCGACCGGCGAGCTGACCGTGCGCGGCGCCCGCGAACACAACCTCAAGGACGTCGACGTCGAGATCCCGCTCGGGGTCTTCTGCTGCGTCACCGGCGTCTCCGGCTCGGGGAAGTCGACCCTGGTCAACGAGACCCTGCACCACGCGGTCGCCAACCGGCTGCACCAGGCGAAGCTGCGGCCGGGCTCCCACGACGGCATCGACGGGCTCGACCAGATCGACAAGATCATCAACATCGACCAGTCGCCGATCGGCCGCACCCCGCGCTCCAACCCGGCCACCTACACCGGCCTCTTCGACCACATCCGCCAGATCTTCACCCAGACCCAGGAGGCGCGGGCCCGCGGCTACAAGCCCGGCCGCTTTTCCTTCAACGTCAAGGGCGGCCGCTGCGAGGTCTGCAAAGGCGACGGCCAGATCAAGATCGAGATGCACTTCCTGCCCGACGTCTACGTCCCCTGCGAGCAGTGCCATGGCAAGCGCTACAACCGCGAGACGCTCGAGGTCCGCTTCAAAGGCAAGAACATCGCCGACGTGTTGGAGATGTCGGTGGCCGAGGGGGTCGAGTTCTTCGAGAACGTGCCGAAGATCGCCCGCCGCCTGCGGACGCTGAACGATGTCGGCCTCGGCTACATCCGCCTCGGCCAGCCGGCGACGACGCTCTCCGGCGGCGAGGCGCAGCGCGTGAAGCTGGCGACCGAGCTCTCCAAAGTCGCCACCGGCGACACCCTCTACATCCTCGACGAGCCGACCACCGGCCTCCACTTCGCCGACGTGCAGCGGCTGCTCGACGTGCTCGGACGCCTCGTCGACGCCGGCAACTCCGTCGTCGTGATCGAGCACAACCTCGACGTGATCAAGACCGCCGACTGGCTCGTCGATCTCGGCCCCGAGGGGGGTGAAGCCGGGGGCGAAATCGTCGCCACCGGCACCCCCGAGCAGGTCGCCGCGGTCGCCGGTTCCTATACCGGAAGCTTCCTCCGTGAGCTGGTGCAACCGGCGAAGACGAAAAGGCGTTCCGCAAAACGCGAGTTGTCCGCGGCGGCCTAAGCGCCTCCTTTTATGCAGAAGTCCCTGGTTTCCAGGCATAGAAGCGCTTAAGGTGGGTATTGCACTTCGCGGGAGCGGGGTCAAACAACGGAGGAGGAACCGATGTCAGCTCGAAGTTCGCGGATCTGGTTCGCAGCAGCAGGCTTGGCCATCATCGCCATGGTCGCCGTCGGTTGCGGTGGTGGCAGCGACAGCACCAGCAGCAGCGGCGGTGGAGGCGGAGGCGGTGGAGGCACGATCGCCCTCCTGCTCCCGGAAAACGAAACCCCCCGCTACGAAACCAACGACAAACCGGGAATCGAAGAAGCGGTCTCGGAAAAATGCCCCGAATGCGAAGTCATCTACTTCAACGCGGGCGGTGACGCCGAAAAGCAGCAGTCGCAGGGCGAAGCGGCGCTGACCAAGGGCGCCGAAGTCCTGATCCTCGACCCGATGGACTCCAAATCGGCCGCCTCGATCGTCGAAAAAGCCAACGCCCAGGGTGTTCCGGTGGTCAGCTACGACCGCCTGATCGAAAACTCGGAAGTCTCTGCCTACATCTCCTTCGACAACGAACGGGTCGGCGAACTGCAGGCCGAATCGCTGTCGAAAAAACTGAAAGAAGACGGCAAAGCCAGCGGCCCGATCATCAAGATCAATGGTGATCCTGCCGACCCGAACGCGGCTCTCTTCAAGAAAGGCTCGAGCAAGGGCTTCGAAGAAGCCGGCGTGAAGGTCGCCAAGGAATACGACACCCCCGGCTGGACCGCTGAAAACGCCCAGCGCGAGGCGCAGCAGGCGATCACCTCACTCGGCAAGGAAGGGTTCTGGGGCATCTACGCCGCCAACGACGACACCGGCGGCGGCGCGATCGCGGCGATGAAAGGCGCCGGCATCAACCCCGAAGAACGGCCGGTCACCGGCCAGGACGCGACGGTCGCCGGCCTGCAGCGGATCCTCGCCGGCCAGCAGTACATGACCGTCTACAAGGCGATCCCGCCGGAGACGCAGATCAGCGCCGAAATCGCGATCGCCCTGCTCGAAGGCGAAGAAGTCCCGCAGGACAAAGTCACCGAAGAAATCAACAACGGCAAGACCGACGTCCCGTCGGTGCTGCTGGAACCGATCGCCGTGACCAAAGACAACGTCAAGTCGACGGTGATCAAAGACGGGTTCGTAACGGCCTCCGAACTCTGTACGAGCGCCTATCAGACCGCCTGCAAAGAAGCGGGAATCTCGGGCTGAGATGACCAACGGCACTGCCCTCCTCGAGCTGGAGGGAGTAAGCAAGCGATTCGGCCCGGTCCAGGCATTGGACCGGGTCGACTTCACCGTCAGCGCCGGCGAGGTCGTAGGCCTCGTCGGCGACAACGGGGCCGGCAAGTCGACGCTGGTCAAGGCGATCGCCGGCATCAACCCGCCCGACGAAGGCACGATCCGCTTCGAGGGGCGGGAGGTGCGGATCCACAAACCGCAGGACGCGACCGAACTGGGGATCGCGACCGTCTACCAGGACCTCGCGCTGTGCGACAACCTCGACGTCGTCAACAACCTCTTTCTCGGTCGCGAGGAGAGGGCGGCGGGGATCGGCCAGGCCACCCGTCAGCTCGACGAGGTGAAAATGGAGCACGAGACCGCCGACCTGCTCTCGAACCTCGCGGTGACGATCCCCAGCCTGCGCTCGGAGGTCGGGACCCTCTCCGGCGGGCAGCGCCAGCAGGTCGCGGTCGCCCGTTCCCTCCTCGGCGACCCGAAAGTCGTGATGCTCGACGAGCCGACGGCGGCGCTCGGCGTGCCGCAGACCAAACAGGTGCTGGAGCTGATCCGGCGCCTGCGCGAGCGCAACCTCGGCGTCGTCGTGATCAGCCACAACCTGGTCGACGTCTTCGCGATCTGCGACCGCGTCTTCGTCCTCCGGCTCGGCAAAGCGGCCGGCGAGTTCAAAGCCGAGGAAGCGACCGAGGAGCATGTCGTCGCGGCGATCACCGGGGTCGGTGACGGCCGCGAGAAAACCGAGCGCAAGCCGGAGGAGGAGGGGGCATGACCGCAGCCGAGTCGACCGTCGACGACGTCCAGTCTGGGCAGGGCCCGACCAGGAGTCAGGCGATCCGCCGCCTGGTCCAGGGAGATCTCTCCTCGGTCCGCGTGGTGCTCGGCCTGGTCGTGATCGCGATCATCTTCCAGGTCCAGGAATCCCGCTTCCTCTCGGCCGAGAACCTGACCAACCTGATGCTGCAGATCACCACGATCGGGTTGATCTCGGTCGGCATCGTCTTCGTGCTGCTGCTGGGGGAGATCGACCTCTCGGTCGGCGCTGTCAGCGGCCTCTCGGCAGCGGTGATGGCAGTCCTGAGCGTCAACCACGGCTGGAACGCCTATCTGGCGATCGCCGCTGCGGTCGCCGTCGGCGCCTCGATCGGGTTCCTCCAGGGCTCGCTGTTCAGCCGCTTCGTCGTCCCCTCCTTCGTCGTCACCCTGGCGGGACTCTTAGCCTGGGAAGGGGCGTTGCTGCAGGTCCTCGGCAAGACCGGGTCGCTGAACATCAACGACCCGAAAATCACCGGCCTCGCCAACACCTTCTACTCGGACACCGTCGGCTGGATCTTCGCCGCGGTGATCATCGCCGCTTACGGTGCCGTGCTCGCGCTCGGCTACCGCAAACGGGTGTCCGCGGGCCTGGCCGACGGCGGGCCGCTGTCGCTGATCGTCCGCTTCGTCTTCCTCTCCGCTCTGGTGATCGCCGCCGTCGCGATCCTCAACTCCGACCGCGGCGTGCCGCTGGCGGTGATGATCCTGCTCGGCTTCGTCGTCGGCATGGAGTTCGTCGCCAAGCGCACCACCTTCGGTCGCCACGTCTTCGCCGTCGGCGGCAATGCCGAGGCGGCACGCAGGGCCGGCATCCGCGTCAACGGGGTGCGGGTCGCCGTCTTCACGATCTCCGGCTCGATGGCGGCGATCGGCGGCGTGATGGCCGCCTCGCGCCTGTTCGCGGTCAACCAGAACTCCGGCGGCAACGAACTCCTGCTGCTGGCGATCGCGGGCCCCGTGATCGCCGGCACCAGCCTCTTCGGTGGCCGCGGCTCGGTCTGGACGGCGCTGCTCGGCGCCCTGGTGATCGGCTCGATCTCCAACGGCATGGACCTGCTCTCGCTCTCCTCGGCGGTGAAACTGATGGTCACCGGCGGCGTCCTGCTGCTGGCGGTCCTCGTCGACGCCGTCGCAAGGCAGCAGCGCCAGACCTCAGGCCGCGTCTAGCAGCGGCTCCATCAGCGGGAAACCAGCAGGGAGGCGCCTATGGCGCCGCCTAGGTCGCCGAGCGTGGCGACGCGGACAGCGGGCGGGCGTTCGTCGACGAACAGGTGCTTGCCCATCTCCTCGGTCAGCGGTCCCATCAGGCGCTCGCCGAAACGGATGCCGAGGCCGCCGCCGAGGATCACCGCCTCGACGTCGAGCAGGTTGATCGCAGAGGCGATGCCGGTGCCCAGCGCCTCGATCGCCCGCTCGATCAGGTGCTCGGCGAGCTTGTCCTCATGGTCGAGGGCCCGCTCCCAGATGCCGCTGGTCAGCCGCGGTTTCTCGTGCTTCTCCATCAGCTTGAAGAGGTCGGTCTTCTCGCCGTCCTCGTGCCGCCGGCGCGCCTCGGCTTCCATCGCCGAGCGCCCGGCGTAGGCCTCGAGACAACCCCGGCGCCCACAGGGGCACTTGGCGCCACCGCGCTTGACCACCATGTGGCCGATCTCCCCGGCAGCGCCGCGGCCCAGCCACGGCTTGCCGTCGAGGATCAGGCCGCCGCCGACTCCGGTGCCCCAGAAGACGCCGATCAGGCTCTCGAACTCCTTGCCGGCGCCGAGGTGGAACTCGGCTTCGGTAGCGACTTGGACGTCGTTGCCGATCTTCACCTCGGCTCCGAGCGCCTCGTTCAGTTTTTCGCCGAGCGGGAAGCTGCCTTCCCAGTCGGGCAGGTTGCGGGCGGAAGAGACGGTCCCCGTCTTCTCGTCGGCGTCGCCGGGAGAGCCGACGCCGATCCCTTTCAGCGCGCTCGTCTCTACCCCGGCGTCCGCGGCCGCCTCCCGCAGCGCCGTCGCCATCGCCGCGGCGACGTCATCCGGGCCACCTTCGGTCGGGGTCGGGTGCCGCGCTTCGCCCACCACCTCGCCGCCGGGGTCGACGATCGCCGTCTGGATCTTCGTTCCGCCGAGGTCGATGCCGCCGCGCAGGTCCGCCATGCCTGCGAGTCTACGGCCGATGAGCGGCTGGCGACTTTGGTGGGCGAAGCGGCGCTGGTACGAACGCAACCGGCGCCTGCTGCGGCGGTGGCGGATCAACCGCCACGCGGCATGCGGCGGCTTCTTCGTCCGCCACCCGGTCGAGGGGGAGGTTCTGGAGGCGCTCGACGAGGGCCGACTGAAGATCGGCGCCGGCACCTTGCTGGAGCCGGGCTGCTGGCTGACGCTGGCGCCAGGGGCGCGGATCGAGATCGGCGAGGGCTGCTTCCTCAACCGCGGGGTGATGATCGCCGCCTACGAGAGCGTGACGGTCGGCGACCACACGATGTTCGCCAACGGCTGCTTCGTCGGCGACGGCGAGCACCGCTTCGACGACCCGACCAAGCCGATCACCTGGCAGGGGTTCACCTCGAAAGGCCCGGTCCGGATCGGCTCCAACTGCTGGTTCGGGGTCAACTGCGCGGTGACCAGCGGCGTCACGATCGGCGAGCGCTGTGTGATCGGCGCCAACTCCGTCGTCAACCGCGACGTCGAGGAGGCGACGATCGCGGCCGGGGCGCCGGCGAAGCCGATCCGCAAGATCGAGTTCGCCGACAGCGATCTCGCCTAGGCGGTGCGGCTATGCCCCGCCGGTCGCGTCTGCCACCGGTGGAGTGAGGGCGGGGGTGAAGATCCGCGCCAGGACGATGCTGAGCTCGTAGAGGAGGACCAGCGGCACCGTCTCGATGATCATCGAGACCGGGTCGACTCCGGGCAGGGCGGCGGCGACGATCGCGCAGGCCAGATAGGCGTAGCGGCGGTTCTGTTTCAACTGGTCGACGGTGACGATGCCGAGCCGCGTCACCGAGAGGATCCCGACCGGGACCTGGAAGACGACGCCGCAGGCCAGCAGGGTGGTGCCGAAGAAGCTGTAGAACTCGCTGGCCCGGACCTGGATGTTGAACTGAGCCTCGTTGAAGTTGAGCAGGAAGCTGGTGGCGGCGGGGAGGACGACGAAGTAGCCGAAGGCGATCCCGGCGATGAACAGGGCCGGGATCAGCAGCAGCAACGGCACGATCGCCCGCTGCTGGTGCTTGCTGAAGGCCGGGAGGACGAACGCGTAGGCCTGGAAAAGCACCACCGGTAGCGCCAGGATCAGCGCCCCGTAGGCGGAGACCGTCAGCGTCGTCGTGAAGGGCTCGGTCACGCCGAAGGTGATCAGCCGCTCGTGGCCGGCGGGCAGTGGCCCGTTGGCCAGTTCGAGCAGCAGGTCGCTCTGCCAGAAGCAGATCGCGAAGGCGACGCCGAAGGCCGCCAGCGAGACGACCAGGCGCTCGCGCAGCTCGCCGAGGTGGTCGACCAGGCTGACCTGGTCCTCCGGCGAGATCGGTTTGAGGCGGGCCACGGTCGTGGTCCTAGGCGCGGGTGTCCGCGGTCTCGGCCTCGACCTCGGGTGCGGCCGGGGCGGGGCTCTCGCCGCTGATCGTGCCGCGGAACTCGCTGATGCCGCGGCCGAGCGACTTACCGAGCTCGGGGAGTTTCTTCGGCCCGAAGACGATCAGGGCGACGAGCAGGACGAGGAAGATCTCGATGGGTCCGACGTTGGGCATTGGGGCCTCCTAGGAGAGTGGTGAGCGGTCTGGCCGGGGTGGGGGAAGAGGTGGGCGGCGGCGCCTCGGCCGAAGCGCCGCCGCCCATGTGGTGGGGTGGCTACTGGAGGAAGCCGGTGGCCTTGACCGCCTTGAGGACCTGAGCGGCGGTTTTCGGTTTGTCGAAGGCGCCGTTGGGCGAGAGGTTCGCCGGGGTTGCCTTCAGCAGCAGGCCCGCGACCGAGGCGTGACGGGCCTCGATCGACCAGATCGACAGCGCCGCCGCCGCATACGCGGGGCTGGCGATGTTCAGCGCCTGGCCGGAGTAGGCGCCGACGCCGGTGTTCTCGAGCGCGACCGCGGTCTTGATGAACGACGCTTCGTCGGCGGTGGTGCCGCCGAAGTCGACCTTCGGGGCGGCCACGGCCTTGCTGCCCAGGGCCTTCTTGAGGAAGGCGACGTGGGCGTTCTCGTCGGCGGTCACCAGCTTGAGGAAGACCTGCGCCTGCTTGTCCTTGATGAACGTCTTCTTCTTCTGGTTCGCGGTCGCCTCGTTGTAGAAGGCGGCCTCGAGGTACTCGAGGGTGAGGGCGTAGTTGAGGATGCCGATGTCGCCCTTGCCGAAGCTCGCCGGCGGGCGCCCCTTGCCGGCTGCCATTGCCGCGGCGGGGGTGAGCGCGCTGAGCAGGGCGCCGCCGCCGATCAGGCCGCCGCCGGCCACTCCGGCCTTCTTCAGGAAGCCGAGGCGGGTGTCGCCGTCGAGGGCCTCGCCTGCTTCGTGCGCTGCCTCTTTGACTACTGCGTCGATGTCTGAACTCATTGATGGTCCTCTCGCGGAGCTGGTGGTCTTTCACTCTCCTGCGCAGTCGAGCCCGGACCGGATCAGCAGACAGGGAACCTTTTCGGGTCGATCTGCCCAGATCCGGCGCCGGTGCGCCTATAATTTCCGCGAACGGCCGTGACCCCCAGGGCATGGACCTATGAACTCCGATCTCCTCGCCGATAACCCTCGTCCCACCGCGGCCGCCCCCGTCCTGCGCACGAAGGCCGAGCTCCGCGCTGCCGTCGCGGCGGCGAAACGCGGCGCGCAGACCGTCGGCCTGGTGCCGACGATGGGCTACCTGCACGACGGGCACCTCGCGCTGATTCGCGCCGCCCGCGCCGAATGCGACCTGGTGGTGATGAGCCTCTTCGTCAACCCGACCCAGTTCGGCGCCGGCGAGGACCTCGACCGCTACCCGCGCGACGAGGAGCGCGACCTGCGACTGGCGGGCGAGGCCGGCGCCGACCTCGTCTTCGCGCCGACGGTCGAGGAGGTCTACCCAGACGGCCTCGACCGCTTCGCTACCTACGTCGAGGTCACCGGCTCGCTGACCGGCGTCCTCGACGGCGACCCTGCCCGCCGCGGCCCCGAGCACTTCCGCGGCGTCACCACCGTCGTCGCCAAGCTCTTCAACCTGGTCGACCCCGACGTCGCCTACTTCGGCCAGAAGGACGCCCAGCAGGCGGTGGTGATCCGCCGCATGGTCCGCGACCTCGACTTCCCGGTGCGGATCGAGGTGCTGCCGACCGTGCGCGAGCCCGACGGCCTGGCGATGAGCTCGCGCAATGCCTACCTGGAGCCGGCCGACCGCGACCGCGCGACCGCGCTCTCCCGCGCCCTCGCCGCCGCCGAGCGCGGCGCCCGCGAGGGCGGTCTGGGGATCGGCCTCGAGGGCGCCCGCCGTGAGCTTGCCGCCGCCGCGATCGAGCCCGAGTACCTGGAGGCCCGCGACGCCGAGACGCTCGCGCCGGTCCACGCGCTCGCGGATCGTCCGGTCCTCGTCCTCGTCGCCGCCCGGGTCGGCGCCGCCCGCCTGATCGACAACGTCCTCATCCACCCGACCAACGCGAACTTGCAGTCCTGACCAGCCCGCGAAAGGGGAGACAGTGCAGAGACAGATGCTGAAGTCGAAGATCCACCGGGCGACGGTGACCGACTGCGACGTCGACTACATCGGCTCGATCACGATCGACACCGAGCTGATGGCCGGCGCCGACCTGATCACCAACGAGCAGGTCCACGTCTGGGACGTGGACAACGGCTCCCGCTTCGTCACCTACGTGATCGACGGCGAGCCCGGGTCGGGGACGATGCAGGTGAACGGCGCCGCCGCCCACCTGGTCGAGCCCGGCCACAAGATCATCGTCGCCTCGTTCGGCGCCTACGACGAGGCGGACCTCGAGCGCTACTCCCCGGTCGTCGTCCACGTCGACGACGACAACAAGGCAATCGCCGTCGACAGCCACCCGGAGGTGCTTCTCAAATGAGCTCAGGAGCCCGATCCCACACCGCACCCGAGACGGCCGGCAAAGAGCAGCGCCGGCCGGTCAGCCTGCCCCGCCTGAACGAGATGAAGGCGCAGGGCGAACCGATCGTCATGGTCACCGCCTATGACTACCCCTCGGCGACCGTCGCCGAGGGGGCCGGCGTCGACGTCGTCCTCGTCGGCGACTCCGCCGCCAACGTCGTCCTCGGCTACCCGGACACGAAGCTGGTCTCGATGGAGGAGATGCTGGTTCTCGGCAAGGCCGTGCGCCGCGGCCTGAAGACGCCGCTGATGGTCGGCGACATGCCGATGGGCAGCTACGAGGCCTCCAGCGAGGAAGCGATCCGCAACGCCCAGCGACTGGTCAAGGAGACCGGCTGCCAGGCGGTCAAGCTCGAGGCGGGCGGTGTCATCGTCGAGCGCGCCCGGGCGATCGTCCAGTCCGGCATCCCGGTGATGGGCCACGTCGGCCTCACCCCGCAGACCGCGACCGCCCTCGGCGGCTACAAAGCCCAGGGCAAGAACGCCAAGAGCGCGATCAAGCTGCTCGAGGACTGCCTGGCGCTGCAGTCGGTCGGCTGCTTCGCGATCGTGATCGAGGCGGTCCCCTCGGCGATCACGGACGAGATCGTCCAGAAGCTCGAGGTGCCGACGATCGGCATCGGCGCCGGCCCGGGCACCTCGGGTCAGGTCCTCGTCTTCCACGACCTGCTCGGCATCACCACCGGCCACATGGCGAAGTTCGTCAAGCGCTACGCGGACGTCCACGACACCATGGTCGAGGCTGTCTCCCGCTACCGCGACGAGGTCCGCCGCCGCCACTTCCCCGAGCCCGAGCACGTCTACAGCGTCGAGCCCGCCGAGCTCGACGAGTTCCGCCGCTACCTCAACGATGAGAGCCTGGCCAGCGCCAAGGGCTGGGAGTGGGAGCCGCTGCCCTGAGGCTGTGACCGCGCGTCGGGCTTAACGCTTCAGGTCGTTCGAGGCCCTTGCCGCTCGTGCTTCCGCTCGGCGGAAGCACGACTGGCGTGGGTTGAAGGCGCTGACCCGGCAGAGGACGGTGTGGAAGTGGGGGCCGGTCAGGGGCAGGAGCCTGGTGCCGAGCAGGCGCACTCCGAGGTTCCCGGCCCAGGAGGCCTGGGAGCCCTTGCTGGGCCCCCGGTAGTGGGCGTGGCCTCTGAAGGGGGAGGTGAGGGCCAGGTGGACGGTCTGCGGGTCGGCGCCGCGGCGGCTCACCTTCACCCGTCCGGGCGCCGCCATCTGGATCACCGAGCGGTAGATCCGCACCCGGCCGACCTTTTCCTGCCGCGAGGCGGTGATCACCGAGAAGAGGTCGCGGCGGGCGATCGGGAGCCCGCGGGGCGCTTCCAGGGTGATCGCGGTGAAGCGGGTGAGGGCGCCTTCGGCGCGCGAGCGGGCCGAGAGGAGGGTGAGGTTGAAGCCGAAGGGGTCGGTGGGTGCGCTGCTGGCAATCGCCACGCGGTCGTTGCCGTTCCCGTGCTTGTGCTTGCGGATCGGGACGAACCGGCAGGTCTGCCGGTAGGTGCGCCGTACCTCGCCGTGGACCTTGCCGACCGCGAGCCTGGTGTAGCCGTTCTGGCCGTCGAATTCGACCGCGCCGTGGAAGCGGCCGACTTCCCGCTGCGGGTGGCGGCCGTGGCAGACCCGCCGCTTGCTCTGTTTGCGGGTGCGCTTGTCGGTAGGCGCGGGGAAGGGATGCCGCTTGCCGTGGAAGCGCAGATTCACCCTCCCGAAGCGCCCGAAGTCGGCTTTGACCTGATGGCGGCTGACCTGGCCGCGAGTCGCGTAGGAGGCGATCTGGTTGTTCTTGGTCACGGTCAGGGTCACCTGGTGGTGCCCCAGGGTGTCGACGGTGACCCCGTAGCCGCGGGTGCCGGCGGCCGACATCGTCAGGTGGAGGCTGCGAGGACGGACTTCGTCGCCGGGTCTGTGGAGGCGGGGTTCGTCGCCAGGGCGCGGGGCGGCGCTAGCCGGCGCGAGCACCAGGGAGATCGCGGTCAGCACCGCGAACGTGCAACCGGCGGCACGCCTGGTGTGTCGCAGACGCCCCCGTTGCTCCATCACCGCACGTCATTCGCTGCGGCGGGAACGTTTCCTTCGCGAGGGCCGGAGCCTGGGGCCGCCGTTGCAGCGGCCCCAGCTCGGCTTTTGCTAGAGCGAGTGGCTGCTCAGCACTGCCAGGGGGCCTGGCCGGTAACGACGATCCGGTAGGTGACCGGGTCGAGGGCGACCCGCACCAGCCGGGTGCAATGGTACTTGCCCTGGGCTTCGGTGCTGCGTTCGTCGAAGATCCGGCAGAGGACTACGTGGAGGCTCTGGCGGTTGCAGTTGGTGACGCCATAGCGGACGCAGTTCTGGTCGTGGGCGCAGGTGTGTTTGGCGAAGATGAACGCCTTGTCGGCCGCCGTCGAAACCGGCAGCTTCACCGCGGCGAGAGCCGGAATCGCCAGGACCCAGGTGAGCGCCAGCACGGCGAACACCACGCTGACGAGAGACTTGATCTTCAAGAGAAAACTCCCCTTTGGTTGGACAGAGACGGTGAAGGCTGCCATCAGCAACGGGCGAGTGTCAAGAGTTCGTGAACGCAGTCATCATGAAAAGCGATGAGTCGAACTACGATTCGGCCGATGCCGATCTACGAGTTCGAGTGCGAGGGCTGCGGCGCGCGGTTCGAAGAGCTGGTCGCGGCCGAGACCGAGGTCGCCTGTAGCGAGTGCGGCTCGGAGCGGACCCGGCGGCTGTATTCGAACGTGGCGCCGCCCGGCCGCCAGCCGCGGGGGGCGAAGGTGCGCGGCGACGAATCGCGGCGGCGCGAGCGCGAGGCGGCGCGGCAGGATCGCCTCGCCGAGTCGCGCAAGCGGCGGGCGCCGGGGGAGAAGTCGTGAGCGCCGGCGCCGAGGAGCGCCGCGAAAAGCTGGTCGAGCTCTACAAGGAAGTGCAGCGCTGCGAGAAATGCCCCCTGCACGAGACCCGGATCAAGGCCGTCTTCGGCGCCGGCAACGCCGACGCCGACCTGATGTTCGTCGGCGAGGCGCCGGGCGCCGAAGAGGACCGCCAGGGACTGCCCTTCGTCGGCCGGGCCGGGCAGCTGCTGAACCAGCTGTTGGAAGAGATCGGGCTCTCCCGCGAGGACGTCTTCATCGCCAACGTCCTCAAGAGCCGCCCCCCCGGCAACCGCGACCCCCTGCCGCCGGAGATCCAGGCCTGCGAGCCGTGGCTCTGGCAGCAGGTGCAGCTGATCGAGCCGCGGGTCGTCTGCACCCTCGGCAACTTCTCCACCAAGCTCCTCAGCGGCAGCCAGACCGGGATCACCAAGGTCCGCGGCACCCCGCAGGTGCACGAGCTCGGCGGCCGCATGGTCTACCTGCTGCCGCTCTTCCATCCCGCCGCGGCGCTGCGGACGCCGGCGGTGAAGGAGACCCTGCGAGGCGACTTCGCGACGATCCCGGACCTGCTGCAGCGGCCGCTCCCCGACCCGGTTCCCAGCGCCGAGGAGATCGCCGCCGCCGAGGAAGAAGGGGGGACGACCCCGCCGCCGCCCAGCGACCAGCTCGGGTTCTTCGGATGACGGCGGAGGGGGCGCAGAAGGAAGTCGTCGACTCGAAGTCGGCGGCGGAGACCGAAGCGCTCGGCGCCCGGATCGCCGAGCGCCTTCGCTCCGGCGACGTCGTCCTCCTCTCCGGCGACCTCGGCGCCGGCAAGACGACCTTGATCCGCGGCGCCTGCCGCGCCCTCGGGGTCACCGGCCCCGTCACCTCGCCCACCTTCACGATCGGCCGGCGCTACGAGGGCGGCCGGCTGCCGATCTCCCACCTCGACCTCTACCGGCTGGCGAGCCTCGAGGACGAGGACCCGGCGCTGCTCGACGACTACCTCGGCCCCGACGGCGTCGCCTTCGTCGAGTGGCCTGGGGCGGGGGAGGGCCGGCTCGGCCGGCCGGCGCTGCTGGTGCGGCTCGAGCACGCCGGCGAGGAGGGCCGCCGGATAGAAGTTGAGCCGGCGAGCGCAGCCGATGCGCCTTGACCGTGTTCGGGTAGAGGCGAGGCCAACTTGTAGCATCGACGCTCGGAGAGTTTCGAACCAGAAAGGCAGGACGATGAAGGGACTGAAGACGCTCGCGGCACTGGTGCTGGTGACCGGGCTGCTGGCGGTGGCGTTGCCCGCCGGCGCGAGCGCGGCCGCCTACAAGCACTACGTCGGCTGCGGCGTCTCCAAGAACGCCAAGCCCGCCCACTCCTGCCCGAAGAAAGCGAAGAAGGGCGCCTTCTTCAAAAGCCTGAACGGCGACGTCGCCTACACCGTCTGCGTCAAGTTCCCGAGCGGGAAAAACCTCTGCGCGCAGTCCCAGGAAGCCGAACAGGGGACGCTCTACGTCAACAAGATCACCTCGACGATCGTCGGCCGCCACGTGGTCAGCTGGTACGTCAAAGGCCAGAAAGTCGGTTCCTGGTCCTTCAAGGTCACGGGGTAGCGCGGCGCTGACCGTCGTCGGGTTCGATACCGCGACGGTCGACACCGTCGCCTGCGCCTGGCGCGACGGCGAGGTCCTGCACGAGTCGCAGCTGGGGCTCTCCCCGCGGGGGCGGCCCCTGCACGCGACCGGGCTCCTGGGAGAGGTGGAGCAGGCGGCGGCCGCGGCCGGGGGCTGGGAGGCGGTCGACCTGCTCGCGGTCGGGCTCGGCCCCGGCACCTTCACCGGCATCCGGGTCGGGATCGCGACCGCCCGCGGCATCGGCGTCAGCCTTGGGCTGCCCGTGCGGGGCGTCTGCACGCTCGACGCCCTCGGCCGCGGGATCCAGGAGGCGCGGGGAGGGGGCCCGACGCTCGCCGTCCTCGACGGCTGGCGCGGCGAGGTCTTCGCCGCCCTCTACGGCCCCGGCGGCGAGCGGCTCTGGGAGCCCGCGGTCTTCCGCCCGGAGGATCTGGCCGAGCGGATCGCTTCGCTGGAGGAAACCCCCGCGGTGGCCGGTTCCGGGGCGGTACGATTCCGCAAAGAGCTGACTCGCGACGGCGTCCGGATCGCCGAGGATTCCGACCCTGTCCACCGGGTTGCGGCGCGGCACCTATGTGCCATCGCGGCGGCGCAGGCGGGCGGGGAGGACAGCGAGGAGCTCGCCCCGATCTACCTCAGACCCCCCGACGCGGAGCGGTGGCGTGAGCGAGACGCTTCACAAAGAGTCAACTGAGCTGACCCAGGAGGTCCAGGTCCGCCGGCTCGCCTACAGCGACCTGCCGGCGGTGATCTCGATCGAGCGGCGCTCGTTCCCGACCCCCTGGTCGCTGGCGATGTTCGTGCTCGAGCTCTCGAAGCCGTCGGGCATCTGCCTCGCCGCCTGCGCCGGCGACCAACTGCTCGGCTACGTGGTCTGCTCGCGCTACGACCAGGTCTGGCACCTGATGAACATCGCCGTCGCCCCCGAGCACCGCGGCGCCGGCGTCGCCGGGGCGCTGATGAAGCGGCTGATCTCCGAGTCCCAGGGGACGCTGCCGTTCACGCTCGAGGTGCGCGTCTCCAACCACCGCGCGATCGGGATGTACGAACGCTTCGGCTTCCGCTCCGCCGGGGTGCGTCCGCGCTACTACCACGACAACGGCGAGGACGCCCTGATCATGTGGCTGGACTGAGGTGGCTTGACTGATGGTGGCTGGACTGAGGTTGGCGTGAGCGACGGCCTGCTGCTGGCGATCGAGACCTCCTGCGACGACACCTGCGCCGCCGTCCTCGACGGCCCGCGCATCCTCAGCAACGTGATCTCCTCGCAGGCGAAAGCCCACGAGGGCTTCGGCGGGGTGGTGCCAGAGGTGGCGGCGCGCCACCACCTGGAGCTGGTCGGGCCGGTGGTCGAGGCGGCGCTGGCCGAAGCGGGAGTGACGCTCGACGACGTCGAGGCGGTCGCCGCCACCGTCGGACCGGGGCTGATCGGGGCGCTGCTGGTCGGGATCAGCGCCGCCAAGGGGATCGCCGCCGCGCGGCGGCTGCCCTTCATCCCGGTCGACCACCTGCAGGGCCACGTCGCCGCCAACTTCCTCGAGCCCGAGCCGCTGGAGCCGCCCTTCCTCTGCCTGATCGCCAGCGGCGGCCATACGATGCTGGCGGGGGTGCGCGACCACCTGGGCTACGAGCTGCTCGGCCAGACGCTCGACGACGCCGCCGGCGAGGCCTTCGACAAGTCGGCGCGGTTGCTCGGGCTCGGCTACCCCGGCGGGCCGCCGATCCAGAAGGAGGCCGAGAAAGGCGACCCGGAGGCGTTCGAGATGCCGGTGGCGATGGCCCGCGGCCCCGGCCTCGACTTCAGCTTCAGCGGCCTGAAGACGGCGGTCCTCTACCGCTGCCGCGAACTGGGAGAGGAGGGCGTAAGGGAGCGCAAGGCCGACGTCGCCGCCTCTTTCCAGGCCGCCGTCGTCGAGCAGTTGCGGACAAAGCTGAAACGGGCGCTGAAGGGGGGCGAGTGGGATGCCGTCGCGCTCGGCGGCGGTGTCGCCGCCAACGGACCGCTGCGCGAAGCGGTCGCGCGCCTCTGCGAGGAGATGGGGATCCGGCTGAAGCTGGTCCCGATCGCCCTCTGCACCGACAACGCAGCGATGATCGGTTCGGCCGCGCGCTACGTCGAGCCGATTCCCTACCCGGAGTACCTCGGCTACGACGCCTTCGCCAGCGGCGAAAAGTCGGCAGCCGTCGCCCACTGACCCCCCGTGGCAGACGTCGTCGTCTACTCCCGGCCGGGCTGTCACCTCTGCGAGGAGGCGTTCGCGCAGATCGTCGCCCTTCATGGGGAGGGCTACCGCTTCGACCTGCACGAGGTCGATATCGAGAGCAACGACCTGCTGCTGCGGCGCTACCTCGAGCGGATCCCGGTGGTCGAGATCGACGGGCTGGAGGTCTCCGAGCTGGTCCTGGACGGCGCCGCTGTCAGAGCCAGGCTCGATACTGTGGGGGCATGGTCGAGGTGATCGAGGAGTTCGACGCCGCCGGGGCGTTCCCGGTCGAAGGCGAGCGGCTTTCGCTGGGGGTCGCAGCGCGGCTCTCGCGCTACCTGCAGGTGCTGACCCAGGCGCGCAAGATGGGGCAGGAGACGATCTCCTCGCAGGAGCTCTCCCAGTACACCCACATCAACCCGACCCAGATCCGGCGCGACCTTTCCGGCTTCGGCAAGTTCGGCAAGCGCGGGGTCGGCTACAACGTCGACTCGCTGGTCTCCGAGATCCGCAAGATCCTCCGCACCTCCGGCCAGCACAACATCGCCCTCTTCGGCGCCGGGAACCTCGGCCAGGCGATCGCCAACTCGCCGATCTTCGCCGACCACGGCTTCCAGGTCGTCGCCGTCTTCGACACCGACCCGAGCGTGGTCGGCAAGCCGATCGGCGACCTGGAGGTGCGCGACATCGGTGACCTGGCGGACGTCGTCGCCGAGGAGGAGATCGTCGTCGGCGTCCTCGCGGTGCCGGCCGATTCGGCCCAGGACGTGGCCGACCGGCTCGTCAAAGCCGGCGTCAAGATCATCTTCAACTACTCCGAGCAGCTCCTGCAGGTGCCGCCGGAGGTGACCGTCCACACCTCCAGCCCCGCGGTCGACCTGCTCTACGCGCTCTACTTCTACCTCGCCTAGCGCCCCGATCTTGGCCCTCGACCTCGATCTCGCCCGCGAGAAGTTCGAGTCCTCGCAGGACTTCACGATCGGCCTCGAGGAGGAGTTCGCGATGCTCGACCCGCGGACGCTGGAGCTGGAGCACCGCTTCGAGGACGTAATCGCTGCCTGTCAGCGCGACGAGGTGCTGGCCGAGGCGGCGGCGGGGGAGCTGATCGCCGCGGAGGTCGAGATCCGCTCTGGGCGCGCGGAGAGCTTCGCCGAGGCGGTGGAGCGGCAGCGCGAGCGGCGGACGCGCCTGTTCGAGCTGGTCGCCGGGATGGGGCTGACGCTGGGGGCGATGGGGACGCACCCGTGGGCTAACTACCTCGACCAGCGGATCATCGACACGCCGCACTACAACCGCCTGCGCAACGAACTCGGCTACGTCGCCCAGCGCAACAACACCTGGAGCCTGCACCTGCACATGGGGGTCCGCGGCGCCGACCGGGCGATCGCCGTCTGCGACCGTCTGCGCGAGCTGCTGCCGCTGCTGCTGGCGGTCTCGGCCAACTCGCCCTTCCTCGACCGCCGCGACTCCGGGCTGCACAGCGTCCGCACCGAGATCTTCACCCGCACCTTCCCGCGCTGCGGGGTGCCCTCGCCGTTCCGCGACTGGAGCACCTACGCGGAGTTCGTCGAGACGCTGGAGCGGCTCGGCTCCGTGGTCGAGTCGACGCAGCTGTGGTGGAGCGTGCGACCGCACCACAACTTCGGCACCGTCGAGGTGCGGATCTGCGACGCGCAGACGCGGGGGGAGGAGTCCTTCGCCCTGGCCGGGCTGATAGCCGCCTGCATCGCCCAGACCGCGCTCGACTACGACGAGCACGGCTACGAAGGCAACGGCCCCCCGCTCGCCGATCGCGAGATCGAGGAGAACCTCTGGCGGGCGATCCGCTACGGGGCGGGAGGCCGGATGATCGACTTCCGCCGTGGGACGGAGTTGCCGACCCGGGCGCTGCTCGACCAGATCCTGGTCTGGACCGAGCCGGCGCGGGCACAGCTCGGGCTCGATCCGCGGCTGCCGGAGCGCAACGGGGCCGAGCGGGCGCGCGAGGCGATCGACGCCGGCGTCTCGATCGAGGACGTCTACCGCGACGCGGTTGCGGAGACGCGGCGTACCTACGCCGGGGCCGCGCAGGCTCGGCAGTCGGCGTAACCGAGTGCCAGCCCCCGGGTAATCAGGCTTCCAGAGCGGGCCTGGGCGCGGTGTCGCCGCCTTCGTCTATAGACTCCCGCGCCGCCAAAACCACCGGAGGATTAAGAACTTGACCGACTTTCTGACCGAATACGGCGTGGTAGTCGCGCTCGTCTGCGCGGGAGCCGCCGTTATCTACGGACTTCTCGTCACCCAGCGCCTGCTGGCGAAGCCCGCGGGCAACGACCGCATGCGCGAAATCTCTGGCGCCGTGCAGGAGGGGGCTCAGGCCTACCTCAGCCGCCAGTACACGATCATTGCCGCGCTGGCGGTGCCGATCGCGATCCTGCTGCTGGTCCTGCAGGACTACAAGACGGCGATCGGGTTCCTGATCGGCGCGACGCTTTCCGGCGCCACCGGCTTCATCGGGATGAACGTCTCGGTGCGGGCCAACTCGCGCGTTGCCGAGGCGGCCCGCGGCGGCGTCTCGCCGGCGCTCGACGTCGCCTTCAAAGGCGGCTCGGTCACCGGCCTGCTGGTCGTCGGCCTGGCGCTGCTCGGCGTCGCCGGCTACTACGGCATCCTCATCCTCACCGGCTCCAGCGACAAGGAGGCCGTCGACGCGCTGATCGGCCTCGGCTTCGGTGGTTCGCTGATCTCGGTCTTCGCCCGTCTCGGCGGCGGCATCTTCACCAAGGCCGCCGACGTAGGCGCCGACCTCGTCGGCAAGGTCGAGGCGGGGATCCCCGAGGACGATCCCCGCAACCCGGCTGTGATCGCCGACAACGTCGGCGACAACGTCGGCGACTGCGCCGGCATGGCCGCCGACCTGTTCGAGACCTACGCGGTCACCACCGTCGCGGTGATGCTACTCGGCGTCCTCACCTTCACCGGCGAATACGCCCGCGAGGTGGCGATCTATCCGCTGGTGCTCGGTGGCGTGGCGATCATCGCCTCGATCATCGGCGCGCTCTGCGTGCGGTCGAAATCCGGCAACGTCGAGGGCGCCCTCTACACCGGTCTGGCGATCTCCGGGGTCCTCTCGATCGCGGCCTTCTACCCGATCACCGACTGGCTGATGAGCGACCCGGTGCGGCTCGGCTTCGCCAACACGGCCGCCAAGGCCGTCAGCGTCGGCGACCTCTGGCTCTGCGCCGTGATCGGCGTCGCGGTCACCGCGCTGCTGTTCGGAATCACCGAATTTTATACGGCGACCCGCTTCCGGCCGGTGAAGTCGATCGCCCAGGCCTCCGAGACCGGGCACGCGACCAACATCATCGCCGGGCTCGCCCAGGGCTACCAGGCCACTGCCGCCCCGGCGCTGGTCATCGCCCTGGCGATCCTCGGCGCCAACGAGCTTGCCGGGATCTACGGCATCGGCATCGCCGTCGTCGCCCAGCTCTCGCTCTGCGGCCTGATCGTCGCCCTCGACGCCTTCGGGCCGATCACCGACAACGCCGGCGGTATCGCCGAGATGGCGGAGCTGCCGGAGGACGTCCGCAACGTCACCGATCCGCTCGACGCGGTCGGCAACACCACCAAGGCCGTGACCAAGGGTTACGCGATCGGCTCCGCCGCCCTGGCGGCGCTGGTCCTGTTCGCCGCCTTCCGCAGCGAATTGGCCGACGAAGCACCGGCCGGGTTCGACCTCAACAGCCTGTTCAGCCTGACCAGCCCCGACGTGCTGATCGGGCTGATCATCGGCGGGATGATGGTCTACCTGTTCTCGGCCCTGGCGATCGAGGCGGTCGGACGCGCCGGCGGCCAGGTCGTCGAGCAGGTCCGTAAACAGTTCCGGGAGCACCCCGGGATCATGGAGGGGACCGAGAAACCCGAGTACGGGGAAACGGTCAGCATCGTCACCCTGGCGGCGCAGAAAGAGATGATCCTGCCGGCGCTGATCCCGATCGTGGTGCCGGTGATCGTCGGCCTGCTCAGCGTCGACGCGCTCGGCGGCCTGCTGATCGGCGTCATCGTCGTCGGCCTCTTCATGGCGATCTCGATGACCGCCGGCGGCGGCGCCTGGGACAACGCCAAGAAGCTGATCGAGGACGGCGCCCACGGCGGCAAAGGCTCCGAGGCCCATGCGGCCTCGGTGACCGGCGACACCGTCGGCGACCCCTACAAGGACACCGCCGGTCCGGCGATCAACCCGATGATCAAGGTGGCGAACATCGTCGCCATCCTCATCATCCCGATCGTCAAGTTCTAGATATCTAAAGCATCACGCGGTTCCGTCGGGCGCGTCAATCTCGACTACGGCAAGTAGAGGTTGACGCGGCCCGATTTGTGTTTGCAGAGGGCGAGCGCGATTGCGCAGACATCCCGGTGTCGCTTTAGTTACCTATAAGGAGACAAAAGCGACACCGGGGGTTCTTTGAGTGATGTCTTGTCTCGGGCGAGTGTCGACTTTGTGGTCCTATAGGGCCACTAAGTCGACAATGACCTAAGGCTTGATCCAGGGATCGGCGCGCAGGTCTTCGCCCTTCGTGGGGATTCGGATCGCGTCGCGCACCGTGCGCCTTCTTCAGATCGACAGGGGGCGGAAGTGGAATGCGCGCGACTGCCCAGCTGCCGTCTTTCTGCTTCACCGGCGTCCAATTGGTCGTCTCGCGGTCGGGATGCTCCCGCGCCAACTTCGCGGAGCGCTCTCTCGCTTCCTGTTCGTCCATCCCTCGAATTACCACCGCATCCGGGCGACCTGCACCAACCTCTACACCCCGCAATGAGTAGAGGTTGGTGCAGGTCTCAGTTGTTAGCGTTCCCGGCGTGCGGGGGCTCGGCCGGAAGCTGACTTATCCGCTGCGGCGTTGGCCGCGGCTCTCGAAGGTTGCGGCCGTCGGGGCGGCTCTTGGCGCGGTGTTGGTGCTGCTGGTGGCGGCTGTCAACGCCTACGTGCTTCTGGAAGGGGACAATTCGACTTCTTCGATCGTCGATGTACCTCGGACGGAAGTCGCGATCGTGCCGGGGGCGTTGGTGCAACCGGACGGGAAGATGAGCGTGATGCTCGCGGACCGGGTTGAAGACGCGGCTCGGCTCTGGCATGCCGGGAAGGTGGAGAAGATCCTCGTCTCGGGTGACCATGGGAGCTGGAGATATGACGAGCCGGACACGATGCGCGAGGCGTTGGTCAACCGCGGGGTGCCGCCGCAAGACGTCTTCGAGGACCACGCGGGCTTCAACACCTGGCAGACGATGGTGCGGGCGCGGAGCATCTTCGGCGTGCGAAGTGCAGTGGTGGTCACCCAGGGCTTCCACATGCCGCGGGCGCTGTTCCTCGCCGACCACGCCGGGATCGACGCCACCGGCCTGGTCTCCGATCTGCACCCCTACGGCTACCAGGAGAAGAAGAGCGAAGTCCGCGAGGTGCTCTCGCGGGTGAAGGCGGTCGCCGATGTCACCCTCGACACGCCGGCGATGGCCGGTCCGAAGATCCCGATCGCGACCTCCGACGGTCGCGAAAGCTGGGGCCCGGCGCCGCCGGCGGGGACTCCGGCCGCCGGCGCACCCCGACACTGACTGCATAGGCTACGCAGATGAGGCGGGGAACTAAAGTGGCGCTCGTGCTGGTATTCGCCTCGTGTGCGTTGCAGGCAGGTGCCGCGACGGCTCCGGCTGACGAATCTCCTTCCTATCTCCCGGCAACTCCCCAGCAGCCCCCGCCCGACGCTCCTCCGCGCGACACGGCTCCGCCGGACACGACGATCGACAAGACCGCTCTGCGCGCCGCCACCCGCAGCGCCAAGTTCTGGTTCTCGGCCTCTGAGCCCGCGCAGGGCTTCCTATGCCGGCTCGACAAAGGGGACTTCAAACCCTGCGGCTCGCCAAGGACTTACAAGCGCCTGAAGCCGGGTAGACATGCCTTCCGGGTCAAGGCGGTCGACGCTGCCGGCAACGTCGACACCTCCGCCGCCGTGGCGGCGTTCCGGGTGCCGCGGCGTGAGAAGCGCCGCTAGCGCTACGGTCGCGGCGTGATCGAGGACTGGGTCAGCGTCGGCGACGCCGAGCGCGAGGGGCTGGAGCGGCTCGAGCAGGGTCCGCGGGACTACTTCGCCGGCGGTGCCGGAGACGAGCTGACGCTGGGGGAGAACGTCGCCGCCTGGGCGCACTGGCGGCTGCGCCCGCGAGTGCTGAACGACGTCCGCCGAGTCTCGACGGAGGCCGAGGTGCTGGGCGCGCCGGTGGAGATACCGGTGCTGGTCGCCCCGGTCGCCTACCAGCGGATGGCGCACCCCGACGGCGAGCGGGGGATGGCCGTCGGCGCCGCCGAGGCGGGGAGCGTGATGTGTCTCTCGACGCTTTCGACGATCCGGCCGGCGGAGGTGGCCGCGGCCGCTCCCGACGGGCGCCGCTGGTTCCAGCTCTACGCCTTCAAGGACGAGGGGGTGACGCGGGCGCTGATGGAGGAGGCGATCGAGGCCGGCTTCGAGGCGGTGGTCGTCACCGCCGACGCACCGCCCGGCGGCAACCGCGAGCGCGACCGCCGCAACCGTTTCACCCTGCCGAAGGAGCTCGGGACCCCGAGCCTCAGCGCCGCCGTCGGCGGTGAGCGGGCACTGACGATCGAGGAGACCTTCGCGCTGATGAACCACGCCCTCACCTGGGACGACGTCGCCGACCTCGCCTCCGAATGCAGCGTCCCGGTCCTGGTCAAGGGGGTCCTCGCCGCCGAGGACGCCGAGCTGGCGCTCGAGCACGGCGCCGCCGGTGTCGTCGTCTCCAACCACGGCGGCCGCCAGCTCGACCGCTCGCTTGCCACCGCCGAGGCACTGCCGGAGATCGCCGACGCGGTCGGCGGCCGCGGCGCGCTCCTGGTCGACGGCGGCATCCGCCGCGGGGTCGACGTCGCCACCGCACTCGCCCTCGGCGCCGACGCGGTCCTGGTCGGCCGCCCGCCCCTCTGGGGCCTCGCGGCCGCCGGCGCCGACGGCGTCGCCCGCGTCCTCGACCTGCTCCGCGAGGAGCTCGAGCTGACGCTCGCGCTCTGCGGCTGCACGGCTCCGTCACAACTGACACGAGCCCACGTGCGAAGGGCTCCCGCCGCGTCCGTATATTCGGTCTGAGTGACCGTTAAACGCACTGTCTAGATGGCGCAGCGAATCCCCAGAGACGAATCGCTGAGCCGCGTCCACGGGGTGGGGGCGCTCTTCTCCGCCGCCTACGGGAACGTCGGCTCCTCGATCTACTACGCCCTCGGCGTCACCGCCGCCTTCGCGCTCGGGCTGACCCCGGTCGCCTTCGTCGTCTCCGGCCTGATCTTCGCCGCCACCGCCGCCACCTACGCCGAGGCGACGGTGATGTACCCGGAGGCCGGCGGCTCCTCCAGCTTCGCCCGCCACGCCTTCAACGAGATGGTCAGCTTCATCGCCGCCTGGGGGCAGATGCTCAACTACACGATCACGGTCGCGATCTCGGCCTTTTTCGTGCCCCACTACCTGGCTGTCTTCTGGCCCTGGCTCGGCGACAGCCCCGGCGACATCATCGGCGGCGCCGTCCTCATCGCCGCCCTCGCCCTGATCAACATCCGCGGCACCGAGGAGTCGGCAAAACTCAACCTCGTCCTCGCCGTCGCCGACCTCGCGACCCAGGTCGTCCTCGTCGGGATCGGCATCGTCCTCGTCCTCAGCCCCTCGATCCTGGTCGACAACGTTCACCTCGGCGTCGCCCCGACCTGGAGCGACTTCGCCCTCGGGATCGCGGTCGGGATGATCGCCTACACCGGGATCGAGACGATCTCCAACATGGCCGAGGAGGCCAAAGACGCCGCCCGCACGATCCCCCGCAGCGTCGGCCTGGTCGTCATCGCCGTGCTCGGGCTCTACCTGCTGATCCCGATCGTCGCCCTCTCGGCGATGCCGGTGGTCCAGGACTCCGCCGGCCACTACGCGACCGCGCTCGGCAGCAAGTTCGCCGACGACCCGATCCTCGGCATCGTCGAGAACCTCGGCCTCTCGCACACGCCGACCGAAGTCCTGCGCTACTACGTCGGCGTCCTCGCGGCGGTGATCCTGCTGATCGCCACCAACGCGGGGCTGATCGGCGTCTCCCGCCTCACTTATTCGATGGGGCAGCACCGCCAGCTGCCCGAGGGGCTGCGCCAGGTCCACCCGAAGTACCGCACCCCCTACATCGCGATCCTGATCTTCAGCGTCATCGCGATCATCACCCTGCTGCCGGGCCAGACCGACTTCCTGGCGACGATGTACTCGTTCGGGGCGATGCTCTCGTTCACGATCGCCCACGTCGCGGTGATCCAGCTGCGGCGAAAAGAGCCCGATCGCGAGCGCACCTGGAAGCCGCCGGGGAACGTCCGCGCCTTCGGCTTCGAGGTGCCGCTGTCGGCGGTGCTCGGCGGCCTCGGCACCTTTGCCGCCTGGATCGTCGTGATGGCGCTGAATCCCCGCACGCTTGTCGTCGGCACCGGCTGGATGGTGCTCGGGATCGCCGTCTACGTCCTCTACCGCCGCAACCAGAAGCTGCCGCTGACCCAGACGGTGAAGGTGGTGCTGCCGGAGCCGCTCGGGGTCGAGGAGGTCGAGTACCGGAGCGTCCTGGTCGCCTTCGAGGACGACGAAGAATTCTCGCCGGAGATGGTCGCCACCGCGGTCAAGCTCGCCGGCAAGAAGCGCCGCGGCATCCACATCCACTCGATGATGACCGTGCCGACCAACCTGCCGCTGAACGCGGAGATGCCAGAACGCGAGACCGAAGCGCAGCGGCGGATCGAGGAGGCGAAGCTGATCGGCGGCCAGCGGGTGACCGGGCACGTGGCGCGGGTGCGGCCTGGCCAGGCGGGCTACTCGGTCTCCGAGGAGGCGGCCGAGATCAAGGCGGCGGCGATCGTCGTCGGGCTGCGCTACCGCAACGGGGTGCCGCTCTACGACAAGACCCTGCAGACGATCCTCGGCGAGCGGCCCTGCCGGGTGATCGTCGTCTCCGACCCGAGCGAAAAGCCGCCGGCGATCCCGGGCGCGGCACTGGCCGAGGCGACGCCGTGAACAGCCGCCGGGTCTACAGCGGCGCCGTGCGCGCCTTCTCCCTCACCTTCATCGCCGTCGGGCTCGCGGTCCTGGCCGTCACCTTGGCGAACGGCGGCGGCCCGGCCTCGGTCGGATTCCTGCTCGGGCTCGCCTTCGTCGGCATCGGCATCGGGCGTCTCTGGGCGGGAGCGAGGATGAGCGATGGCCGCGAGTAACGGCGACCCGCGGCCACGGCGGCCGGAGGAGCCGCGCGCCGACCCGATCGTCAAGCGCGGGCTCGGCGTTCCCTGGCTCTTCGCCGCCGCCTACTCGGCGGTCGGCTTCTCGATCTACTTCGCCCTCGGGGTCGTCGCCGACCGCGGCCTCGGGCTGACGCCGCTGATCTTCCTCGCCGCCGGCCTGCTCTTCGGCCTCACCACGCTCACCTACGTCGAGGGCGGGGCGATGTTCCGCGAGCGCGGCGGCTCCTCGACCTTCGCCCGCCACGCCTTCAACGAGCTCGTCGCCTTCATCGCCGGCTGGGCGATCCTGATCGACTACCTGATCGTCATCGCCCTGGCGGCGATCTCGGTCCCGCACTATCTCGAGCCGCTCTCCGGCGACCTCTCCGACCCGGGTTGGGAGATCGGGATCGCCGCCGGGGTGATCGTCCTCGTCTGCGTCCTCAACATCCTCAACGTCACCGGCCGCGAGCGCCAGGCCTCGCTGGTCTTCCTCGCCCTCGCCGACCTCGGCCTGCAGCTGGCGGTGATCGTCGTCGGGGCGCTGGTGGTGATGCACCCCGACCGCCTCACCGAACACGTCCACCTCTTCACCGAGCCGAGCTTCAAGGACATCGTCTACGCGGCGGTGGTGGCGATGCTCGCCTACGCCGGGATCGAGGCCGCCTCCGATCTGGCGCCGGACATCGACGTCAGCCGCGACGACCTCAGGCGGGTGGCCTCGATCGGCGCGATCGGGGTGCCGCTGGTCTACGCGCTGATGGCGGCGGTGGCGCTGATGGCGGTGCCGGTGGTCGGCGGTCCCGCCGGCCCGCACACCGCTCTCGGCGGCGAGTTCGTCGAGGAGCCGGTGCTCGGCGTCGTCTCCCGGTACCACCCGGTCTGGGTCGCCGACTCGATGCGCTGGCTGGTGATGGCGATCGCCACCCCGGTGCTGATCTGGGCCGCCGGCACCTCGATGCTCGGCGTCTCCCGCCACATCTACACCCTGGCGATCAACCGCCAGATCCCCAGCTGGCTCGGCAAACTCGACCGCCGAAACGCGACGCCCTACGTGGCGATCATCCTGAGCGGGATCATCGCGATCGGGCTCGTCGTCCCGACCGACGTCAAGCTGCTGGCCAGCATCTACGCCTTCGGGGCGACGTTGGCGATCACGATCGCCCACCTCTCGATCATCCGCATGCGGGTCAAGGACCCCGACCGGCGGCGCCCGTTCCGGATTCCCTACGGCTTCCACTGGGGGGTGGCGACGGTGCCGGCGCCTGCCGTCGTCGCCGCCGTGCTCAGCGGCCTCGCCTTCGTCAGCGTCCTCGCCTACCACTCGACCGCGCGCTGGGTCGGGCTCGGCTGGATGGCCTTCGGGCTCACCTTCTACGTCGTCTACCGCAAGGTCTTCGAGGGGACGACGCTGACCAAGCGGGTCTCGGTCACCGAGCGGGCGCTGACCAAGCAGGTGCCGGAGATCGAATTCAGCAACATCCTCGTCCCCGTTTTCGGGACCAGGTTCGACGACGACATCGTCGCCACCGCCGGGCGCCTGGCGGCGGCCGACGCCGACGGCGACCGCGACGAGGGGATCTCGCGGATGGACGTCGTCTACGTGATCGAGGTGCCGCTGACCCTGCCGCTCGACGCGAAGCTGCCGAAGGAGCGCGAGGAGAAGGCGCGGCGGGCGCTGGAGCGGGCGCGCGAGGTGGGGGAGGAGTACGAGGACGTCGAGGTCCGCACCGACGTGATCCGCGCCCGCAAGGTCGGCGCCGGCATCCTCGAGGCGGCCCGCCGCGGCAACGCCGAAGCGATCGTGATCGGCGGCGAGGCGCCGACGAAGATCCGCGGCGGCGGAGTGCTCGGCGGCATCGGCGCCGCCAGGCCGGCCGAGATCGGGGCGGCGACCGAGTACGTGCTGAAGAAAGCGCCCTGCCGGGTGCTGCTGACGGCTCCGCCGGAACCGGGCTAGCCCTAGTATCCCGGCAATGTTCGTTCTGATCGTCGGCTGCGGCCGCGTCGGCTCCTCGGTGGCGCGGGCGATGCTCCGCGAGGGCCACTCCGTCTCCTGCCTCGACGAGGACCCCGAGTCCCACGCCCGGCTCGAGGTCGGCCTGGAGAAAAGCTGGGAGGACCTCGGCGGCCAGTTCACGGTCGGTGCCGGGCTGGAGACCGAGGCGCTGGAGGCCGCCGGGATCGGCGACGCCGACGTCTTCATCGCCTCCACCGACGGCGACAACACCAACATCGTCATCGCCCAGATCGCCCAGCGCCGCTACGAAGTGCCGACGGTGATCGCGCGGGTGCTCGACCCGCTGCGGGCCGAGTGGTACCAGCGCCAGGGCCTCAACACGGTCTGCCCGACCCGGGTCGCGATCGACATGCTCGAGGGCGCGGTGCGCGAAGCCTCCGCCCGCGGCGAGGCGTCCGACGACACCGCCGCGACGGTCTGAGGGACGGGGTAGAGCGTGTACATCATCATCGTCGGCGCGGGCAAGGTCGGTTGGAACCTGGCGCGGGAGCTGCTCGACAAGGAGCACGAGGTGACGCTGATCGAGAGCGACCGGCGCCGCTACCTGACCGTCGAGCAGGAGCTCGAGCACAACGTCACCTACGGCGACGCCTCCGAGCTCTGGGTGCTCGAGCGGGCGGGGATCCAGCGGGCCGACATGGTGATCGCGGTGACCGGCGACGACGAGGACAACATGCTGATCTGCCAGGTGGCGAAAGAGAAGTACCTGGTCGACCAGATCATCGCTCGGGTCAACAACCCGCGCAACCGTCGCCACTTCGACCT
>Ga0207704_10000113_pt1 | contig 44819 bp, 37 predicted proteins | sample KBSMisM12_FD_184308 | JGI IMG/M metagenome (GOLD analysis project Ga0207704, IMG submission 184308) | Miscanthus rhizosphere microbial communities from Kellogg Biological Station, Michigan, USA - KBS Miscanthus M1-2 (SPAdes) (version 2) | ecosystem: Host-associated > Plants > Roots >...
GAAGAGACATTAACTGTCTAATTAATTTAACTAACTAGTCCCCGCATCATCTTTTGCGGGGATTTTTTGTTCCTTCTATTCTCAAAACCATGAGCGAAACAACAGAAATAACCAATGAAATATTGGAATCTTTAGGTATCGATAACGACTACCGTACCGAAAGCCTTGCGTTGCTTGAAAAAGGCGAATCACGCTACTTGCGTGACCTGAAACTGAACCTGACCAGCACACTTACCTCAGAGCACCTGAATGCCAAAGAATGTGCTTTGATTGGGCTTTCGGCGGCTATTAACAATAACAACAGGGCGTTAACTCAATTCTTCATCCGTTATGCTGAAGAGCAAGGGGCGACTGCTGCTGAAACTGCAGAAGCAGCGGGATGTGCTTCCTTACTGGCATCTAATAATATATTTTACCGCTTCCGTCACTTTACACAAAAAGAAAAATACAGCCAGATACCCGCACGTATCCGTATGCAGATCATGATGAAGCCGGTAACCGGAAAAGAGTTTTTTGAACTGATGAGCCTGGCCATCTCAGCCATCAACGGCTGCGAAATGTGTGTAAATGCGCATGAAGACTCTTTAATAAAAATGGGGACTACCGAAGAACGTGTCTTTGACGCTGTAAGGATCGCATCATTGGTTACTTCAGCAGGTAAAATAATATTCTAATTTTATACCTTCCTATAAGTAGAAAGAGCCGCCTCAGTGCTGAGGCGGCTCTTTTTATCTCAAACCTTTTTCTTCCAAATACATGATCAAAGCCGCCGGGTGATCTGTTTGCAGCCCCCTAAAACCTAAAGCGATAGCTGCATCCCAATTCTGATCCTCGTCTTTACTTTGAATATCGGGCCATACAGGAATGTTCTGCTCATTAGCAAACTGTACCATCTCTTTTGTGTACTCTTTCCATCCGCCGTCCAGGATATCAGGTTTTACCTGGTTGATGAAGGTTTTCATACCCTCCGCATCTTTTACACTATTTGGCATACTGAACATTAACGGTATATCAGGAGCAACATGCCGCCAATCGATAAATTGTTGTACGCCGTTGATATAAACCAGAACTTGTTTTTCCATCCCGTACTTTTTAAGCATGGCATATGTGGCAGCAGCCGATGCACTTTTGAAATCGATATAGATATATATCTTATCCTTGCATAGCTTCAATATTTCCTCAAAAGTGGGTACATGATAAATCGTTTTATCTAAGCTGTCGGGGCTTTTAACCTGCAACTGTTCTATATCTGCCAGTGTCATATCCTTAACTGCTCCTTTGGTATTTGTCATGCGATTTATGGTCGCATCGTGCATGCTTACTAAGGCGCTGTCTTTTGTAGTACGCAGATCAATCTCTACATAATCTGCCCCATTCTTAATTGCTTCGGCGTAAGCAGCGAGCGTATTTTCGGGATACTTTACATGATCGCTGCGGTGACAGATCACGATAAACTTATGGCGCGCCTTTGGAGCAGAATTAGGTTGAGCGCTTACATTAATCCAAACAATGCAAGCAGCTAATACTATTAAAAATCTTCTCATCTAATTATTTACCCAGCCCAGGTTTGTCTTTTATCATCACAGACGAAATAGCGTCACCTACTTCATGATTTGCTGAGCCTTTGAAATCGCAGCCTAACAACTGTGCAATTGTTTGGGCCAGCTGCTTATGGTAAGTAGTAGTTTGTGTTTTAATAATACCATCATGCGGCGTGTCCGGACCGATCACTGCAAACCAGGTCTGTTCAGAATTTTTCACTCCCGTGCCATGGCTTCTCCATGCATCCGGCGTTGCGTCCCCTCTGCCATGATCGCAGGTAACGATTAGCGTAGTTTTATTTTTATAGGTGGGGTCGCTTTGAATGTATTCCCACAATTCTTTCAGATAAGCATCTTCCTGGTGAGCCTGGGTCAGGTACATTTTATAATTTCCGGCGTGCGCCATGTCATCGGTTTCATCAAAAGCCAGATACAACACCCTGGGCTTATATTCCTTTAAATACTCTTTACCAAATTCATAAGTCATAAAGTCGATGCGTGTATCGCCCAAATAATGTGGCGCTTTATGCTGCATTTCGTTCAGGTATTTCAGACGATCATCAGCTTTAGTATCCACGAAGTTCGTATAGCCCGCATTCACTATTAAACCTGACCGACTTACATTAAATATAGCCGGAAAGGCTTCCCATGAAGCAAAGACTGCTACTTTATTTTCGAATCCTTTTTGCTTATCCAGGAATTCAAACAGGTTTGTATTAGGATTAGGAACAGGGTTATTGCTGTTTACCCTAACATCCGGGAAACCGGTAAATATTTCGTTATAGCCCGGATAAGAGAAATGATACTGATTGGCTACTTCGTCGCAGTTTCCCAGGTCGCGGTTGCCGTATAATTGTCCTTCGCTTTCTATGGTCGACCAAACGAAAGGCATTAATCGTTTGCGGCGCTCCTCAGGCGTTTCGGCCCAGAATTTTTTGCGTATATCGGCTTTGGTATCAGTATATTTTGAGTTGATGAGGGCAGAGTCGGCGCCGCGATACAATTCCTGCCAGCGGAATCCATCTAAAGTAACTACCACTATATTTTGTGTCCGGTGGGTTTGCGCGAATAATTCCGGGACAGTTAAAAGAGCTAAGAACAACAATGCGAGCTTCTTCATAAACCACTATTTGTAAGAACAAAAAAAGTAATAAACCTTGTTAATGCGACAAAAATAAAGGTGGGATATTAAGCCCACCTTTACTGAAATTTAATTTAATAGTTGTTGGTAATTTATCAATTGTTAATAATTATTACCCGCGGTTTATTTTAGAATCCACATAGTGCCATTAATGTCGTCATTACCACCGTACTGGCTTGCCAGGGCAGCGGTATAATTTGCAGTATTGGCTGTACGCTCGCTTCCTGGATATTGGAAACGCAACGCTATACGCTGACCGTTATCGGTACCGGGACCAGTAGTAAATGTCGGCACACCGGTTCTGCGGTAGGTAAAATACGATTCCAAACCCGAGTGACGGAACAGTGCCAGGTATCTTTGTTGTAAGATCTGGGTCAGACCGGTAGCACCAGTCGCATACTTAACCGCAGGCTGAGCATAGTAGGTTGCCCAGTTGGTGTTTATAGCATACGTTTGGTAATTTTCAGCACCTTGTACACCAGTTGTGGAAGTTGGAAGCGGAACGTAGAAATAAGCTGTGAATGAACCAGTTGCCGGGATATTATAGTAAGCCCAGGATGCCTGTATACCATTAACATAGTGTGTTTCAGCGTCACCGGTAACCCAGCCGCGGTTAATACCTTCTGCAATATTAAACTCTTGTTCAGGATAGCCTATCTGGATGCTTGGTTCGCCGGTATAAGTTGAATAGTAATGCTTTCTATTGATGAATGAGTAAAGGTTCAAACCTGCATTAGAGTACATCACCCCAAGATCAAGGCCCGGATCGGCTCCAACGAATGAAGCAAAATCAGTTGAGCTCTGTCCCAGATCATCAACAAGGTGACGTGCAGGCTCTGCTGTAACATATACACGCGGATCCTGGAATGTAGTCAGCAGCTTAATATAAGTTTGCGAAGTGTTTTGTCTTGAACCGTTCTGACCAAAGTTAGCCGGAGTCATCGGGTAATAATTGGTTGGCGAAACAAATATAAACTGGAGATTATCAGCTGAGCTGGCCATTAACGGATACTTAGAAGGGTTATTGACTATGGCCGCAAACTGAGTCGGTATATTCATATCGGCATCGCTAACTGCTTTTTTACTAAGCTGCAACAAGAGTCTGATTTTAAAGGCGTTAACCGCTTTTTGCCACTCAGCCAAGTTGTTACCGTACAAAAAGTCGTTGCTTATAGTACCGCCTTGTGCTATTACCGTAGTCAAATCGGTATTTGCTTCATCAAGCCAGGTTAGGCACTGGGCCATCACTGCTTTTTGCGAGTCATATTTTGGAGTAAGATTCTGCAAACCTTTCAATGCGTCAGTCATTGGGATATCACCCATTTCCAGGCTCATCTTACTGAAGAAGTAGGCCCTGAAAAATTTTCCTAAAGCGCTGTAACCATTAGTGGGCGCTGCACCTACTGCTAATGCTTGCTGCTCCATCAGGGTGACGTTTTTTAACGCGTTATAATAATTGTCGCCTGATCCGAAATCATAGGTATTATTGCCATAATAGTTATAGTTGTAGATATAATACTGGCAATAGATCTCGTTCTCGTTATCCGGGAAATCAACCATGCTGTATTCAATACCATTCAATAACAACGATGCAGGAACGCTGGAGGGCACGTTATTATTTTGGGTTAATTCCTGGTAACTTTTTTTACAACCACTCGCTGTGACCAGCATCAACGCTGCGAGCAATTGAAGTTTTAATATTTTTTTCATGATCATTATCGTTATAAATCAGAATGATAATTTAAAGTTGAAACCATAGCTTCTTACCGATGGCGATTGCAAACCGGTAAGCGATGTACGTGAGTTGGCATATTGATCCAGGTCTACGTCTTTGAATTTAGGATCCTTATAGAAGTACAGGAGGTTACGTCCATATATTGAGACCGATGCGGATCGTATAAATGTTTTACCCAACAACGCTTTCGGGAAATCATAACTAAGGCTCACTTCGCGTAGTTTCGCATAAGTTTTGCTCATCAGGTAAGCCTCGTCAACATTATAATACTCGCTGGCATATTCCTGAACAAAAACCGGAGTTTTATTTGGTGCATATTGCAGGGCGCTGTAGTTTAAAACTTCGCCTGTAAATGAATCATAGTTTGGCGCTACACCGTTTGATATTTGCACACCTTTAGCAACATAACTCCCTGTGTAAGTATTATCCGGCTGTTGGTTATTCGCAGGGAAATGCAGCCAGTCCTGGTAACGTGCTGCACCGAGGGCGCCTTCTGCAGTGAGTGCGTTTGCACCACCGCGCATAGTTTTGTTAAAGACGTAATCCCTGGTAACGCCGCCGACTGATCCGTCAAACTGGAAGCCCAGGCTCAGGCTCTTATAGTGCACCTTATTGTAGATAGACCAGGTCCAATTCGGATCCATGTGACCCAGATAGTGACCATTAGTTCTTAAAGGTTCGCCATTAGCTCCGAAAATGATATCCCCTCCCGGTGTACGAACAAATTTAGAACCGTAGAGTTTATCTACGCGGTCGCCTACGTGAAAATAAGTATTGTAAATTGTTTGGCCTGGTGGCAAGTCCGTATATACTTCCTTATAGGTAGACCAGTTAACCAACACATCCCATCCAAAACCGCTTAAATCTTTGATCGGCGTACCGCTTAACGAAAGTTCATAACCTGTCTTTTTGGTTTTTAAGGCATTTATGTACTCGTCTGTATACCCGGTTGTTTGAGATATCTGGTTATCCAAAATTGCCGGGCCATTTATATATTGGAAAGCAGTACCACTTAATCCTAAACGGTTCCTTAAGAATTTTATATCAAAGCCTTCTTCGTAGTTAACAACCGTATAGGTTTTTATATTATTTTGATACAATGAATTTGGGCCATAACCCGCAGTCTGATTATTGTAAGGTTTGGCGGTTGAATAAGCCGAGATCAATGAATAATCGGGTCCATTATATGGAGACAGGTATGAGGTACCATAGCCAAGCGGATTCAGGAACAGTCGATTAGTATTAGGGCTATTACTCACTGTCTGCCCACTTAATGCGCTGATAGTATTGAACGGAGCAGGACCAATAGTTGCGCTGGTTGCATCCGAACGGATGTTTGCAAATGATCCTCTTACTTTTAAGAATGAGATAACCTCAGGCAATTTAACGTAGTCGGAGATCACACTGGCTGCTGAAACACTTGGATAGTTGTAAGTAGCTACATTCTGCAAAGCTGAAGAGTGCTCCAGGCGGAAAGTACCTGATAAAGTAGCATATTTTCCAAAAGAGGCATCCAACGAACCGAATACGCTTAATTGTCTTTCGGCAGAATAAAAGCTTGTTGCCTGTATCGGGTTTTTCGAGTTACTGAAAGCATATACTCCCGGTACGTTCAAATAGTCAGTTGAAACCCAGCTCGAGTTATACCTGAATTCGCGCAGGTTACTACCTACCAAACCAGATAAATTCAAAAAGTGCGCAACCGTATAATCATAATTTAAATTTAAGAAAGTATTGTTTTCAAACAGGTCACGGCGGTCCTCACGATAGTCGCCCAGATTTTGCTCACGTCCATATGGGTGGGCCGAATAAGGCATATCTTCTGTACGCAGCAAGTTATAAGTGCTTATCTGCTCTTTCAGAGTAACATTCAAGTGATTGTCAATTTTAAAGTTACCTGAAATATAGCCGTAAGTATCATTTTTATAATGTCCGCGTGTCCATATCTTAGTCAGGAACCATGGGTTATGATAGCGGGTGTATTCGGCAAAATTTGATTGCGTACCTACTTTACCAGGCTGCCAGATCGCTTTAATATCAGGCGCGTTTACATCCCAGTCAGCACCTGTCCATATAGACATGTTGTAGATAATACTATTAGGGCCGTACTGAACATCCGGGAAATCATCAGTGCTCTGCCTGTTAAAATTAAGGCTTCCTTCAAATTTCCAGCGGGATGACGGACTGAAAGAGGCGTATAAGTTGGCGTTGGCTATATCCAGGTATTGGTAAGGGATATAGCTATTCTGATGCTGCTGCGAAACTGAAAATCTTGTTGTATAGTTATCGCCATTAGCAGTGAGGGCGATATCGTTATTGGTTTGATACCCTGTACGCAGGAAATTAGCCAGGTTATTTGCACCACGAGCTACCCATGGAGTTCCCTGGCGCACACCATTTACAACAGGGCTGTCATATTGCGGGATCAGCTGGCCGTTGAAATAAGGGCCCCATACGTCGTAATCGCTATCCACGCCACCCGGTGCCTGGCCTTTTCCATCCACAAACACATAAAATGTATTTTCACCTGGTCCGAATGAGTGCTGTGTGCGAGGGAATGCTGTAAACCCTTTGTTGATTACCGTACTGCTATTTATGTCAATAGTAAGACCTTTTTTTGCATTGTTACCTTTTTTTGTGGTGATAACAATTGCACCATTCTGTGCACGGCTACCATACAAGGCTGCGGCGGCCGGGCCTTTCAACACGGTATAACTTTCGATATCATCCGGGCTGAGATCAAAAGTATCCGAGTTAACAGGCAAACCGTCAATAACGTAAAGAGTAACTGTACTACCACGTATAGTCACGTTCGGAACGCCCAGAATTTCGGATGTGGCGCCAACCGATAAACCCGCCACTTTTCCGATCAAACCGTTTATTGGGTTCGGATCGCGTGCAGTAGTCAATTGGTCACCTTTAACTTCTTGTGTTGCATAACCAATGCGGCGTGTTTCTTTCTTAACACCCAAAGCGGTTACTACCACCTCGTTAAGTGATTTGTTGTCTGCAACAAGGGCGATGAGTAGGTTGGTCTCATTACCCACAGTAACATCTTGTGTTACATAACCCAAGAATTTAATAGTAAGCACGTCGCCTTTTTCTACAGTAAATAAGAAACGTCCGTTAACGTCTGTTACTGTTCCTTTAGTGGTCCCTTTAAGTAAAATGGTTACTCCGGGTAAAGGCTGCTTGTTTTCATCGGTGACTGTACCACCGATCTTGATCTGCCCGAATGAGAGTATCGGAGCAAGGAATAATAACGTCATCGTTATCATTGTCCTGAAGTGAATGTAAAGCTGCTTCATGTGCTGGATTAATTAGGTGAGAAGGATATTTTTCATGCAGCAATACTAAACTTAGTTTATTATTTGTAAACTAACTTAGTGTTAAAGAAAGCTTAAGCTTTCGGGCGAAAGGCGGTGAAGAGGATAGTTTTTGTAACACCAGAATTACAATCGTGTTACAATTATTTAATATTCAGCCAGATCGGCCGAATTAGTTATTATTATATAAATGATTTAAGGCCAAGGATTTCAGATGCTCTATGCCCTGCACGGGTACGTTCATTTCCTTAGCCTGGTCATCCCAATAGCGTAGCTTGACAAACAGCTCAGCATCAGGATCTTTTTCAAATTCTGCAGCTTCCTGTTCAGTCATGCGCCCACCCTGAAATTCAAGGGTAGACTTACTGGCATCAGAAAGCTTATTATAATATTCGTGATATTTATAAGTAAGGTATCGTTTTGCGATAACGTGGCTTTCAACCAATGTTGCCAGCCTTTCCGAGAATCCTCGTTCACGGAGGTAATCGGCGCCAAGTTTCTCATGATCGACGTTGCCAAAACCGTCCATGCTTTCGGCTTCGGCATCCTCGGCGCATAGGTGGCCAATGTCATGAAAAAATGCGGCTAAAATAACTTCGTCATCATATCCTTCGTCTTCGGCCAACATCGCTGCCTGAGACATGTGCTCCAGTTGTGACACCGGTTCGCCAATATAATCTTCGTCGCCGTGCTTTTCATACAAAGCAAAAACTTCTTCAACAACTTCTTCTGGTGTAATAGCAGCGCGATTCATAGACGTATAGGTTATGATACAAATAAAAGTATCAGATATTATTAAATTATTAAATTTTCATGATTGATTCACCTATCCCGACTAAATTGCCTTTTATTGCAGCAGGGACTTTTAAAAAATCCTATTTTGCAATACCAATTATAAATATACCACGTTTACCTTTTTCTATGGAAGATGATATACTGATCCAGATCAGTAACCGCATAAAAGAGCGCAGGCGCGAACAAAATATTACTGTACAGGAACTGGCTAACCAGGCAAATGTAAGTAAGGGACTGATATCCCAAATAGAAAATAGTCGCACCATACCATCATTGATGGTGCTGATCGATATCATCAGGGCGTTGAATATCGATCTGAATGAGTTCTTTAAAGATATCCGGACCAAAGGCAACGCATCCCCTGTTTTGATAAAGCGAAAAGACGAATACGAGTATTTTGAGAAAGAGCACGCCAATGGATTTCATTATAAGCGGATATTTACCCGTTTCATTGATCACTCTACGGTAGATATTGTCATCCTTGAGCTGGAGCCAAATGCAACCCGGCCATTGGTTGAGACTGATGCATTTGAATATAAATATATTATATCCGGCCAGATAGAATACAAGATAAACGGAGACAAGATACTTTTGGGCCCCGGTGATTCCTTATTGTTTGACGGGCGTATTCCCCATACCCCAGTTAATATGGGAGCAGATACTGCCAGTATGCTGGTGGTTTATTTTTTTGAGGAAAAGTAGGTTAGTGAGTGGTTGATTGAGTTGGCTTAGGTTGATTAAGTTGTCAAATCCGGTCTCAAAAACTTAATCAACTAATTCAACTAATTCAACTAATTAATCAAACCTTAACACTAAATTAGTTCGATATTAATAAACTAAGTTTAGTATTGCTCAACTTTTATTCCCTACTAGAATGTCTATTAAATTAGTTGTTTTTGATATCGCAGGTACTACTGTTAAGGATGATCACAATGTAAGTAAGGCCTTTAAAGCTGCATTGGAGAAATACAATTATGATGTTCCGTTGGAAATGATCAACCCGTTAATGGGGTATGAGAAAAACCTGGCCATTACTCAAATGCTGCATCTGCATGAATCGGACACATCAAAGATCACCCCTGAACTCGTGAATGAAATACACCGCGAATTTGTAAAACAAATGATCCACTTTTACCAGTTTGAACCGGGTATTGAGCCTTTACCAAATGTGGAAGAAACCTTTGCGGCTTTGCATGATGCCGGGGTTTCAGTAGGTATTAACACCGGATTCTCAAAAGACATTGCGGAAACAGTTGTAAACCGCTTGCAATGGCGCGAGAAAGGCCTTATCGATTACCTTATAGGTTCTGACGAAGTAGAGCTTGGCCGCCCTCACCCATTCATGATAGAAAAAATAATGCAGGAGGCAGGCATTACAGATCCTCAGGCAGTAGCAAAGGTGGGCGATACCGAGGTTGATGTTCGCGAAGGGCATAGCGTTGGTTGTAAATATGTTATTGGCGTTACAACGGGTATATTTACAAGAGAAGAGCTGGAAGAATACCACCCCACTCATATTATTGACAATATTGCCGACGTATTGGATATCATCAAACAATAAGCATGAAACTGATCGATCAATGCAGGCAAAAGGTAGCTCAATGGCCATATGGGCTGTTATCAGTTATGGCTGCTGTCTCCTCTTTCGGGGCATATACTTGCATGTATGCTTTCCGAAAAGCGTTTGCAGCCGGTACTTTCAGCGGCCTTCAATATTTGCATATTGATTATAAAGTATGGCTAGTCATCGCACAGGTTATCGGCTATACATTAAGTAAATTCTACGGCGTAAAATTCATTTCTGAATTAAAAACGGGGCAAAGAGCAAAATATATCTTGATGCTAATCGGCATTGCCTGGGCATCACTATTGTTTTTTTCTATAGTTCCTGCTCCATACAATATAATTTTTCTATTTATTAATGGTTTCCCTCTCGGATTGATTTGGGGGTTGGTTTTCGGTTACCTGGAAGGACGTAAGTCAACCGAGTTTATGGCCGCGGTTTTGTCTATCAGCTTAATATTTGCATCTGGTTTTGTGAAAACTGTTGCACGAATGCTGATGAGTTCATTTCACATCAGCGAATACAGTATGCCGTTCGTTACAGGTGCTTTATTTGTGATTCCCCTGCTTTTGTTCGTATTCATGCTGGAACTGATGCCGCCACCGACAGCTGAAGACATCCGTCTTCGCACTAAGCGTTTGCCTATGGATGCGGCTGAGCGTAAAAACTTCTTACAAAGGTTCTTACCTGGCATTATTCTCACGCTTATCATCTACGTACTGCTTACGATCATGCGCGATGTGCGCGATAGTTTCGAAGTAGAGATATGGAACAGCATGGGTATAAAAGATAATACGATCTATGCCAAAATAGATACTATTATATCGGTAATTGTACTGATCGCGATGAGTTTGCTTATTTTGATCAGGAAAAATCTGAAAGCATTTAGTATCATCCACATTATGATCATATCAGGATGCGTGCTTATTGGTATCGGAACGATGCTATTTACATTTAACCTGATCAGCCCTATGGTTTGGATGACGCTGGCGGGACTTGGTCTTTATATGGGTTACGTGCCTTATAATGCCGTTTTCTTTGAGCGTTTATTAGCCTCTTTCCATTATAAAGGCAATGTGGGCTTTTTGATTTATGTAGCAGATTCAATGGGATACCTTGGCAGCGTGAGCGTGCTTTTAGTAAAAGAGTTGGGGCGACCCAATGTAAGCTGGGGCGTGTTTTTTAAGGACAGCGTGCTGGCGGTAGCAGTTGTCGGCGGTATATGCGCCACACTATCTCTGCTGTATTTTATGCGTAGCGCCCGAAAAGATAAACTGGATCAGCAAGAACAACTGAATATTTTACCTGTATGAAGCATTCTTCGGCTATAGTTATTGGCGCCGGAATTGTAGGCCTCGCCACCGTCCGTGCGCTGGCAATAAGGGGCTATCGTGTAACTGTTTTTGAACGCAACGAACGTGCTGTTGGTGCCTCCATCCGTAACTTCGGAATGGTATGGCCAATCGGTCAGCAAACCGGACCGCTGTTTGAGAGGGCCATGCTGTCGCGAAGCATCTATAAAGAAATGTGCACCGAAGCTAACATCTGGCACAATGAAGTGGGATCATTACACCTGGCTTATCATGATGATGAACTTCAGGTAATTGCCGAATACGTTGAGGCCAATAAGCTATATCGTGATTGCGCCTTGCTTACTCCCGCACAAGCTTTGGAAAAATCGCCTGCTGTTAACACCAATGGTTTAAAAGGCGCTTTGTGGAGTGGGGAAGAAATGATCATCGAATCGAGAGTGGCTGTTGGACAAATTGCGGCTTACCTGGCTGAAAAATACAGTGTCGATTTTCATTGGAATACAGCTATCAATAAAATAGAATACCCATCTGTATTTTCGGGCGAACGCAGCTGGCAGGCTGATGAAATATTTGTTTGCAGCGGCGCCGATTTCGAAACCTTATACCCTGCCCTATTCCTTGAAACCAAGATCACCAAATGCAAGCTGCAAATGATGCGTTTAGCGGCCCAGCCGGATGGTTGGCGTATTGGACCGTCGCTATGCGGCGGATTGTCTATGATCCACTATCCCGGCTTTCAGATCGCGCCTTCATTACCTACCCTGCGGAAAAGGTACGAGGAACAATATTCCGAATACCTGAACTGGGGTATCCATGTAATGGTCTCGCAGAACGGTGGCGGCGAATTGACTATTGGTGATTCGCACGAATATGGCCTCGTACACGATCCTTTCGACAAAACATTTATTAATAATCTGATAACTGACTACTTACATACGTTCGCCAATTTTAAGGACTGGCAGCTGATGCAATCGTGGCATGGTATTTACCCAAAAATGATGAATGGCCAAACTGAGCTAATCGTCGAAACTGAACCTGGTGTAACAGTGATCAATGGACTTGGCGGCAATGGCATGACTTTATCATTTGGGCTTTGTGAACAGTTTTTTGCAACGAGATGATATGCAGATGTGAGATGATTGAAATGTGAAAATGTGTAGATAATAATTGATTGTTAACTTTAAAAAATTTGCAAATCTGCACATCCGCATATTTGCACATCAAACACCATGAGCGACTCAAGAAGAGACTTTCTAAAAAAAGCAGCTTTGTTGGGCGGGGCAACCGGATTGGCTAATATCATCCCTGCTTCTATTCAAAAAGCAATGGCCATTAATGCGCCGGAAGGCAGTACCTATATGGATGCCGATCATATTGTGATATTGATGCAGGAAAACCGCTCCTTTGACCATACTTATGGCACTTTGCAAGGCGTTCGCGGCTATAATGATCCGCGCGCTATTGATCTGCCTAATAAAAACAAAGTATGGCTACAATCGAACGCCGAAGGTGAAACATATGCACCATTCCACCTGGATATAAAAAATACTAAAGCTACGTGGATGAGCTCATTGCCTCACTCCTGGGCCAACCAGGTAAATGCCCGTAACGATGGCAGATATGACCAGTGGCTGAACGTGAAAAAGAACGGCATTGAGGAATATAGCCACATGCCATTAACAATGGGTTTCCACAACCGCGAGGATATCCCTTTTTATTATGCATTGGCGGATGCCTTTACCATTTGCGATCAGAACTTTTGCTCATCATTAACAGGCACAAACCCCAACCGGCTTTACTTCTGGACAGGTACGGTGCGTCCGGAACAACACGAAAACTCAAAGGCCCACGTGTGGAACGATGATATGGATTATGGCACGTTAAGATGGAAAACTTTTCCGGAACGCCTGGAAGAAAATGGCATTCCGTGGAAATGTTACCAAAATGAAGTTGCCATAGATACAGGTTTTGAAGGAGATGAAGATCCGTGGCTGTCAAACTTCCAGGATAACCCGCTGGAGTTTTTCGGGCAATATAATATCCACCTGCATCCGAAGCATATCGAGGCGATGGAAAAAAGGTCGACCCAATTACCACAAAAAATTGACGAGCTTCAGAAAAAGATCGCTTCGTTGCCTGCAGGCGATGCACACATCGATCACCTGAAGCATGAGCTAAAAGATTTGCAGGATTATCTGGCCGGTGTAACCAAAGAAAAAGAGCTATACAAAGCAGGACAGTTTGATGCTTTATCAGATCATGAAAAGGCCCTTCACCGCAAAGCCTTTAATACTAATGCGAATGACCCTGATCATCGCGAACTGATCACTTTAAAATATAATGATAACGGTACCGAGCGCGAAATGCAGGTTCCAAAAGGCGATGTGCTATACCAATTCAGAGATGATGTAAAAAATGGCAAATTACCTACAGTATCTTGGGTTACTGCACCTGAACGTTTTAGTGATCACCCAAGCTCCGCATGGTATGGCGCCTGGTATGTATCTGAAGTTTTGGATATCCTGACGCAAAACCCTGATGTGTGGAAAAAGACCATCTTCATATTGGCTTATGATGAGAATGATGGTTACTTCGATCACGTGCCCCCGTTTACTGCTCCGCACTCTGGCAGACCGGAAACAGGAAAAGTTTCAAAAGGCATGGATACCCGTGTTGATTATGTAACGCTTGAGCAGGAAAAAGATCGCAAAGGTTTCCCTGAACCATTTGACCGTGAATGTTCTATAGGCCTTGGTTTCCGTGTGCCGCTGGTAATTGCTTCACCCTGGAGCAAAGGAGGATATGTGAACTCCGAGGTGTTCGATCATACCTCTACCTTACAATTCCTGGAGCATTTCTTATCTAAAAAAACAGGCAAAAAGATAACTGAATCAAACATTAGTGACTGGCGCAGAACCGTTTGCGGCAACCTAACCTCTGTTTTCAGGCCATACCACAGGGACGAAATTAAAAACCCCGAATTTGTAAAAAGAGATCCGTTTGTTGAGGGTATTCACAAAGCACAATTCAGAAAGCTGCCGAACGACTATAAGCTTTTGAGCAAAGAGGAAATTGCACAGGCCAACCGCGCGCCGCACAATTCGCCTTACTTGCCGAAACAGGAAAAAGGCACGCGTCCATCATGCGCCATACCGTATGAACTATATGCTGATGGCAAACTGAGCGCTGATAAAAAATCATTCCAAATAGAATTTACAGCAGGCAATAAAATTTGGGGAGATAAAGCCGTGGGTGCTCCATTTAATGTTTACGCTCCGGGAAGTTATAAGCAAATCAATGGAAAATTCGAAAACCTGCGTACCTGGGCCTATGGTCTAATCGCTGGCGATACATTAGCCGATAGTTGGTCTATTGAAAATTTTGAGGACAAGAATTACCATTTAAGGGTATATGGCCCAAATGGTTTTCATCGCGAGTTTAAGGGCAATGCTGAAGACCCCGCTGTACATATCAATTTTGATTACCAGCGAGCACTTACCGATAGCAAAAAACTGACCGGGAATGTGGTTGTTGAAATTAGCAACCAAACTAATAAGCCGCAAACTATTGAGATCAAGGATAACGCTTATAAGGCGAATAACCATCAACGTGTTATACCTGCATCTGGTAAAGCTTCAGTAGCTTTGAATCTGGAGCAAAGCCATCACTGGTACGATTTCAGCGTGAAAACAAGCGACCACAAGGCATTTGAGAAACGCTATGCCGGTCACGTTGAAACGGGGCAAAGCAGCCATACCGATCCGTTAATGGGGGGAGTAATCGCCTAGGCTTGAACAAGAAAAATTTAATGCTGCTCATCATCAAATGAGCAGCATTTTTTGTACGCTTTACTTTGCGTTTGATTTATACATCCTGCAATAAATAAATTAGCTTTGAATTGAACATCTTCTACTTCAAATCCTATTTATGCCAACATTTCGCCTGATAAAATCTTTTGTGCTCATGCTTTGCATGATTCTTATAAACGCGCTTGCTTTCGCCCAACAAAAACCTCAGATCAATTGCCCGGAGTTTTTTGGGGTACGAACCGGAAAACATTTCTTCTATGCTATCCCTGTGAGCGGCTCAAGGCCGATGGCAATAGATGCTAAAAATCTACCTAAAGGCGTAAGCTATAACAAGAAAAGAGGTATTATTTCGGGAGGTGTTGCTGAAAAAGGCAAATATCGCATCGAAATAAGCGCTTCAAATAAAAGCGGTTCTGCAAAGAAATATTTCACCATCGTGGCAGGCGACCAGTTAGCATTGACGCCACCAATGGGCTGGAGCAGCTGGTACAGCTATGGCAGAAAGGCAAAGGATTCGGACATTTTAAAGACGGCCCAACTGATGAAGAAGTACGGTCTTGATCAATATGGTTGGAGCATACTGGAAATTGACGATCCGTGGACCAATCAGCCTGACGATAAGGACCCGGTTTGGGAGCAGCTGAATCATAAGGTAAATAAGGATGTTTACCAATACCATGAAGGGCCAAACAACCTACCCGACAGAAAGGGTACTGTACGTGCCGGTAGCGGAAAATTATTACCCAATCAACATTATAAAAATATAGAGCAAACGGTAAAACTGATACATGATTTTGGTTTCAAAGTGGGTATTTATAGCTCGCCGGGGCCACTTACCTGTGGTGGTGTTGCCGGAAGCTTCGGGCACGAGTTGCAGGACGCACAGTATTTTGCCGAAGTGGGTTTTGATTACCTGAAATATGACTGGTGCAGTTACGGCGTATTTGCCAAAGACAATTCAGAACAAGAACTGATGAAGCCATACACACTCATGGGCGACGCATTAAAAGAACAGCCCAGAGATATCATCTTCTCGCTTTGTCAATACGGAATGGGTGATGTGTGGAAATGGGGATACAAAACCGGCGGCCAGCTCTGGCGAACGGGCGATGATGTACGAGACAATTGGGCATCGGTATATGCCGCATTTAAAAAACTGGCTGATAAATCAGAATATGTTCAACCCGGCCGATGGAACGATCCCGACATCTTGCAAATAGGTGCTGTAGGTGCTGAAAGCCGGGAAGGCAACAGTAATCACCTGAGTAAAGAGGAGCAACGCACGGTTTTGAGCATGTGGTGCTTACTAAGCGCCCCGTTGTTTATCGGTGCTAATATGGAACACATCGATCCGTTTACCTTGTCGCTCCTGACCAATAACGAGGTTATAACTATCGACCAGGATGCTTCAGGCAAAGCTGCCAATCTAAAGTTTATTTTAGATAATAAAGCAGAAGTTTGGGCTAAAGAGTTGCATGATGGACGGATAGCTGTTGGACTGCTCAACCCAAATGACAATGAACAAAGTTTTGATTTCCCATTTTCGTCAATTGGCGCAAATTCCGTTTACCTGGCTCGGGATCTTTGGCTGAAAAAAAATTTGGGCAGACAATTGAAAAATCTATCGTGCAAAATTCCATCGCATGGTATATTACTCATCACGCTGAAAAAGTGGCCATTTCTGCAACGCAGGGTTCCCTTTGGGAGACCCCGCTAAGACTACTAAATAATTTATTTGCGTTTGAAATATATTGCATTAAGGCAGAAACTAGCAACCAAACTGCCGCAAATGATGATCGATATGCTTGTAGGCAAGATACCCTACCTGCTCAAGGGTCATTTTACCAAAAAAAGGGTGCTCAATACTTTCATGCGAAAATTGCCCGTGATCTTGCAGCAGGCTGATCCATTTTTCCCTTTCAGCCTTTACGTCTCCTCCTTCTGTAATGATCTTAAATTCAGGAGAGGTTGGCGTGTTACGCCTCAATGGCGCTTCATCTTTCAATATGCTGCGCAATGCCATTTTTCCGAATATCCGCCCGACAAATGCTTGTTTGAATTTTTGCCTTCCTGATATCAGTTCCTCCCATGCCGTGCAATGTCTCAGCATTTGCGACACGCCCATTTTGCCCCACAGGGCCTGGCTGTTTTCGTTTAAATTACCTATTCTGTTGATCAACTCATCCCTGGTTACTTTATCAAGTGTGGTTTTCATGTTTGATGGGGTTATAATCGCTTATTACAAATATAAATTTTGAGAAGTACTTCTTCGCAGGTATTGAGAAGAAGCAAGGCTCCTATCTGGAGACCCTGCTGAAACGAAAAATAGCTATAAAGTTACACGGCTACCAAACGAGCGAACTATCGGATATGTGTCATAGAGTGAAACAAAAATAACCTGTCGTATCATATTATATTATCCGGTTGCAAAATCAGATATTGCTTCATCTTTTAAATTATAAACCACCTATTGCCGCACTTATGCTTCTAAAAAGAATAATTACCATCGTTTTGATTTCAGCGTCTATGCTGATTTTCCCGACAGAGTCTAAATCTGTAAATATCACCGGTGCTCCGAAACAGCAATCGGTTATCATCAACAGCCATAAGCTCAGCATGACCCTTGACTATGCAAAAAGAGCATGCATCAGCTCTTTGACAGTAAACGGGCAAAAAGTGATCAGCAGCGACGATGGTATTTTCACTTCGATAAAAGTGGGTACGGAGACCTATTCTTCTCTTTATTTAAAAACTAGTCCCGCCTTGGTTAAAGGCAAAAATATTATCAGGATCAATGGCATTAAATATGGCAATGCGAGTTTGACAATCACTGAAAACTGGATATTCGATACCAGTGGAACATCCATTAAGTGGACGATCGAACGCAGCCTGTCAAAATCCGAAAAGGCAGAAGAAACTGCATCACCGATATTTAATTTTGATAACATCAGCACCTGGGAAGGAGCTTACCAGGGCTATGGCGGCCTGGCCTGGTTTTACCTTTTTAATGAGAAGCTGTGTACGTATGGCATCCATAGCCGCTCGTCCAGTTTCTGGAATAGTAAAACAGGCAATGGCTTGAACATTGTAGTTGCTGCGCCTGGCAAACAGGTGGCTATGAAATATACCCGCACAAACGATGATAAACTGGCTTATACCATCAGCGTAGCCGATAAACAGTTTATCCCAAAATCAGATACGGGAACTAACCGCAGGCGATTTATAAGAGGACATACAGATGTATGGTCGGCCCAAACTTTGCCGATTGGTAAAAGCATCCAAATGCTGACACTCAGTTATTTTGATTTTAATGAAAGATATGGTAGAGGGAATTTAAAGGGCGTCGATGGCGCAGAAGTAAGCGCTGTGCTGAATACCATTGCACGTATCGGTGTTATCGATTCGCTTCATTTTGGAGGGAATAGCTGGCATACGCCTTATGGGCCAATCTGTCTTCATGAGCAGTATATCGCACAACTCGGTTTGGCAATTAATGACCCTCAATATTTGAGAGGTTATCAAAGCTGCCTGGATTTTTACCGCGACCACGCCATAAAACCCAATGGACGTGTTTATCCCCGCTGGGCCTATACCAATGAGGACGCTATGCCGGGAAAATTTAATAAATATGGATTTTATGAGGCGCAATGGGGGATCCTGATGGATTCGAACCCGGATCTGGTGACCAACATAGCTGAATTATATGATATGAACGGCGATCTGCATTGGGTTAAGCGACATCAGCTTTCCTGTGAAAAGGCACTTGATTGGATCCTGAAAAGAGACAATAACAACAATGGCCTTGTAGAAATGATGACAGATAATATGTCTGAGAAAAAAAGCAGCGATTGGATCGACATTATATGGGCCTCGTATGAAAATGCTTTTATTAATGCCAAACTTTATCATGCACTCGTGAAGTGGACAGTTATTGAGCACCAGTTAGGCAATACTACCAAGGCCAGATATTATGAAGATTTTACTGCCAAGCTCAAAACCAATTTTAATAAGCCCGTTACCAATGGCGGTTTTTGGGATGAGGAAAAGAAATGCTATGTGCACTGGCGGGACAAAGATGGCACCATACATGGCCGCAATATGGTTACGCCGGTAAACTTTATGGCAATTGCTTACGGAATATGTGACAATGCTGATCGCAAAAAAACGATCCTCGACGCTATTGAAAATCAAATGCAGCAGGAAAAACTTTTCTTTTGGCCGATAACCATGGCCTCCTATGAACCGGGTGAAGGAAAGGAATGGCAGTTCCCATTCCCAAATTATGAAAATGGCGACCTGTTTTTATCCTGGGGTTCTATAGGTGTTAAAGCTTATGCGAGCTATGATCCAGCGCTGGCGTTGAAATATGTGAAGAATGTGTTGCACCAATACAGTAAAGATGGCCTTGCCTTTCAGCGCTATGGCCGCCTGAAACAAGATGGACTGGGTGATGATATTTTATCAGGCAACAGCCTTGCCATAGTTGGATTATACCAGGCCATTTATGGTATCAATCCAATGTATAACAGGCTTTACCTGGAGCCACATATTTCCCCTGAGTTAGCCGGTACTGAGTTGAATTACAATTTCAGAGGCCAGCGTTTGCGTATCTCACTTGATAACAATAAATACGCTATATCAAACAAAATGTTTAAGGTAATAGCACCGCGTAACTTTGGATTTTATGCAACCAAAGGGCAGTTGTCGTACTTCGATGGGAATAGTGCGAAGGTATCATTGCAAATCACCTCAGGGCAACAATTGAGCATCGAAATAAAAAACTGGGATCGTCATCAGATCGAATTCTCGACGACAACAGGCAAAGCTTCTGCGAACCCCATATCCTATCTCGTGCACCAACTACAGCCTGATACTTATTATTCATTCAGCATAAATGGTGCTCCTATCAAGAAGATCAAGAGTGATAAAAATGGAGATGTTTTATTAAGTAATCAAACAGTTTTGCATTCATGCTTAGTCGCATTAGAGCGTAGAAATGATTGACCCTTTGCCGCAGGGTCCCTTCCAGGAAGACCTTACTGACGTGAATATACTTGCCGGATTATTTCTCGTTAGTGAATTTCACCAGTAAATTGATCAGTTCCGATTTATCAGCTAAATATTTATTACACAAAAATACGCCCCCCATGCCGGTAGCCGGGTTGAAAAATAGGAAAGTACTGACGCCCGGGTCGTCGCCGTCATGACCGATGGTGCCGTTGGTGTAAAGATTCCAGAAAATGCCTTTATTACGATTAACTAAACTGATACCTGCGGGTGGATTTTCTTTAGAGAATTGTGGCGTGAACATGGCTTTATAAGATTCATTCTTTAAAAGCCTTTCATCGCCATGATAACCTTTTATTAAAGCGATCAGGTACTTGCTAAGGTCTGTAGTAGTTGTTCTGAGGCCGCCGTCGGGGTATGTGATCGCGTGATAATAAGGAAAAGCGGCCTCGCGGTTATAATATGGCCGGGCGTATTGCTGTAGTTTGCCCGCATCCAAGGTCCAACTTGAATTATTCATGTTAAGGGGCTTCAAGATGTATTTGCTTACGAAATCGGTATAAGACATACCTGAAGCAACTTCAATTATATATGCTGCTAAAGCTGATCCGACATTGCTATACCGCGAGGTGCCGCCGGGCTTGCCCTGTCCGAAATTATCTTTGGTGTAATATTTACCGCTGGCAGAAAGGTAGTTGTAAAAGAAGTCTTTAAGAGAGCTATCCGGTATCTTGTTATTATAGCCGAGGCCCTTTAATAATTTATAAGCACTGGTATCGTAAGGCGACAAATTGGTATCGAATTGGTAAGTATCCGGGAACAGCGCTGAGTTATCGATAATACCCGAACTATGATTGGTCAGTTCTCTTATGGTGATATGCCCGTCGGGATAATTGGGGTTAACCACTTTAAAAGGCAGTATGGTATTAATATCTGTTTCAAGATTAAAATAGCCTAACTCGATAGCTTTCATAAGAGCCACGGCACAAAAGGTTTTACTTACCGAGCCTATGTTTTGGATGGATGCAGATGAATAACTCCTTTTTTTGGCTATATCTGCATAACCAAAATTGTGCTTATAAATGATTTTTTGAGAATTTACCAGCACGACTGCAAGGCCGGGCAGGCTGTCTTTATCAAAAACTTGCTGCAGAGATTTTGTTAGGGTGTCGAATTTAGTTTGGCTGAAAGCAATATGGTTTTCAAAACCTAACAGTAAACATAAAATCAGGATCAATTTCCGTTGTGGCATAAGATATAGCTATTTAATTTGAGCCAAATCTAAACAGAAGCAAATCATCAGTATTGTAATAAATCGAAATGCCCGTTAATTGGCAATAAATAGTTCTCCTTGTTAAAGGAGGATGGTGCTTCTGAAAGAACACGCTGATAAGACTTAATGAAATGAGACTGGTCATAAAACCCGTGCCGGTAAGCAAGCGCGCTTAAGCTTTTATTGCCGGTAAAATTGCTTAGATCATCAACCAACCATCTGAGCTTTAATATACGTTGTATCTCTTTGGGTGCAAGGCCTATTAACTCTTTAAACTTTTGCTCCACCCGGCGCTGCGAATAGCCAGAAGCAGCAGCTAAGTCAGCTATGCTGGTCGCCGGTGTTAGTGCATTAACCTGAAGCTGGCTAAATGCCCACCGGGTGAAATCATAATCAGAGCTGGTATTAATATGAGCTTCCAAAACCTTATAAAATTCCGGGATCAGGATATGCTCATCTGCAAAGTTGATACTTGTCAATCTTTGATACAGGTCAACATTCATATGTTGCAAACTCAATACATTGTTAGCGAGTTCGCTCATCGGAACTTTGGTTATCATCAACGGCATCCAGGGTTTTACTTGTGCCATTATTGCCCTCGTGTAAGGTTTTACCACTATGCCTACACGTTTTGTGATCTGTCCGGAAAGGTAAATGCCTGCTGGTAGTTCAATAATCTTATCTCCCCAATTTAATACTAAACCGTTACCACTTATAAAAGCGATAGTGCAACAACCATTAGGGAGTGCATATTGTGGAGCTGTAGAACAAGGATCATAGCTATTGTTGAGTATCCAGAATTTTTGGATGAGTGTGTTAAATTGATCCGCGGCGGCTATCTCTTTATAAAATACATTCATGCAAATAAAATTCTTTATACAAATAAAGGGCTTTATCCTATAAAGAAGTCGATTCCTTTATAATTCGCGGTTAGTTACAACGCACGGTCCCCGTCGGGAGGCCCTCGCTAACATTTTTCAAAATGTGCGGTTACTTACAATCGTCCGTCCGAAAATTGTCAATGCTGGCGGTCATCGTACCATTGGCGTTGAGGTTTAAATGAACATCCATTTTTACCATCACATTGTTTTTGCCACCCGGTGTGCTTAACAGGATCGACTGGGTCGTTTTTGTTGAAAACTTACCATCGGTAAATGATGAGTTAAAGGATTGGTTATAAGATACCGAACCTGAATAAGGTGTGCCTGTTGCTGCGCCAACGAGCTTAAAGTTTTGCGCATTCACATGCTCTACTGCCAAAAAATTGTTTTTATTGATCGTACCATGCAAGTCGAGGTGATAAACTCCGCTTACAACCTGTAGTGGTTCGCCGGCACAACTAGTAGCCTGTATACCCAGCGTGGTCATATCAAAGTCCTGTTTATCGTTATAAGGTGTTGCGGCATTAAACGAGGATAAATTATTTGAGGTAAATGCTGGCGTCGGCTTTTTTGATACGGGGTCAACAGCCGATTTCTGACAGGATACAAGGAATAGGAAAACAATTATACAACAGGTGGGAATAGTGGTCTTCATAAATAAAGATTAAATAGAAATAGTAGATTAAAGCGTGAAAAATCTCTTCGTAAAGCGGGTTAAGCTTTCCAAAACTGTTAAATTATTAGAACAAGACTTGTGAAAAAAGTCCTGTTATTCCGGAAGATCTTGGTACTAAGATAACACACTTATTCCTATTTTTTGTTTGAGGAAGTTATTACTTTTCAACAGAGCCACACCCTTTGTGAACTCTGTTGAAAAGAGAGTTGACCCCTAGCTTTGTGAGGTTCTTCCTGCCGTATCATCCGGATTTTGTTCATGCAGAATCTCATTCTTTTTGAGCGGTCCGCGGTCAGTTTTCGGCGCCTTATGAGGTTTCTGCAAATATTCAGGCGTCTCTTCAACAATAGGCTCAACACCGCCTCCAAAAATTGATTGCTTCATGCGGTCCAACCGGTCAGCAATTTCCCGTCGGATCGAACCACCTGTTTCTGTCAAAAATAAATAAGCAGCGGCACCAGCTATTACAGAACCGGCTATAACACCGCCTATCAAAACACTATGATCGTTTCTTTTAAATAGATTTTTCATATTGTAGATTTTTAAATAGAACACCGCAGATTTTTTTTGGTTCTGGAGAATCTATTTTTTTTAGATGACTGACCAATATGATAAGCACTACTCTTTTGTATATTAAAGCTGATTTTTTATCACACAACGGTACCCGGACAATGCTCTGCAAGCTATTTCACGTTCTCAGGCTGATAATCTTTCCAAAGCCATTCCAGTGCTTCGGGCAGGGTTTGTTTTTTTACTTTACCGTCCACATGCCTTGCATTGCGGGCAAAAACAAACTGGTATTGATAACCTTTGGACGCAAGTACTTTTGCCATATTCTCATTGGCAAGCACCCAATCGTGCATATCGTCGTGCATGATGTTTGGGTTAAACAGATCCTGATCACCCACTTCCATCCAGATACGTAATGGCTTAACAGGACTCTCAGGGATAAGGTGTTCATGAAATTCCCAGGCACCATGTGGCGTTTGAGGATTGTATGGCCACTGCTGATTTACATAAGTGCCGGAATAGGTAAGCACGCGATGATATAATTCCGGGTGATACCATGCCATGATCAAGGCGCACGATCCGCCCGAACTACCACCCATTGTTGCTCGGCCTGCGGGGTCTTTAGTTAATTTCACCCGGCATCTGCTTTCTACCAGCGGCAATATCTCCTTTTCAACAAACTCTGCGTAGGTGCCATTCATAGTATCATATTCCAGGCCGCGTTCGCTGCCCTGGGCATCACCACTGCCATTGCCAATGGAAATAGCAATCATCATTGGTACTTTATGTTCAGCAATCAGGTTATCAAGAGTGGTAAACAACATATTATCGGGTCCATCTGCACCAATTATGAAAGGCGCAACGGTTCCCGCTGCATACTGTTTCGGAACATATACTGCTATATGACGGGTATATGGCGCCGGATGGCTGGTTGTAACGACCAGCTTAGCTGCATCTCCCGGATCTGTTGTACCAAATGTACCGGGCTCACGGGCAATACCGGGATAAATTTTGCTATCTTTTGATTCTATGGTAATTTGATATATCGTCCCCTGCGGTACACTGGCTTGCACTATCATTTCCGGTGCAGGATTATAAGTAGGGCCGATAATAAAATTCCCATTAGTACTTGCCGAAGGATTGGTCCCATCCGGTAATTCCGTAGCCGCAACGTAGCCCGGTGTATGGGGATCACGGACTGGCTGGGCCATTGCAGAAATCCCTGTAATTAACGCACAAAAAAACAGTGCGACCTTAACAATTTGGGGTGGCTTCATTTGTTTTAAATTTATAGCTTATTATCTCTTAATCAAACACGGCAGTGATTTCGTTTTTTCAGATGTTTTACTGATATAATAAGACATTACAATTTTGTATATTTATAAGACTGATCTTTTATAACACAAATAAAACCGATGAACCTTACAGAACTCTTTTCAAATTGGATTAAAAAGGTTGAGGCTGAAAACCCTCCCAGTTCAGATATAGTAGCCATTAATTTCGGCATGATGCAATCTGGCAAAAACTATATGGTTTATATTACCGGTGCAGAAATCTATGATGCAGATGACGATGACTGGGCCGGCGAAATAGATTATCAACCCATCAGGGCAAACAAATACCTAACACTCCCGGCTGAGGCAACCACCGGGTTAAAAAGGGCGAATGTGCTGGCATTAGTGATCGACACGCTCAAGCAATTAGTTAAAGCTGAACCTGGTCGCCTGCTTTTTGCTAACCGGGTGATAACCGCCAGCTTCGACGATGATAACCTGGCACTTATAAAAAAAGGATAGGGGTTCATTTATCGCTGGGTCTAACTGGGAAACCCTGCCGACAGAAATTCTTATTTCAATGTAACATTTACACCCAAGGAAAACGCCCGGGCTTTTGGATAGTAAGCCTGACCGCCATAATTAGCATCAATATATCCCTGGTTGTTTGATCCATTCAGGTTGCTGCCAAAAAGTATATTTCCGCCGGTTGCATTTTCCGTTTTAATTTCCGGGTCAAGGCCTTTGTATCCGGTTATTACAAACAAATTATTCGCCGAAACAAATACACGCAACACACTTGCAAAACTGATATTCTTGAATGAATATGCTAATGTCACGTTATCCATGCGTAAAAACGATGCACCCTCGAGCCATTTTTCAGATGCCGCGGGTGCATCCTTAATGCCATTGGTTAATGCTTCTTTAGTTATATTATTTTGAGGTAAGCGGGTAATAGTTTCTATATCAAGCAAGGTATTATTAAATACTTTTTGTCCGTACACACCTCTTAACGCAAAATTCAGGTTCCAGTTGCCATAATCGAAGCTATTGGATATTCCATAATTAAACTTAGGGCTGGGGTCGGTGTAATAACCTTGAGGGCTAGCGTTCTGCTGTATAGTTTGCCCATCGAAGGTTTGGTTACCATTAGCATCAACACCGGTATAATGCGGCAGATAAAATACATTAGCGCTGTAACCAGTTTTCACAAACTCGATAGGATTAGAACTTAAACCACGTCCTTGTGCATAACCTGACGGAACTTGTGTTGGATTTAATGGATAAGTTTGTCCGTTATAGTCGTATTGAGCAGTTAAATTTGTAATCCTAGTAGTTAAAAATGTGATTTGGCCGTTAGAAGTCCAATTTAATTTATGTCCCGAAATGATCTTGCTTGATACAGATACTTCAAGACCCTTATTAGTCATCGCGCCATTGTTAATCAGCATAGTGTTGGTGACAAATGGTGGCGTGGGCACCGGATAATAAAATAATAGATTTTTTGTCACATCATTAAAGTAGTTCAAATCACCCGATAAAAGGCCGTTGAACAATACAAAATCCAGCCCTATGTTACGCCCATGCTTCTCCCCGGATTCCATGAATGGAATCACAAACTGATTAGTTGCACCTGCGGTAATACCATATCCCCCTCTTAGTTTCATGTCGGATATCCAGTCAACATTTGCTAAAAGATCTTTCTTAAATCTGTAGGCTAAGCTAAAAGCAGGAAAATAAAGGTTTGGCTTATTGTCTTGTGCTAATATAATCTGGCTTTCTTTACGCAAAGTAGCTGTTGTGTAAAAACGATCGTCATAACTGTAAGCCGCACGCGCAATAATGGATTTTAACTTGTTCTTTTGGTAGAAAGAACTATAAGAAATGTTATCAAGGGGAGGAGTAGTATCGGGAAAGGTATAAAGGGTATGAGTTGTGTCGGAATAATTATTTGAATAATCAAAATACTCATAAGCCCCTAATAAATCTAACACGTTTTTGCCGAAATTTTTATGATATGCTATATGAATATTCCCCCTGTAAGAGTGTGTGTTTTGATTTCCGATTGCCGCCTGCCTTACATTCCCTTCAAGCGGAAAAGTGGGAATAATCCCGGAAGCATCCACGTTATTCCGGTCCATCGAACCCAGTACACCTATCTTTAAATCCTTAATGATCGAATAATCAGCAGAAGCGTTGATCAATGTAAGATATTCTTTATCGCCCAGTCTTTCCTGGGTTATATGTTCAACAGGATTAACTTCATTAAAATCGCTAAAAGCGAAGTACGAGCCATCGGCATTTTTAACCGGGTAAGTTGGCGGAGCATTAGCTATAAGACCGAAGTTAGAATAATCTATAAACTTGCGTGTGGTGGTTACATTTTGTATACCAGCCTTTACATCCAGTTTATTGGCCAGCGCTTTCAGTTCAGCATTAAAATGTAATCCCAATTGTTCCTTACCATTATTCAGAATAATACCCTGTTGATTTTGATAATCAGCCGAAGCCAGGTAATTAAACCTGTTGGTACCTTGAGAGACAGACACGTAATGCCTTTGCTGATATGCGGTACGGCTGACAGCCTTTTGCCAGTCTGTATTTGCACCTTTGTCAAAGAAGCTCGAATTTGAGGGCCCGATTGCAGCGCGGTATTCATTTGATGTAAGCAAGTCATAATACTTACTTTGAGTACATGCGCCCACTAAACCATCGTATGATACTGTAGGGCGCCTTGCCACGCCTTTTTTGGTGGTGACAATAATTACCCCATTTGCGCCACGCAGGCCATAAATCGCCGTTGCCGATGCATCCTTTAAAACCTCGTAAGAATCAATATCATCCGGGGGGATACTTTGAAATTGAGCCGCATCATCTAAAATAACCCCATCCACTACAAACAGGGGCGATAAACCGCCCAAAAGCGTTGATTGCCCACGCAAATGTACTTCTGCTGTTTGATTTGGGTCACCACCAGGTTCGGTTATTGTTAAACCCGAAATTTTACCTGCCAATTGATCGACCGGGTTAAATATAGCACCCTGGTTAAAGTTTTCAGTTGTTAAGGCAGCTGTTGCAGATGAAACATCCTTTTTACGCTGCAACCCGTAGCCAAAACTTATGCCGGCTGCGCGAGTAGGCCAGGTGCCTGAAGGCTCAAGTGAAATACTCAACGGTGAACCAGTAATCGTAACCTCTTTTGGAATGTAGTCGATATTGCTGATTACGAGTATAGTTACCGAAGAGGGCACTGATAATTTAAAGTCGCCGGTATTATTGGTAACCGTATTTGCTGATGTGCCTTCAGCTAAAACCGCAACACCCCGAAGCGGTGCGCCATCATGTGAATCAGTTATTCTACCAGTAACAATTACGTTTTGTGCCATAACAGGCATAATGAAGAAACACAATTTGATAAGGCAACTTAGTTTGATTAGGTTATTAAAATGCATAACTGTGAAAAAGGTTAATTGGTTGTATAAAGAAACAAATTTTTAGCTGATTCACCTAACAATTCATCAAAATAACAAATTGATGTTTTCGCGAGCTATTTTAAAATAGTTACGTAGCCAGAGTATGGTGGTGTACCGTCATTAAGGTTTATCAGGTAATAATAAACCCCTGCAGGTAGTCGCCTGCCATTAAAATTACCATCCCAGGCTTTTGGATATCCAACTGACCGGTAAACCAAATCGCCATATCTATCGAAAATTCTCACATTACACGCAGGATAAATTAGTAACGCTTTAATATTCCAGGTATCGTTGATGCCATCATCATTAGGCGTAAAGGCATTGGGTATATTTAAAGGCACATGCATTAATATGGTAATCGCATTTGAAGTTGCCGACTGCGGCAATACACAGGCACCTGATGTACTAGTAATACAGGTGACCATATCTCCGATAGTTAGGTTATCATTTTTAAAAACCGAGCTATTTGTGCCAACTTCTTTCCCGTTAACCAGCCATTGATAGCTAACCGGACCGGTATAGGTTGGACGGGCCGTAAAAGTCACCAGTTGATTTGCCACAATAAAGTTATTTATAGCGTCGCAGGTGATGGCTACCGAATTGGTAGTTTGAGGTGCCACGGTTGCTGTGACTGTATTTGACATGACATTATCGTCACCGCATGTTCGGTGTGTTATTACGTTGCAAGTAACCTGATCGCCTGTTTGCAAGTCCGAAGTGGTAAATTTAGGGGCATCTGCACCTGCGTTTTTACCATTAACCATCCACTGGTATTTAGAATTGCCCCCATTTGTAACATCCGCGTTAAAAGTAACCGGCGCACCGACGCATCCACTATAACCGGCCGGGCTGATGGTCACCGTTGAAGGCGGCAATGTTGTCATTTGTATCTTAACAGGGGCAGCTTCTACAGTAGTGTTTGTACATTTACCGATATATGTAGCTTTACAACTCACAACATCGCCGTCCTTTAAAGTGCTCGAAATAAAAGTTAGTCCCGTATGCATGGCAACACCATTAATGCTCCATACACCCGTAAGGTTGGTTATACCATTTTGCGCTAAATTATTGTAGTGTGATCCAAAATATACAGTCGTTCCGCTGCATACAGGAAAATTTGTCTGCGCAAAAATCTCAAAATAAAATTCTTCAGTGACCAACACTACAATATTAGTTAGTTTATTGGACGCCGTGCTGGCATCATTGCTGTTGTCCGTTACAATACACTGTATAATATCTGTATTTTTAACGGGGCTTAAAAGAGAATTTGCAATAGTGAATAAAGGGCTGTTTGAACCGGTATTAACTCCGTTAAGCTGCCATTGATAAGATAAATTTGCACTCCCATTGGTGACTGTTGCCGTAAAATCAACCCGTTGTCCCGGGCAGGGATGTGCGTCAGGATTACTTATGGTAACTATCAATTGGTCTGCGCCCGTTGAAATATTGGTTTTAAAGCTGGGTAATAACAATATCAATAGCGCACATAATAACTGTATGCGGTTAGCAGTATATCGTAATTTATCAGCCACCAATTTTATAATGTTTAAGTTGTTTAAATATATAAAATTGTTCATTTGCCAAGGCTACTGGCTTCTTCAGGAGCACGCTAAGACATAATAAGATTGCTGTTCAATTTTCGATGCAATTATTATACATTTGCAATCCCATTTCCCGGAGAGATGTCTGAGTGGTCGAAAGAGCACGCCTGGAAAGTGTGTATACCCCTAAAGGGTATCGAGGGTTCGAATCCCTCTCTCTCCGCAAAACAAATAAAGCTCTCACAACTGTGAGGCTTTGTTGCTTAAAATAGGTTTAGTCGGTCCTGGGGTGTTCTAAATCTCATGAACCTGACTTTTTAGATAAACAAAATCCTGAGTGCATTTCAAAATTAATTACTGATTGAAACTGCCAACGACCTTTCTTGCAGTGGAATGAATATATTCACTACTTGAATAAGCCGGGTTAAACCCAGTTCTGCTTATGCTCAACCATTTTGCTGATGCAGACACGGGAAAAGTTTTGGAAACTTCAATCAAAAAAACATTTTCACTGCCGTCCCAGGTTAAGCGCAAGGCATCTTTGTTATCAGACCAGATAGTGAATTTACTCTCATAAATAGTATCACTATTTTTTTCTTCAATCAGTATATATCCAAGATTCCCGAATCTTTCGGTAAGCGCAGATTTAATTATCGAGTAAGTTTGCAATATGATTTCAGAGGATTCCATAATTACACCATAAAATGTCCATTGCTTATTTTACCATACTCTAAACCTACCGTTTATTTCTGCTTGATTTGTCACGCTACTCACACATTAGTTGACAGTCGTTGGCGTTTCACAATTCAGTCGCGGAGTTGTTGTTTGCGGTTAAGAATTCCGGAATCTTTTTTCGATATCCCGATTCATAACGTCTGCTCCTGTCAACCTGCGTTTTGTCGGTATTATTTGGGATGTAACGGAGAAAAACTAATCCTTGCATGAGCAGTAAAAAGTTCAGCATCTGTACTTTTGGCGTCACTAAATATCAGCATCTTTCCCTTATTATATTGCAAATATTTCTTTAACAATTGCCAAAATCGCAGAAAGGTGTTCAATCCTAGTCTCTTTATCCCCGCTGATTTCAATATTAAAATCCTAAAAATCAAACAATTGTATGATTTTTGTTTTAGGAGAACCATCAAATTATGCATTATTTCGCAGCAAAATGGTGAGTAATTCGGTGAGTAATTTTTCCAAGATTTTTTACTCACCAGAAATGCCGTAAGGTACTGATGGTTGCTTAACAAGCCAAGTTAATTCTTATCTGGCCCCTTCAATTTGATCGATTGACTACTTCGACCGAGGGTCCTTGACCAGTTGGCCAGCGAGGTTTTGACCGGCTTTTTTTTAACCGCACGCATCTTTACTAAACACTGAATATTGCGCCGTGTTTTTACAGGATCAAGAAAGTAAGTGGAGTGATGCAACAAGCTTATCTTGGCGAGTAAGCAAACATGATCTGGCTTGCTGTGTACTCGTTAAATCCCTCACGCAAAGTCATTTGTTTTGCCACTGCTATTGGAATATAGATAAATAGTTTTGTCGCATTTTTTACACTTACTGGTGCCGTCATCAAAATCTTCCCAGTGGTGATCACATTTAGGCTTATTATTTATTGTCGAGGTAACGATACCTATGATTATTACCGTCAGTGCAGTTATTAATAAAATCATTATTGCAGTCATTTTTCAAGGTATGAAGGTTAATGTTGTTGTTTATTTATCCATGTTATACAAAAGTTCTTATTATAAAATCCGTATCATTTTTTAAAATGCTCTACTAAGCTTTAACAGTACACCCAACGAGTTATAATATAATCCGCCATCATCTCCGGCAATCGCCACACCTAAATGGCAGCCCTTAGACAGTGCCTTATTTGCTTCCAGGTAACCGGAAAACTGGTTAACTTGTCCGAACAAACCGTATTTAGGCACGGAATGATGCCCGCCCAATGAGTGCCCCTCCGGGCTTGTTCCGTAAGTGCCATAATTATTTGAATAAGTTAGTTTCAGCAAAACATTGATCATACTAACAGAGCCCTCGAACCCCAGATTAAAGGCCCTTACACGGTTATTAATAAAATAGTCATCCGGATCAGTGGCCAGGGTACTCCTGGCGTACCTCCTGTCGGTAACTAACGGGTTACCCACATTCAATCCTTTGTATGACCACCCCGTTAAATACATGCTGTTGTTGTAATAGTCCTCGTCCCCGGACTTTGATTCAGTCGAATCAAAATAGCCGGCCTGGTCAACTGTATAAACAAATTCAAACAACACTTTATGCCAATTAACTAAATGGGTATCTTTACTCGTGTTTGTTAAGCTCAGTCCATTGATACCATCGGCAATATTTGCCAGGTGAAAAAGTGCGCCGACATCATATATACTTTGACGGTACAACATTAAGCGAACTGAGGAAAAACTATATTCCAGTCCCAGATCAACGGATCCTAAATGGTTGCCTACCTTTGATTGCGCTCCCCGGTTATTTACATTTTTGGGCGAATTATAGGTTTTTCCTATAGCCGCATAAATCAGCGACTGAAAAGGACTCAGCAAAAAAACATTAGAGCCATATATGTTTTTTTCACCTCCGTAGTACACCTCATGATTTATCCCCCCATATAATTTCAGCCGCCAATTGGGTTTGCCAAACCTACCATAAAGCTGCTCCTGCTGGTAGTAAGTCTCAGCGTGGTCCACCAAACCGTGTGTCAAACCTAGATCACCCACGTATCCAAATGCATAACCTCCTTTTATAGCAAATAAATCGCCCAAAAAATGTATAGAATAGTAATCAGGGATTGATAGCTCTACTTTTGGAATTCCCAATGCATTGCCGGAGACCGAAAATGCCCCCGTCGACAAAGTTGAGTCTACCAGTCCTACTATTTCTTTTGCGCGGCCTGCTTTAAGCTCAAATACTCCTAACCGCCCCTTGACATATCCTTCTATCAATGTCAAGTTTGAACCTTTACCAAAGTTTGCCCTGGTTTCGAAACCTGCGCCCCAATCAATTTTATGTTTTCGCGTCGTATCATAATCTTTGTAGATAGCTCCCAGCAAGCTACCCGACGTTCCGGGCAATGGCACACTGCCATATTGATTTGCCCTGAACCAAAAAGGCAGTTTACCGGACGGTGACACTATACCCTGTCCTTCTATTGAATAATGCCAGTTATTTGATTGAGACCATACAACACCCGGCACCAGGTTTAATAATAGAAGAAAAAACAAAGCCTTTAATGTCGTAACATTTTGATTATCACGCATTTTTAATAGTATAAATTAATAAAAGGGCTATCGCTGTTTTACTGGCCTGAACTTATTTCAAGTTAATAAAGCTTTGCAGCGACGTGATCAGTTCTTTTGATGCATAGTCATCTATGTTAAATAGGGGCTTCAAGGGGGTCCTTTGCAGGCTTTTCAGTTTTTCTTTAAGCTCTTCTTCAGTATACGCCACATTTATATAACCCAATTCATCGAACCTGGTAGCAGTCGCCAGTTGATGATCATTCCGGTGTTCGCCGTATTTTGCCAGCCTGGGCATAACCAGTATGGGCTTATTTTTAACAAAAGCAGATATAATTGTTCCCATTCCGGCATGAGAAATGATTAGCTCTGCCCGGTTAAAATAATCGTCAAACTCCTTTGGCGGAATGAATTCCCTGGTTGTAAAGTTTTCTACTTTATAACCTGATTCTGCCACCTGTACAATTAATTCGATACCTCCAAAATAGGGGTAAACCTCATCAATGGCCCTGATTAAGCGATCGAAGGGTATCTGAGTTCCTGTGGTAACAAATATCATTGTATAATATTTCCGCTAAATACAACTTTATCATTGGCCAAATGCAACCATTGTGTATAAACCTTGTCTGAAAAGTATGTTGCCAGCCGTCCGCTCATGGATAGTTTTTCAGCATTAGCAATGCTATCAATCCAAACAGTTTTAATATTCCTTATTTTGCCAACGATGACAGCCATGAGGCCCGGAGCGGCGCCTGTTGTAATAATAACATCGGGCTTGGTTGTAGAAATAAGTTTCCAAACCTTAAAAAATGAATGGATCAACTGAAGCTTATTCCATCTGCTCGCATCCGGCACAGCATGAAAAGCATAACCATTTACAGTTGAAGCAAAATTTGGTTTAGTTGATACAAATACGACATCATTATCCTGAAAGGCAGGTTTTAGTCTGAGCAGTTGGATCCAGTGTCCACCTGTCGAAGCAATGGCTAAAATTTTCATATGTTGAGTTAAATTAATTTACATAAAATTAAATTATATTTCGTTTTTCATAAGCCAAAATAATAAAAAAATATCTTAACTAAAAGGTATTTTTCTTTAAATGCTATAATAATTTCTGAACGATTAAATTTTTAGTAATATTTTAATTTCAAGTGTATTTTTTGCGTAAAAATGATATTATGGTAATTTTAACCTTTAGTTTAAGTAAATTATCAATCTATTGATAATTCTTTTTTATAAATATTCACCAGGTCTTTTGTTTTTTTACGGACATCAAGCTCGTTGATGGCCGTATTTAAAGCATTTTGTCCTAAGAATTTCCTTTTATTACTATTTGCCGATAGTTCCATTAAAAGCTCAGCCAGTTGCAGATCATCGTTCTCCTTAATAAGCAATCCATTCCAATTCGCCAGGATTACTTCTGGTATCCCTGCATGATGTGTAGCAATAACAGGCAACCCGCTTGCCATTGCCTGAACAATTGTGCCGGGTATTCCTTCTTTATCGCCCCGCCTGTCGGTAATACTGGGATGAACAAATACATCCGCTTGTTTCAGTACTTTTAAAAATTCATCACCATGGTTAACATGCCCTTTAAACTCAACATTCCCACGCAAGCCATTTTCAGCAACATATTTTTCGAGAGACTCCAACATTTCGCCCCTGCCTACGACAGTATAAACTACTTTTAATTGAGGGAGCATTTTCTTAAGGGTCACCAATGATTTTAAAACCGTCATGTGTCCCTTCTTCGGAACAAGAGAAGCAATGGTAAGAATGTTAAATGTACCGGAATCTTCGTAAGTCCTATCAACCTTAAATAATTGTGTATCAATACCGTGATAATGTATTCGTATTTTTTTCTGCGGGCAGCCCATAAGCACTAAATCATTAGCCATGTCATCTGACATCGCCAAAAAGCGATCATAGTTATCAAATACAGGTTGTACATAGTATCTGCCAAGCCCAAAAAAGTACTGTGGAAAACGTGATACATCATACCCATAAGCAGAGCATACTTTAGGGACATCTATATTTTTAGTAAACCGATGAAAATAAGAAGCATCAGTTAAAAAATGCCCATGAATAAGAGCAGGGCGATGCTCTTCATACTTTCCTTTTAGAAACAGTGTCTGCTTATTATTTATTATCCTCAAATTAATGGGCCAACGTGCCGGGGATTGAATAACCTCGGCATTGATCTTCAAATTATTTAAATGCTTTACCGTAAATACTATATTTTGATATTCGTTTTGAAAGTTGATCTGGTCTGCAATAAAAACTTCTGTAGGAGCGGTAAACTTGCGTTCTAAATGTAAAATCATAAATATTGGTTAAATAACAGATTAAGGGTATCTAAGCTTTTGCAGTTTAAGGCGCCACATCATTGTAGGTGGCGCTCTCGTCTCCTATTCTGACATCATCATAAAAAATCTCTCTTTCGGTTGTTGTTGATATGCCTTTGTCTTTCTCAGGCATCCACACCCATTTGTATATTCCCAGTTTAAAGTAGTTCCCTACTTTATCATTATAGGTATTTGGACCGTTGATGGTTTGCACAAGTTTTCCGTTTTGCCAAACTTCTATAAGCCCGTCATCATCCCATGAAAAACGTACATGAAATACCCAGTTGGTCCATTCAGAGTTTACACAAGCCCCCAGATCATAGTCCTTGCTCGATAAATCTTTATTACTTGTCAATCGTTTAGCCGAGGATTTAATGGCTAAAAACCAATGCCCGTTTTGAGTATACAAGGCAAAAGGTGGTGAGCGCCATACCCCGCCCTCTGACAGATCAGGCATATCGTGCCATTGCTGTATAATCTCAGGTGCCGGATCCGGGGTAAATGAGACGGGCAAGAATACACTGAATCCAACCCATCTTTCTACTTTGGCATTTTGATCCGGCTTCATAGCCACTTCAGCCCTTTTGCCATTGGCAACGGCTGGATCATTTTTTTTAAGTATGAATTTCAGCGAATAACGACCGCTATGCGCGACTGAATCCGAAATACTTATTGAATTTTTATTGGCTTTTTCATGCCCCGGCCAAGCCTCCAGGGCTCCGGGGCCTTCGAAAGTATTTTCAAAAAGCAAATGATGTCGGTTTTGGGCACACACCGGGCCATTTAAAATGACCAGCCCGATAAATAACAAACTTAGTTTCATAATTAGTTACTTAATTGTTTTATAATCCTGGCAGGATTCCCAACAACAACACAGTTAGGAGGTATGCTTTTGGTTACCATGCTGCCGGCACCAATAATTACATTGTCGCCTATTTCAATTTCGCCTAGTATGCACACATGTGCTCCGATATTTACGTTATCGCCTATTACCGGGCAAGGCCGGTCAAACTCGCCTTTGTTACCAATAGTTGTTGAATGCCTTAGTGTACAATTTTCACCAAATACGGTGTCTTTATTGATCACCAAAGCGTAACCGTGATAAACTCTCAATCCCTTTCCGGCCGTAACCTGGTACGGGATTTTGATACCCAGTGCCCACTCGAAGAAAAATCTGTATAAAGCCAGGTAAGGCGCCAGGAATAGTTTCACCAACTTCTTCCCCTTACAAAAATTTGCTATTCGGAAATGGACGGTAATAAATCTTCCCTTTGTGTTATTGTGATTCCTTATCCAATCCTGTTTAATGAATTTTGAAAATTTCATTCTTTTAAACTCTCATTAAATTAATTACTGTAAACATTCAAATACTGAATAACCGATGATTCTATTGAAAACCGTTTTTTCATAGAGATGTACATTTCATCCAAAACATGTTTTATTTTTCCTTCCTGGTAATAATCTATCAGCTTATTTATTATCTGGGCGCACTCATCAACGTTTGCCGTTTCGAAAAGGAACTTTGTGGTTATACCATCCATTATTTCCGCAGGGCCTTCAATATTCGAGGCAACAACGGGCAAACCTGCGGCTATGCCCTCAACAACAGTCAACCCAAAGCCTTCAAACCTGGATGGCTGAACTAAGGCGTGGTAGTTTGCCAGGTTATCATATATCCATGCTCTGTCCTTTTCACCTAAAAAATTGATGTATCGGGATATGCCCAGATCTATAGCCAAAGATTTCAGATAATCCATAGACTGGCCCGTCCCAATGATATCCAAAACCAAATTGCCGTTCCCCTGCTCCACAATCAATTTATGCATGGTTTTAATTAAAATATCCTGACCTTTTTTTTCATGTATCAATCTGCTTACCTGCACTAATTTGATAACCCCATCCTCATTGATTCCGTAGTCATCTTTCTTTTTAAAGTTGTTCATCGGGATGCCGTTATGAATAACTCTTGCTTCTATATTGAACCGGTTTTTGACATCCGTTGCAACAGCTGAGGATATAGCTATAATTGAGTCGTACTTATCTATAGCAGGATTTTTTATTCCGACATCATGTACGGTGTAAACCGTTTTAACCTTACCGATCCTGATCAAATTGACCAACTTAATTTCATGACAATGAATTACATCAGGCTTAAGCTTGTGCAATAATAAATTGAACCTGAGGATAGGTAAAGGATTACGGCTACCTTCCTTTCTGTTAATCAAATATGTTTTAACCAGCGGCTTCAATCTTTTTAAAAGTTTTTCATTCCATTGATCATTTACCACAATCAAAGAAACTTCATGCTGTTTACACATTTCATTAAGCATGTCTATAGCAAGTATTTGCGAACCACCCATATGCATTGTAAAAAAACAGTGTACTATTTTCATGATGACAATAAATGATACTTTAAAAGAATACTTTTGACATGACTTTTAAATGAATAGTAATGGATCTTAAACAATGTTTTTGAGTATGCGGATGCCCCATGCTTCAACAACGTCTTTTTTATATCTTTTAAAAATTTAGCGGTACCTGTGCTGGTTTTGGTTGCCTCCCATGTACGGAACCCTGCGATAGGTTTCATTTTATAGGCATAAATAGGTCCATGTTCAAGCAAACGAAGCCATAAATCCAAATCCATGCAGTAGTGGATAGACTCATCAACGTAATTGACCAATTTTACTAACTCCGTAGGGTAAAAAGACCCTTGCTGGATGACATCATAGTTTTGATTTAATAAATAAACCTTATCTGAAATTAAAGCATGCTTTTGTTTGATCAGGTTTCCGTCGGCGTCGATCCGGTCTAGTATGCTTCCATAATAAACAGCACCGTCATTATTCAACTGATAAAGCTTAACTATTTCCTCAACACACTCCGGATATAAAATATCGTCAGAATTTATCCATCCAACAAGTTTCCCCCCGGCGAGCTTGAACCCTTTATTTATTGCGTCTGATTGGCCTTTATCTTTTTCGTGTATAACTTTATCGATCTTATCCTGGTATTGTCTCACTACATCCATCGTATCATCCGTTGACCCTCCGTCGACAATAATATATTCGATGTTTTTATACGTTTGATTAAGCACACTTAAGATCGTGGCTTCGATAAATTGCCCCTGATTATAGGATGGGGTTATTATAGTTACAAGTGGTTCCATTAACTCAAGTGTTTTTTGTTATTAGCTGTTTAAATCATAAATAAGCTGTCCATTCCCGGGTATTGTACCATAGTCGGGTTCATTACTTTCTTCCTGCACACTCACCCCTTTATAGGTTAGTACAAACAGCATCGAAACAAACATTACAATAGGTGGCGAAATGATATCAATACCAAAAAATGAGGTTAACAACAAGGCTGTTATTAATATGGCCGATAAATAGGAAAAAGTATAAGCCCTGTATCTTAAGTAGTATCTTATATAGCTAATATAAACGGTGATAAATAATATAATCCCGATTAGCCCCGTTTGCAAAATCAATAATGACCAAACGATATCGCCCGTATCAATCTGCACCACTTCGTCTGTACCTTCGTTAACAAGACCTACTGAAAAATCTAGTTTATTTTTAAAAGAAGATTGCTCATTAACCAGGCCTACCCCTGTAAGGGATGTAAATACACCCCTGCCTGTTACATAACTAAACCGTTCATAAAAATGCAGTGCCCTAAATTGAGTAGTGGATAACTCCGACACCTCAGACGGTTTGTAATCAAACATATGGCTCAAATTCATTGAGGTATTAAAATTCTTCAAATCATTGAAGCCCTGATTCAACCGGCCATCATTTGACTCCGAAAAGGGTATGGTAATTATCCAACCCAATAATACAAGAAAGGCGACATTGACGATTTTAACTTTGCGATTATGATAATAAACTGCAATTAGTGATAATATGGCTACTATAAGGGTATTCCTGTTAAATGAGATAATAATGGCAAGTAAGACAATCACCGCATAGAGCAGATAGCGCGGTTTAAAATTATCAAACACTTTTCTGGCATAATAAATCAAAGCAAACACGGCGTAAAAAGGCAGATTGTAAAATCTTGATAAACCTCCATTGGCTTGTTTGGCAGTTATATCATCGCTCTGCAGCGATGATAAAATTGCCTTTCCAACAAAAGCCTGAGTTATATATACTGCCGATGCTAATACCGTAAAAACGCAGACCCATTTTATAACGCCTTCTATAGTTTCAAACTTGTATTCGGTAAATAAAATTGGTGATATGATAAAAAGATGCAACCTGAAAACCGACAATACAACCTTGGTTTCGACATGTAATACCAACAGCGAATACAACCCTAAAAAAATCAGAAATGCCAGATAGAGGCGAACAGGAAGTGTTAGATATTTTTTGAACTGAATATGTCTAGCTCTAAAAATCAAATGGCCAACAATAATTAATGAAACCCAATCGTAGGGTTTGGTAACCACCGGATTTAATTCAATAATCTTTACAGGTGCAAATTGATAGCAAGAGGTAGCCAACAGAAAAAGAACGAACAAATTCACGTCGTATCTCCGCTGCAAAAAGGTAAACCAGTATATAATAAAAAGTATCAGCCCTACCATCTAAACCTGAATTAGTTAATCTTCATAAGAATCTTTTCTTTTGTTTCATTATTTGCCATTTTAATAAAACGTGCGGGATTACCTGCCCAAATCTCATCTTCCGGGATGTTCTTCGATACGACACTCCCCGCGCCAATAATAGAACGGCATCCGACCGTAACTCCTTTGAGAATAATGGAATTGGCACCAATAAACACGTCGTCACCAATTACAATTGGCGCCGAATTGATCTTATTCGAAAGGTTCTGTCGTCTATCCCTGAAATTTAACGGGTGAAAATCTGTATCCCATATACTTACATTTCCTCCGCAGGTCACAAATTGTCCGATCTCAATATTGGTAGAACAATAAATGGATACACCTGAAAACCCCGAATTGTCGTTCAATACAAGCTTTGCGTTCTTGTTCACTTTAATAGTGCACGGCTTGTACAAGCCCACCAGATTCGAATGAATGGAGTTGTTAAAAATCAGGTTTTTACCAAAAATGCATTCGCCGTCATTGTAGATAATTAACTTACCATTACACCTGGGCAAACTAGTGTATTTTACATGTTTTAACTTTAAAAGTATTTTGTGATAGTTAAACAGATAGCCCTCCCTTAATGATCTTAAGGGGTTAACCACTAACGTTTTAAGAACCGATTTTATCATCTAAACTCCAGTTATTCTTTTGACAGATCTTTATACTTTAGGTACGCCATACTATTTGTTCCATATTCCTTTAGCCTCTGAGTTTAATATTTTTTTACTCTGAATAAATAACACTATCCCCATGAAAACAAAAAGGATAACATTAGAATAGGTGACTCCCGGTATCCCCATGAATTTTCCTAAAAATATTCCTATGGGGATATTGATTAAGGTGCAGATTGCATACAGATATACTTGCATTCTGATTTTACCAATACCATTTAAAAAAAAGCATTGAAGCATTATCCAGCTATATCCCATAACGTAAAATGCCATAGCCACTGAGATCGAAAAAGACACAGAAACACTTCCTTTTAACCAGAGCTTATAAATCAGAGGAGATGCAAATAATATCACCAATGTAAAAACGCATAGCAAAAGCCAATACTTTTCCATCTTGGTTAAAACTCTCCTGATCCACGCCATATCTCCTTTGGTGGCTGCATCTGTGAAAGCACTCCAGAAAGGAGTAATGATGATGCTAAAAATCATTATTACCATCGAAAACAGCTTATAGGCCACATTGAATGTAGTTACTGATCCCGGCCCAAAGAGCTGGGTAATTAGTATGTTATCTGTCTCGAACAACAACAAAGCACCAATCTGGATTATGAAGAATATTCCCCCAAGACTTAAAATTTCCCGGCCGTATTTAAAGTTGATTAGCTTTATTGATGGGGCAACGTGCTTATAGCTGGTTTTAAAATAAATTATACTGGTCAGTGTCTGCACAAAAACAGGTATTCCACCCAGTACAAAAACCAAATAATTAAGCGACCCCCTGGTATTCCGGGCCAAAATGCAGATCACTATGATCACGCAAATCTGACCAACAACATTCATTAAAGATACCCTTGCCGGTTCATGCAGTGCAGTCAGTATTACGTTAATAATCTGCGCAACAAATTGGATACAAAACAGACCAAAAACAATTAAAGCCAAATGGTTAAGAGCTCCTCCATTGAAGTCCGGGGTATTTAAAATCCGCGACCAGTTTATGAAGTGATTCAAACAGTAAAACAAAATGAAAACCGAGGAGGAGATAATAGCCAGTATAGCATACGTGGTGCTGATATAAATGCGCGCCTGCGTATAATCTTTTAATGCATTTGCCTGGGCCACCTTATTTTTTAACCCATTGCCTAATCCAACATCGAAAAAGCTGAACCAACTTATTACTGAGCTAAGGGTAAGCCAAATACCGTATTGAGTAGGATTAACGTAGTTAATCGTCATCGGTATTAGTACAAACCCAATAGAAATGCTGACGCCTTTCAGCAAAAAAGAAATAGCTACATTCTTTTTGGCTTTAAGCGTCCGCTCATGCCCCTCAGTAAAAAAAGATTTAAGTTTTAAAACAACTTCCCGCATACATTTTAAGTATTCCGATAATATTGCAATAACCAGCCCAAACCAGTTATCACACTGAAAACGCCTTGTGCTTTTGTTTTTTATTTATATCATGGTCTCCATATCCTGAGCCATAGCCGTGTTTATTGCTATAGCCATAACCAGCCTGGCTCTGCTTTATATCATTTATTACTATATAAGAGCGTTTGAACTTTTGGGTGGCTACCAGGTCATTTAAAATATTTAACTGAGTCTTGTAAGTATGCCCCTGACGGACAATATATAGGCTAACATCAGCGTATTTTTCGATCAATTGCGCGTCCGAAACCAACCCTATAGGGGCACTATCGATAATGATATAATCAAAATCCCTTTTTAATTCGGTTATCAGTTCTTTTAAACGATTACTCAATAATAACTCAGCCGGGTTTGGAGGTATCCGTCCTGCGGATATTAAGTAAACATCCTCTGAAACATCTGTCGATTTGATAATATCAGCAAATTGAATTGAAGATGATACGGCATATTCAGTAAACCCGTACGTATGGTCCATATTTATATTAGACGATAATTTTGGCTTGCGGAGGTCTAATTCGACCATCACTACCTTTTTGCCACCCAAGCCCAACACGCTGGCCAGGTTTAAAGCAACAAATGATTTTCCTTCGCCGCCCATACTGGATGTGATCATAATGACACTCGATTGGTCATTATTCTGAACAAAATGCAAATTAGTCCGTAAAGCCCTGAACTGCTCTGCCAGTACAGTTCTGGAGTTCCTTTCAACCACCAGCGATTTTCCCTCGGGCGCAGTACCGATCTCACCGAGGATAGTTACTTTGGAATGTTTTGATACGTCTTCTTTACTTAAAATCTTAACATTTAGAGCTTCTTTTAGGTAGATATAAACCCAGGGAATAAAAAGACCAAGAGCTAAGCCTATGAGTATAATATTAACCCTGTTGGGTTTAAATGGCTCATAATCACTTTTAGCCGGATCAATAATTCTAGATGCTGAAACTGTGGAAGTGCGGGAAATTGCAGTTTCCTCTCTTTTTTGCAGTAGGTATAAATACAATTCCTGCTTCAAATTTTGCTGCCGCGCGTAATCCAGGAACACTCGTTCCTTTTTGGGAACACTTTTTACCTCATTAGTCAGACCGATGTTCTGGGTTTTTAACGCATTGATACCTACTAATAAGCTATTTTTATAAGTATCAAAGCTTTTAAGCAAGCTTTGCCGGGCAGCTTCAATTTCGGAATCTAAATTTCGGACAACAGGGTTATCTTCTTTATAGGACAAAGTGAGCTGCCCTCTTTGAACCAACAATTGGTTATAAGCGCCAACCGCTGCCGCAAATACCGGATCCTGAACTGCCAATGAGCTGGGTAATATCCTTTTATTTGACGGATCGTTTATGGTTTTTGAAATATCATTTAAAACAGATAATTGTATTTCCTGCTCATTAATCTTTTGGTAATAATCCGACACATTGCTTACCAACGCTTTAGACTGCTCGTCAACATTCGCGATACTATTTTGCTGTTTAAACGCGGTGAACTGTGTTTCTACTCCTGACAGCTCTCCGCTCACAATTTTTAGCCTGGTGTCAATAAATGCCAGTGTGCTATCGGCTATTTGCTTTTTATTTTGCAGATTATATTGCAAATACAAATCCATCAGCCTTTGTAATATGGCTTCCCCTTTCTTAGGGTTAGGATACTCAAAAGTCAGCGCCAGGGTCGTACTCTTTTTATCTGTTAAATCAAGCGACAGGTTCTTCGACAGCTCTTCTACCTTACTGTCAACAGATTGTACATTCAATAAATAGCCGCCAGGATCTACCACCCCCGGTTTTTTTGAAATGACCAGGTCAAACTGCTTGCACTTAACAATTTCACCAAACTTTACTGTTTTATTCAAGTCATCATCATTAACCGAGGGAAGGTGAATTAACCTTTTAATGCTTTTTATATGCACCTGGTCATTCACAATATTGATGTCAAATTTTTTCGCCTCTATGGAATCCTTCTTTTCGATGACCAAAACATTAAATGGAGCCTCATCATACAACTCGGTGGCTCTTAGTCGGCCTTTCCGGTAAATTGTTGTATTCAAATGCATATCCTTAATCACATTGGCCGTCAAACTCTTTGATCTTAGGATATCCATTTCATTGTAGGCATTGTTGGGCATACCCAACAGATCGGAAAAATCCATCATTGCATTGCTTCCCATAGACTTTCCGCCCGGAAGTTTGCTTTGATCGTCGATGGTTATCTGACTATTAATTTTGTATGCGGGGGTAGCATAACGGGTATACAAGAATGCAGCCGCACCAAAAACCAAAACGCCGATTATAAATAAATACCAGTTGGTGAGAATTTTTGAAACAATCTCTTTCAGATCAAAATTCTCTTCTTTGCCTAAATTTTTGTCAAGTTCCCTCTTGCGAAAATCCATACTATTTCCTTGTTAATATGATAGCGATGATAGATAAAATTGAGCCTGCTATTGTATAATTACGAGCCTGGGCCATATCTGTGGCGGCCGCTTTTCCTTTGCCCGGTTCTACATAGATATAGTCGTTCTGTTTTAGATAAAAATAGGGCGAACTCATAAAATCACTTCTTTTGAGATTGATCCGATAAGGTGTCCGCGTGCCATCAAGGTTTTCCCTGATCAGCAGTACATTTTCGCGTTTGCCATAAATTGTGAGATCTCCCG
>Ga0207704_10000114_pt1 | contig 44748 bp, 37 predicted proteins | sample KBSMisM12_FD_184308 | JGI IMG/M metagenome (GOLD analysis project Ga0207704, IMG submission 184308) | Miscanthus rhizosphere microbial communities from Kellogg Biological Station, Michigan, USA - KBS Miscanthus M1-2 (SPAdes) (version 2) | ecosystem: Host-associated > Plants > Roots >...
AGCTGAGACGGCAATGAGCAGGTTTTATGGCGGGATACATTTTAAGAACAGCTCATTGATGGGAGCAGAGCAGGGCAAGAAGGTAGGCGAATACATCTGGCAAAAACTAAAACTGACTAAATAATACTTTTATACCAATTATGAGATTAACCAAAGTCACTCTTTATACATTATACCTATTACTATTTGTTTTTCTGATTTCAGGAACCATATTATTTAATGGTTGCGCTAACAATACTACTACTGAGGATACTTTTAAGCCAACAGGTGATACTGTAGCTGATGGAAAAAAATTGGTAGCAATGTATTGTACAAAATGCCATGCCGGGGTCCCGGCTAATGCCTTAACCAAGGATGTGTGGAGGTTTCATACGCTACCGGCTATGGCGCATTACCTTAAAGTATCAGTTTATGAAACATCCTTTTATAAAAAACCAACAGATACAGGCGGTATATCACTGACTAACTGGCAAATAATTCAGGATTATTATCATAAAGTAGCGCCTGATTCTCTGCCTGTTGCTACACCACCAACTTCGGTTGTGAACGATTGGGCCGGCTTTACTTTAAAAAAGCCACAAGAAGAAAACCGTATTAGTTTTACCACAATGGTTGCTGTAAACCAATCAACCAAAAAAATATACAGCAGCGATGTGGTGACAGGCAAATTATATGAATGGGATAAAGATTTGAAAGTGCGAAATGCGGCCCAGCTCCCTTCACCAGGTATTGATGTCAATTTTATAAAGGATGAAAAAGGCGCAGATGCTGCTATGGTTACATGTATAGGTCAATTCGCACCTATGGATTTTCCTAATGGTAAAATAGTAACTGTAGGTCTTAATAACAAAGCTGAAGTTATTGCACCGAAAGTATTAGCAAGTGAGGTATACCGCCCGGTGCAAACAGTACAGGGAGATTTCAATAAGGATGGTCAAACTGATATGGTAATTTGTGCTCAGGGTAACAGATCGGGCGGAGTTTATTTGATGACTCAAAAAGCAGATCATTCATATGCTCAAAGCACTATAATTAAAAAATCAGGGTCTGTACAGGCTCGGATTGGTGACTTTAACAATGATGGCTGGCCTGATGTGATGATATTATTTGGAACTGGTGATGAAGGATTATGGCTGTTCCTGAATGATCAGAAAGGTGGTTTTACCGGGAAAAATCTGCTTCATTTTCCACCCGTGTATGAATCGAGCAGTTTCCAATTGGTAGATATAAATCAAGATGGCAAACTTGATCTGATTTATACTTGCGGTTATAACTTCCGTGATTCGCGCATTTTCAAACCTTATCACGGATTATACATTCTTATCAACCAGGGCGATTGGAACTTTAAGCAAAGTTATTTTTACCCGATAAATGGCTGTACGAAAGCTATTGCAACGGATTTTGATGGCGATGGCGATATCGATATTGCAACAACGGCATTATTTGCTGATCTGAACCATAAGCCAAATGAAGGGTTTATTTATTTTGAACAGGATAAGGCCATGAGTTTTAAGCCGCATGCTATACCTGTAAGTAAATACGGCAGATGGATGGCTATGGATACCATTAGCAAACCGAATGGGAGACCCGATATTGTATTGGGGAATTATGCAACAGGGATGGTGATTGACCCCAATTTAAAACCTTTCTGGAATATGAAATTACCGTTCATTGTACTGGAAAATCATAATAAAAAATAAGGATACAACAAATCTTACTTAAAGCGCGCATGGATTTTATTCATGCGCGCTTTTTTTGACCGTATATTTAATCTGCCAAAATCAGTATTTCATCTATGTATTTAGGTTGTATGTCTATTGCCTTTAGTTTAATTAAACTAAAGGCATAGTTTTGGTAATGGACAGTGATATTGAGAAACTCAATTGAAAATTATTAATAGGTTAAGCAACTGCATATGCCCTTGTTACCGTATGTAGTTTAAGGGTAATGATATGTAGATGTTTTTGAATGAATTGATAGTCAGCTGGTTATTTTGACTATGTTCTTAGGTATCATGATTATTACAATGAATGGTCGAAATAGCGAAAGAGAAGCGGCGTTTAACACATATAATTGTGTCTGAACGGGTGCAGAGTTATTATCTAAGAACTTAAACTAAATGTTCACAAAATTCAGACTTTCTTCAAATCAGTTTTGTTTCTTTATCGGCTTTGCCACTACGGCATTAATTTTTATTGCCTATAGCTGTAATCAAAACACACCCGAAAGCAGGTTGAAACAGGATATAGCTGATGGCAAAGCATTGGCAACCAAGTACTGCGTTAGTTGTCATCAGCTACCAGACCCCTCATTAATAGATAGTGCCAGTTGGGTACACGGTGTTTTGCCTGCCATGGCAAAACGGTTGTACATAAACAATTACATGGGTCAATACTTTGCCGACCGGAAATCTGCATTAAATATTGTGGAGTGGCAAAAAATAGTTGCCTATTATCAACACAGCGCGCCTGTTAATTTAACTGTTCCTAAACCGGCAGCTCCGGCACTAAAAGATTGGTCTGTATTTAGTTTGGTAAAACCTTTAGAGGACCCGAAAGCGCCAATTGCCATGACTACACTTTTGGAATACAATGATAATGATCATCAGTTTTACAGCGGCGACGCAGCGGGTGATTTTTATCAATGGAATAAAGGTTTAAGATCGAAACTAATCCAAAAAATGCCCTCAGCTGTTACCGGTGTTATTTTTCCCGAAAAGTCTAATGAAGCTATATTAACGTCTATCGGTGTGCTGCCACCTTTGGATATTGAAAAGGGCGAAGTTGTTCAAATCAGTCTTGATGCGAAGAACAAAACGCAAAAGGTATTAACCGATAGTCTGCCAAGAGCAGTACAAACAGTTGCTGCTGATTTTAATAAAGATGGTTCGATGGACTATGTGGTATGTGGATTCGGTCATGAACGCGGAGGGTTATTTTTGTTGCAGCAACGGCCAGATCACTCTTTTAGGAAAACAGTAATAAGAGGCATACCCGGTGGCGAACAATTAATAACAGGTGATTTTGATAACGATGGCTGGCCTGACGTGATGTGCTTGTTTGCACAGGCTGACGAAGGTATTTGGATGTTCCTGAATGATCACAAGGGCGGTTTCATTACAAAAAACCTGCTGCATTTTCCTGCGGTGTACGGTTCAAGCAGTTTTCAGTTGGTTGATTTTAACCATGATGGAAAGCCTGATATATTATATACTTGTGGTGATAATAGCGATTTTTCTAAAGTGCTGAAGCCATATCACGGCGTTTATATTTTTACCAACCAGGGCGATTGGAAGTTTAAGCAAACTTATTTCTATCATATCGACGGCTGTACTAAAGCCATTGCTGCCGATTTTGATCATGATGGTGATCTGGATATAGCAACTATTGCGTTCTTTGCCGATTTTAAATCTCACCCAGCTGCAGGCTTTACCTATCTCGAACAAACAAAGCCCAATCAGTTTACAGCTCACGAATTACCAATTGACAAGTACGGGCGCTGGCTGACAATGGAAGTAGGAGATGTAGATCGGGATGGGAATGAGGATATCATTCTCGGTAATTTCTCAACTCATGGCAGGGGGCTGCTAAATCAAAAGGATTTTAAACCCAAGTGGGATCAGCGTTTGCCAGTGATCGTGCTAAGAAATAATACCGCCAAAAAATAGTATAAGCTCAATCATATTAAAAATAATATTATAAAAGGCTAAATTAGTACAACGCCCTCAGCGGTATTGTTAAGTAGTTTTACAATCTCAACTTGTACTAATGAACAGGCTTTTTTACTCCACAGCTTTTCTGCTGCTTATTCTTCTGTCGCCCTCTGCATTGTTCGCACAAAACGGGACGATCAGGCAGATTAAACTAATTAATTTTGATCTTCAGTCCTCGACCCTTGTAAAAGAAAATGGTGCGGAGTTATCAAGTGCAAAGTATCACTCAGGTATTTACTGGTTTCCTGTCAGGGTGCCATCGACGGTATTAACAGGCCTGGTGGCCAATCATATCTATCCTGATCCATACCAGGGACTGAATAATATGCTGATTCCGGATGCCTCGGATCAGTTTAATAAGGAATATAATCTGGAACAGTATAGTTTTTTGCCTAACACACCCAATCCATGGAAGCGGCCCTACTGGTACCGGACTACATTTAAAGTGCCAGCTTCGGACAAAGGGCGCAGGTTCCAATTAATATTTAAAGGGATAAATTATCGTGCCGCGGTCTGGGTAAATGGCAAGCAAATAATAGATTCCACACAAATGGTGGGCATGTTTGCCGAGCATAACCTGGATGTGAGTAAAGAAATTATTGCTGGTGCCGAAAATGGCCTTGCAGTGGAAATATATCCGTTGGATTATCCTGGCTGTCCTGCTAAGGAACAATTACAGGCACTTGGTCCATTCTATGAAAATGGTGGCCCTACTGGTGACATAGGTAAAAACGTTACCATGCTATGCTCCGTGGGCTGGGACTGGATGCCGCCTGTGCGCGACAGGAATATGGGGATATGGCAACCGATTTATCTACGCACAACAGGAGCAGTAACTATTGGTAGGCCAAAATTGGTAACCAATCTGCCAGACACCAATACGGCAAAGCTGTCTTTAAATTTAAGTTTATCTAATAATACTAATTCCGCAAAAACTGGTAAACTGACAGTCAGCATCAAACCTGAAAACTTTGCGGGTACGCCAGTAAAGTTCTCTCAGGAGGAAAAAGTGAAATCAAACTCGACAACAGAAGTAAGCCTTGATGCCGATAAAATAAACCAATTAATTATACATCAACCGCATTTATGGTGGCCCAATGGATATGGCGCGCCGAACTTGTACCGTATCCGTTTGCAATATAGCGACGCGTCTGGTATACAGGATGATACAACCTTCTTGTTCGGCGTAAGAACGGTCAGCTCAAAAGCGACAAGAACAGCAAATGGTTTCGTGCGCCGGGAGTTTTTCGTGAATGGTAAAAGGGTGCACTTAAATGGTGGCGCCTGGGTGCCGGATATGATGGTAAACCGTGATTCAGTCCGTTATGATTATGAGATCCATTTATGCCGTAATGCTAATGTGAACCTGGTTCGCATTTGGGGAGGCGGTGTAACTCCACCTGATGCCTTCTGGAATGCCGCTGACAAGCATGGTATGATGGTATGGTCAGACTTTTGGGTAACGGGCGATACACAAGGTGAATTCAAAGGCTCACCTGATTGGCCGCTGGAAGGGAATGTGTTTATAACGAATGTGAAGAGCACGATTTATCGTATCCGTAACCATCCGAGCTTATTGGTGTGGACAGGTGGTAACGAGGGGCATGCCCGTAAAGAGTTATATGATGCTATGCGCGATAATATCATCGCAATGGACGGTACCAGGCCTTTTATACCAAGCTCATCAGGTTTTGCTAAACTGCCCGAAGGATGGAAAGGCTCTTACCCGGATGATATGCCTTCGGGTGTATACAGCGGCGGTCCTTATGCCTGGAAAGATCCTAAAGTATATTATAAACTAGCTGACGATGCGCACGATTGGGTGTTTAAGGATGAAACAGGCCTGCCATCACAGCCACCCTACACTACATTGGCCAAAACTGTTACCGATTTAGTTTGGGACCCAAAACTACCTTTCCCGCTTAACAATACCTGGGGATATCATGATGCTGCAACCGGCGCTGCCCAATACGATAAATATTATGAGGAGATGGCGAAACGCTATGGCAAACCAACTACAATGGTAAACTTCTCTGACAAGATGCAGTTGATGAATTACATAGGCTACCAGGGGATTTTTGAAGCAGCCGGGCATAAGTTAACTCAAACAGGTGGTGTAATGCTTTGGAAATTGAATGCTGCATTGCCAAGTGTAGTGTGGCAGATATACGATTGGTATCTGGAACCCAACGCGGGCTATTATGCCATGCAAAATGCCTGTGAACCGGTACATATCCAGTTTAACCAGGATGATTCAACTGCTGCGGTGATTAACCGTATGCATCATGCAACAGGAAATCTGAATGCAGAAGTTGCTATTTATAATACCGATAGCAAACTGTTAAAGTCAGCACATGCAGAACACTTAGGTTTAGCGGGTGAAGGTGTTCAGGAAGCTGTCAAACTAAAGGAAGTCTTGAAGGAGATAAAATCAGCATGTTTTGTAGTGATGAGCTTGAAAAATGGCGTGGGTAAAGTAGTCTCTCATAATGTCTACTGGTTGTCGCCAGGTAATAATTTTACTGCCCTGAATGAGATGAAGAGTACGCAGGTTGAGGCTAAAGTATTGAAAACAGAAAAAGGCCAAAGTGAAAATAAATGGACATTGCAGTTTGCCAATAATACGAATAAGCTGGCCTTCTTTGTCCGCCCGCAATTGATGAAGAATGGCGAAGAGGTTATGCCAAGCTACTGGACCGGCAATTATTTTACATTGGCTCCGAAAGAAAGTATCACAGTTTCAGTTAGCGCACCCGTTGCAAAATTGGGTGGTGTAGAACCTACTGTTTTACTGGAAGGATGGAACGTTGAAAAACAGACCATCAGGTTATCTGTAAATAATAAATAGCACTCAACAATCATTTCTATAGCATGGCCTTCCGGTAACGGGGGGCTTTTGCTTTTCGTACGGAGGGGTGCCATGCTGAACTTTTTGAAGTATGGTGGAAGGCCTCTGCGCCATATTCTTCGACAGGCTCAGAATGACAATGCACTTTTAATGTAAATCCTTTTACTTTGTATTATCGATTATGAAAAACGCAGACGTAATTATTATAGGTGCTGGTGCAGCTGGTTTAATGGCTGCTTATGAATTATCCAAAGCAGGTAAACAGGTGATACTACTCGAAGCCCGCGACCGTATGGCTGGACGAATGTACACCTTAGATGATGACTTGCACACCGAACTAGGTGCCGAGTTTGTTCATGGTGATTTGCCCGTGACTCTGCAACTGCTAAAAGAAGCTAATATTGAATCAGTCCCCGCATCTGGCGAGATGTGGCATAGTAGTGAAGGCAAATTCTCAAAGAATGCTGAACAGTTTGAGTACTGGGATTTATTGATGGAAAAACTCATTAAGTTAGAAACAGATATTAGTATCGGTTATTTTTTGCAGGAGGAATTTGGAGAAGAAAAATATACAACGTTAAGAGCATGGGTAACGCGGTTTGTTTCTGGATATGACACTGCTGATCCGTTCAAAGCAAGTGCCTTTGCCTTGAGACGAGAGTGGCAAAGCGAAGATGATAACACGCAGCACAGGGTAAAGGGTGGTTATGGTAGGATGATTAATTACCTCGTCGATACTAGTGAACAAAATGGAGTTCAATTTTATTTGAATACCATTGCTAAGCATATTCATTGGACACATGGACAGGTAGAAGTAATCACATCCGGTAATGAAAGCTTCAAGGCGAAGCAATTGATTATAGCCCTGCCATTAGGAGTATTAAAAGCTGACGCCCCAGAACAAGCCGCAATAACGATCAGTCCCTCCGTTGGGATGTGCAAAGAAGCTATCAATCAGATTGGTTTTGGATCGGTGGTGAAGATATTACTGCAATTTAAAACAGCATTTTGGGAAGATCAGTCTATCACCGACGCCGATTTGCGCGACATGGGTTTTATACTTTCAAACGAAGCAATACCTACATGGTGGACTCAGCATCCATCGCATTCAACTTTACTGACCGGTTGGCTGGGGGGGCCTCTTGCCGAAAAGAAAAAGGGCATGAACAACGATGAGTTATTGGAAGAGGGTTTACAGTCTATATCGCGAATATTCAACATCAGCATAGATAGATTAAGGACAGACTTGATCACTTCTCATGTAGTTAACTGGACAACCGATCCCTTTACATTAGGCTCATATGCTTATGATACAGTGGAATCAGCAGGAGCCCGAAAAGTATTAAAAACACCGATAGATCATACCATTTACTTTGCGGGAGAGTATTTATATGATGGTCCCGCGATGGGCACGGTAGAAGCAGCGCTTACCAGTGGGCTGGAGACGGCGAGAAAAATTTACGGTAGTTGAAAGATCAACTTTAATTTAAGCTTGAGCTCGATTACTTGTGCTGGATTAATGGAGCCAATTATGCCTACAATCCGTGAGCGGTCAATTGCTGCTATTTTACTTAATCGTACGAGTGAGGTCTTTTTGATCCCGTTTTTAGAGTCAGGTTGCAATGAAATATCGGTTGGTTCCTGCCACTGGAGTTGAGTAGTGATAAAACTCACTGTAACGTCAAGGTTATTTTCTGCTAAAATTAGCGCTGGCCTTAGTTTGTTGCCGATAAATCGGTAAATGGAAATGGTATAAGAACAATATTACCTTTGGGCATTAATATTTTCTTTAATATTTTTTTTGAATACAGCACTTCTTCTTCATTTAAAAAATTGAATGCTTGACTTCCTTCAACTATCTTATATATTCCGTTTTGAAGGATATATTCTTCATACTTTTTCAATACAAAATCTGCAACCTCCTCGATTTTTTCAACAGGCAAAAAACATTTAATGTTTTTAATGTCTTTTCTATAATCGCTTCCCTTGTCATATATCAAATATACATATATTTAATAAGGCTATTTCCGTTTTCGTTTCAGTCTTACTGCCAATAATTCCCTGACAGGATGATCATATTCAATAGCTTGATGCTGTTGTCATAATAATCGTAATCCTTCAGCTTAAAATTCACCAGGTAATCCCATTCGTCATTTAACCATTGCTGGTTCTTTTTATCGGTCATGGCAGAAACTGTAAACGGACCGATAAAACTCAAAGCCTCAAAATAGCGATGTTTTATATCATTGCCAGCAAGGGTGTAGCCCGCAGAGAGGTTATCCGGTTTGTTTTGAGTGGTTTCGCGTATCCATTTATTTATACGGTCATTGAATGTTTTAGCGCGTTTATCGCCGGTTAGCAGGTAATCCGTGGCAATACGCCAGGGAACACGGCAGGCATTATAGTTATAATTGCCATCATAAAGCGACTCTAAATAATTCGATTGGGCGGGTACAGCTTTCTTATTGATGTGTCGGATAAAGTCAGGCACCAATCCTGCATTTGGACTGTAAGTCTCCTGCATATAATTGAACAGCCTATAGTTGTTATCGATTGCCTTTTTCCACCTCATATCGTGAGTTGCATTTTCAAAGGCTTTGAAATTTGACGGCATAAAATCCGATGAACGTGTATCATAATAATCTTTGCTATCATACTCTATCGCGTCACTTAATAAAATAGAGTAGGTGTGAGGATTAACCTCATAGTGCATAATGGATGAGATTATTTTCTGTGCTTCCTGCAGGTAGTTTATTTTGCCTGTGCTTCCCCATTGTTTATCAGCAAGTAAAAGTGAATAAGCAATATCCATATCGCCATCGGTGGCGGTGCTTTTGTCAAGATCGCGGCAGTTTTGTGTTTGCGCCCAGGCCATCAGGAAGGGGTGATTTGCCGGGTGGTTTTTGTAATATTGGTAAAGGCCGTCGTAAACGTTTTTTGCCGAATGATCGGTTCCAGCCATTAAAACGGTGATGGTCATACCATAACCCTGACCCTCAGATACACATTGCTTATCACCTTTTCGCTCAAACCAAACAAAATATTCGCCCGGATGGCAACCGGATTTGACATAACGCTTCTTCCATTGCTTGTAGAAGTTCAGGGTCAGCTTATCGAGCCGATCCTGTGAAATGTGATTTGGCTTAATGCTGCCTTTTGTGTAGATCACATGTTGCGGGAAGGGCCTTTTGGGAGCCTGTCCATATAGCCCTATACTAATGCATAGAAAGACAATCGTACAAAGCCATCTCAAACTCATCAATACTGGTAATTCTTAATGTCCTGCACTATGTTAAACCGGGTAACTGGCGAGGCCGCCTGCATAATACCAGTATATTGCTGCACTGCTGGTCCGTCTGCATTCATGTCAGCCCCTGAAAAATACATTTTTAAACACTCCAGAAAATTTTGAATTGCGGGTGTTTGCTTGCATGTTGCGGCAAACCAGGCGCGTTTGGCTATACTATGGTGCAATGGTTTTACTACGATATTCCGGTCTTTTAGGTAAGGTTCAACGATCCAATCGGCCATTACGGTGATGCCTAAGCCTGCATTTACCATCTCGATAGTTGCATCGGTGTAATGTATACGGTGCAGTGTTTTTGGCTTTACATGCTGCGCTTCAATTAACGATTCAATTATAGGCGTATCCTGGTAAGATGGATCATATAAAGGCAGAATGAGCTCCTGATCTTGAAAATCGCATATTTCAATTACATCTTTTTCTGCAAGGGGGTGATCTTTGGAAACCACGGCCATTAATTGATCCTCAAAAATAGGCTCGTAACGTATGCGCGTATTTACCATTTGGGTGCGGATGATACCAATATCCAGGTCGCCATTCATTAAATATTCTAATGGACGGCGAGTGGCTTCAGACAATATTTGTATATTGATATCCGGCCAGCGCTTTTTGTAATATTTAATGATACCAGGGAGCCAATGATAGGCAGTATAGCACTGCATGCTTATGCTAAGTTTACCAGTGCGGCCCATTTTATAGTTGGTGATATCCTCTTCGAGAGCCTTAATTTCAGCCAGGATTTTTTCAGAAGTCCGCAGGAAACGGTATCCCTGGTCAGATAAATGTAACCTTTTCCCTTGTCTGTCGAATATCCGGACGTCCAATTCACGTTCCAACTCCCTAAGTTGATGACTGAGTGCAGATTGGGTAAGATGCAGTGTTTTAGCCGCTTTGGTTAGTGTTCCCTCCTTCGAAATCGTATCAACTAAGCGGAAATGATGCAGAGCTATGTTCATTATTAGTATTTTTAATGATTGTAACAAAATTAATTCATTTTTTTCATATAGGACTTAATATCTAATTTTGTCGTGTCAAATTTACACGTCTATGGTCAACCAGCCTTTTAAGCATTTTCTCTGTGTTTTTCTGGGCTTTTTTAGCATCATTCAGGTACACGGTCAGGAAAAAGTGTTAACTATGAAAGATGCGGAGCAATTGGCGCTTGGCAATTATGCATCTATCAAAGCTAAAGCCAGCCAACTAAATGCTTCAAAAGCCTTTTTGAAAGAAACAAAATCCGAATATCTGCCCGATGTGAGCTTGTCGGCACAACAGGATTACGGAACAATCAACGGGCAAAATGGTCCTTTGTTTGGCTATCATGGTTTAAGTGTAGCCTCATCCGGCCCCGCATTGCCTAATCAAAACTGGAACGCGGCGTTCGGTGCACTGTATCTGGCAAATGTAAACTGGGACTTCTTCGCATTCGGACGGGCACGTGAAAAAGTTAAAGTACAGAAATCAATCGTCGGGCTGAATGAAAACGATCTTGCCCAGGAACAATTTCAGCACCAGGTACGTGTAGCCACAGCTTATCTTAATCTATTAGCTGCACAACAATTAGCCAAGGCACAACAAGATAACCTCAACCGTAGTGTCGATCTGCAAAAGGTAGTTGTGGCCAGGGTAAAAAATGGTTTGAACGCAGGAGTGGATTCGGCCCTTGCAAATGCTGAAGTTTCAAACGCGCGTATTGCTTTAACCAATGCTGAGCAAACTGTGCAGGATCAAAGCAATCAGCTATCAAATTATTTAGGTATTGCGCCGCAGAATTTTGTATTGGATAGCGTGTTTGTGACCAAGGCACCTAATAATGTGGATCAGCAAGCGACAGTTAACCTGGATAACCACCCAATCCTGAAATATTACCGCGACCGCATTGGCGTAAGTGATGAGCAGGCTAAATATCTCAAAACGTTTAGTTACCCCACACTTAGTTTTTTTGGCGTATACCAGGGCAGGGGATCTGGCTTTAGCTCCACCTATGGATCCGATCAATCTGCATACACCAGCAGCTATGGCAGCGGGGTAGATCCTACCCGTTATAACTACTTGTTCGGAATAGGGTTTGTGTGGAACATTACTAATCCGTTTAGGGTGCATTATAATGTTCAGTCGCAGAAGTTTACCTCTGAGCAGTATCAGGATGAGTACAACCTGGTTAGCCAGCGATTGCGCGATCAAACAATACTTGCAGACACCAGGATATTCAATGCTTTGAAAAACTATCACGAAGTACCCGTTGAAGTGAAAGCGGCCAGTGATGCTTATATACAGAAGTATACTTTATATAAGAACGGCCTTGCCAATATTGTTGACTTCACCCAGGCACTTTATACATTAAACCGTGCCGAAGTGGACAAAGATATTGCTTATAACAACGTATGGCAGGCATTATTATATAAGGCGGCAGCTACAGGTGATTTCGGACTGTTCATCAATAATTTTTAATCTAAAACAAAACACAAATAAATGGGAATGATTAAAGGCGCGCTGCAAAAACCGATCACCATATTGGTAATCGTTGCAGGCCTATTCTTCTTCGGGATCAATGCGGTCCGTACTATCAAGATCGATATCTTCCCCGATCTTAATTTGCCGGTTATCTATGTGTCTCACCCTTATGGCGGCTTTACTCCCGACCAGATGGAGGCATATTTCGGCAAACAATATGTGAACCTGCTGCTGTTCGTATCCGGTGTTAAAAGCATCGAAACAAAAAATATACAGGGCTTAACCCTGATAAAAGTTACATTTTACGAGGGCACAAATATGGCCCAGGCCGCCGCGGAGGTGACGGCCTATACCAACAGGGCTCAGTCTGCCTTCCCGCAGGGGTCGCAGCCACCGTTCATACTTCGGTTTGATGCCTCGACACTTCCTGTAGGGCAGTTAGTATTAAGTAGCCCTACCCGAAGTAATAACGAATTGCTCGACTATGCATTGGTGTATGTGCGGTCTTCCTTTACTTCCATCCCCGGCTTGGTTGCTCCGGCACCGTTTGGTGGTAACCAGCGTACAGTTGTTATTAAGATCGACCCAGCGTTATTGCGTGCACACAATTTAACACCCGACCAGATCGTACAGGCATTGCGTGATAATAACCAGAATACGCCTGCTGGTAACGTACGCGTAGGCGATTATAATTATTTGGCTCCGTCAAATACCACAATTAAAAAGGTACCTCAGTTTGGCGATATTCCGCTGATAAAAAATGGAGTTCAAACTGTATTTATGCGGGATGTGGCTACAGTAGAAGATGGTGCAGATATCACAAATGGTTATACTTTGATCAATGGCAAACGCTCCGTTTATCTGCCTATTACCAAATCTGCTGATGCTTCCACCTGGGAGGTTGTACAGAACCTTAAGAAAGCAATCCCCAGATTTCAGGCATTGCTTCCGCCAGATGTAAAGCTCTCGTTCGTGTTCGACCAATCGGTGTACGTGATCAACGCTGTGAAGAGTTTGGCCGAAGAAGGTGCGATCGGTGCGATCCTGACTGGCTTAATGGTATTGCTGTTTTTGGGTGACAGGCGCGGTGCTTTGATCGTGATCCTGACCATTCCTACCTGCGTGATTTCGGGTATATTCTTCCTGTCGCTTTTCCATCAAACCATCAACATCATGACATTGAGCGGTCTCTCGCTGGCCATTGGTATCCTGGTGGATGAATCGACAGTAACTATTGAAAATATTCATCAGCACTTTGACATGGGTAAACCCAAGGCGCTTGCCATATGGGATGCCTGTAAGGAAATCGCCTTCCCCAAATTGCTGATTTTGTTCTGTATTCTGGCTGTGTTTGCTCCTGCGATAACTATGAAAGGTATACCGGGCGCATTGTTCCTGCCGCTTTCAATGGCTATTGCCTTTTCAATGATCACTTCCTATGTCCTGGCTCAAACATTTGTGCCAATCATGGCTAACTGGTTGATGAAGAACGAGCACGAGGACAGCAACTACGCTGCCAAACACGACGGGCAAGATGAACAAGATCAATGGAAGTTAAAGGAGGAAGCCGTTAAGCAGACATTGGAGCATCATGGCAACGATAAAGTAAGCCGTTTTGAGCGTTTCCGAGAATGGTATATGGGGGTAATAGATTCATTCCTGATGCCAAACCGGAAACTGGTGGTGATATTCTATGTATTTACATCACTGGGTTTTGCGGCTGTGTTATTCAATTGGATTGGCCGTGACGTATTGCCTAAAGTAAACTCTGGTGCATTCCAGATGCGTTTACGTGGCCCCGATGGCACCAGGATGGAGCGCACGGAAGCCACCACAATCGAGACGCTGCATATCCTGGAGAAACTGGTAGGTAAGAATAATATTGCCATTACTTCATGTATGGTGGGTTCGCACCCTTCGTCTTTTTCAACAAACCCGATCTACCTGTTTATGGCTGGTCCGCAGGAAGCCGTGATGCAGGTAAGCCTGAATGAGAACTACAAAGTAAACCTGGATGATTTAAAAGAACGTATCAGGGCTGCTATGAAAAAAGAGTTACCGGACGTGAAGATCTCGTTTGAACCAATCGAGTTGACGGATAAAATTCTGAGCCAGGGATCGTCGACACCGATTGAAGTAGCATTGACCGGAAAGAACAAAAAACAAAACCAGCAATACGCTTTAAAAGTAATAAAACAGTTAAAGACGGTTCCTTATCTGCGCGATGTTCAGATAGCGCAGTCTTATAAATACCCGTCTATCAATATCAATATAGACCGGGTGCGAGCGGCTGAACTGGGTGTAAGTATCAACGAAATATCCCGTACGCTGACAGCTTCTACTTCATCATCCCGCTTTACTGAAAAGAATAACTGGATAGATGAGAAGGCAGGGTTGAGCTACCTGGTGCAGGTAGAGGTGCCTGAGTACAAAATGTCGAGCCTGAACGATATCCGGGCACTACCGATAGTAGCTAATCAGTCACGGCCTGTTTTAGGTGATGTGGCTGAGATAAAAACAGATACGACAAACGGCGAAAATGATGACATTGGTGCTGTGCCAACGCTTTCGGTAACAGCGAATATCAATAAGATGGATTTGGGAACTGCGACAACCGACGTGAGTAAAGCGTTGACAGATTTAGAGAAACCGCCCCGTGGTTTGACAGTCGAACTCCGTGGTATGGCCCATACGTTGACTGAGACACTTGATAGTTTGCAGTCGGGGTTGATAGTAGCTATCCTGGTGATATTCCTGATGCTGGCTGCTAATTTCCAGTCGTTCAAAGTGTCGCTTGTTGTATTGTGTACAGTTCCTGCAGTAATAGGCGGGGCACTGTTCCTGGTTGAAATAACCGGTGCTACACTGAACCTTCAATCCTACATGGGTATGATCATGTCAGTAGGTGTATCTATTTCCAACGCGGTGTTGTTAGTAACCAATGCTGAAGAGTTGCGCAAACACAATGGTAACGCATTAAAATCGGCGCGTGAAGCTGTAGCTTTGCGTATCAGGCCAATTTTGATGACCAGTTTGGCAATGGTGGTAGGTATGCTCCCGATGGCATCTGGTTTAGGTGAGGGTGGTGATCAAACCTCTCCGCTTGGCCGTGCTGTAATTGGCGGACTGCTAGCCTCAACATTTGCTGCATTGATTGTATTGCCGCTGGTTTTTGCCTGGGTACAAGGCAACACCTCAACTGAATCCGTATCGTTAGACCCTGAAGATAAAGAAAGTAAATTCTATGTCCCTTTGCATCACCATGAAAGTCCTCAAAAATAAATCATTGATTATCCTTGCCTGCTTAGTAGCAGGTGCGGGCCTGTTTAGCTCTTGCGGCCCAAACAAAAAGGAAAAGGAAGAGCAGCAACAGACTGTTGAAGCAGAGAATGCTCTGGACACACCATCTGTAGCGTTAATTTCCGCTGCAAAAGGAAAACTAAGTTCAAGCATTACCGTCCCTGGCGAACTGCAGCCTTTTTTACAGGTTGACCTTTATGCTAAGATCAACAGCTATGTAAAGACACTTTTGGTTGATATTGGCTCGCAAGTACATAAGGGACAATTGCTGGCGACTTTGGAAGCTCCTGAGATCAACTCACAGTTGGAAGAAGCCAAATCAAGAATACAGCAAAATAAAGCCATACTATTTGCCAGCAAAGCGACTTATGGCAGGCTATATAGTACTAGTAAGACCCCTGGAACTGTATCTTTAAATGACCTTGAACAGGCGCAGGCTAAAATGCGTTCGGATTCTGCTAATGTGGAAGCTGCTAAATCGGCTTATCAAGTAATAACGGCTAACCTGGATTATTTACAAATACGCGCCCCATTTGATGGGACGATCACTGTTCGTAATATCAACCTGGGTACCTATGTTGGCCCTGCGGGAGGGAGCGGGAATCAGCCATTGTTTGTTATTGAAGATCATAAGCGCTTGCGTTTGGTAATATCCGTGCCCGAAAACTACACTAACGGTTTGAGTGATAAAACCCAAGTATCGTTTTCTGTAAAAGCATTGCAGGGTGAAAAATTTACCGGTCAGGTGAAACGTCTTGCCGGGGCATTGGATCAGAAATTACGTTCTGAGCGCCTGGAAGTAGATGTTTTAAATAAAGACAACAAATTGTTGCCTAATATGTACGCCGACGTAAATGTTCCGCTACCCTCAAGAGACGACGCTCTGATTGTTCCGAAAACTGCTGTGGTAACATCTACCGAAAGAGTATTTGTGATCAGGGTTGTTAATAATCATGCTGAATGGGTTGATGTACGGAAAGGCCTTGAAAGCAGTGATGAAGTAGCGATACACGGTGATATTAACCCCGGTGATGAACTGGTGCAGAAAGCATCTGAGGAAATCAGAAACGGTTCACCAGTGAGGAAAGATGCCGGCAAAAAGGCAGCAGATTTAACGAAGAAATAGAGGTTAGTGATTAAAAATTAGGAGAACGTCGTTATAATTTTATAGCGACGTTTTTTTATTGCAGTTTTTTGATCAAATTGATGCCCAACTCATTTGTGCTGGTAGCTGAATTAGATAAAATTACTACAGCCAATCCTTTTTCGATATTAAATGCCATGAAGCTGCTGCAGCCGTAAGTACCACCATCGTGGAAATAATATTCAATTCCGTTTGCAACAATTGTATGCCATGCTAACCCAAGTTTGGCGTCCTTGTTAAAGGTTACCTGGTGGGTGAGATCAAATGCCCTGGGTAACTTGGTATCACTTTTGGTCATATTAGCCTTCACATACAGCAACAGATCGTTTATGGTCGATCTTAAGGCACCGCAAGGAGCAAGGGTGTTAAATGTCCATGGAGATGTAGTTTTGCCATCCTCGTTGTAAACAGTAACAAAATGTTGTTTTTGATTATAGCTAAGGTGTTGTGAGGTGTTTTGCATGTCCAATGGTGTGCAGATGATCTCCTTCACCATTTCTTCGAATGATTTCCCGCTCACTTGTTCTAAAATTGTCCCAAGCAAACCAACCCCAAGATTTGAATAAGCATAAGTTTCACCGGGTTTGCTGTTCAGTTTGCAGGTCTTCAGGTATTGGTAAAGATGCTGTTTGGTATAGTCTTTATAAGGATTATACGGATCACTTGAGTGAAATTCAAAGTTGTCAGGTAATCGGGGCAGGCCGGATGTATGGTTGCTCAGCATCTCAAGTGTAATCTTATTCAATCCTTTATTGGTAGCCACAGAATCAGGCAGGTATTTGGTAATAGATTCTGTCAATTTTATTTTGCCTTCATCAACATAATAGGCCAGCAAAGTAGCCGTAAATGTTTTGGTGATGGAGCCAATCTCGTAAATGGAATTAGCATCGGGCATTTGTCCATTGCCCGTAGTAGTTTCACCATAATTGTACGTATGAACTACACCATTTTTAATAATGCCGATACTTAAACCAACGGTATTCGCTTTCTGGACATAATTTCTTGCAGATGAGTCCACCTTTTTATCTGTCAGCGTTCGCATCAGGTTTGACGTTGGCACGGGCTTGAGTTTATCAGGTGCCTCTTCTTTATATGGTTTAAACAGGAATAGTTCCAGTTTATCGTCTTTGTCCAGAGTCATCAGCAGCTGTAAAACTCCTGAATCGAATTCCAGTTTGTAGGTGCTCAGCTTATTATTTTGAAAGCTGATCAATGAAGATTGCCTGATCGGGCCAAGCGGAAAGAGCTGTTGATCAGCTATTTTTTTGAACGTTTCGGGGCTTAATTGCTTTTTGAATAACTCTCCCGACAGTTCATAAATCGATTCTGCCTGCCGTTCATTAAAGTACTTGTGGACAAGTGTAAATACTGAATCGTTCTTGCGCTGCTGAATGCTTTGCGCGGATATAGTAATGGAAGCCAAGCACAGTATCATAAGGATAAGTTGCTTGAAGAAGGTTTTCATCAATTTTTTCAATTATTCAAGATAGCAAAACAATTGAACAGGATATACTGGTATATTATTGCGTCTGTCCTGCCAGTAAATAAAGTACGGCCATACGGACAGCTACACCATTTTCAACCTGGTCAAGAATAATAGATTGCTTACTATCGGCCACGTCACTGGTGATCTCCACACCACGGTTAATTGGTCCCGGATGCATAATGGTAATCTCTTTGTCCAGTGAGTCCAGTATTTGTTTATTCAAACCGTACAGCATGCTGTATTCGCGCAGTGATGGAAAATACTTGATGTCCTGGCGCTCTAACTGTATACGCAACATGTTGGCCACATCGCACCAGTTTAAGGCTTTTATTAAGTCATGTTCAACTTTTACACCTAATGCTCCGATGTATTTGGGGATAAGGGTAGTGGGCCCGCAAACCATTACTTCGGCGCCTAATTGTTTAAGACAAAGGATGTTGGATAGCGCTACGCGTGAGTGAAGGATATCACCAACGATAGCTACTTTTTTACCTTCCACATTGCCATATCTCTCGCGGATAGAAAAGGCATCCAGCAAAGCTTGAGTCGGGTGCTCGTGCGCGCCGTCACCGGCATTTACTATCTGTGCGTTAACATGTTTTGAAAGGAAGATACCTGCACCTGCGTAGGGATGGCGCATTACCACCATATCCACCTTCATCGCCAGGATGTTGTTTACAGTGTCGATCAGCGTTTCGCCTTTGCTTACTGAGGATGAAGAAGCTGCAAAGTTTACCACATCAGCCGATAATCTTTTTTCGGCCAGCTCGAATGAAAGACGTGTACGTGTAGAGTTTTCAAAGAAAATATTGGCAATGGTAACATCGCGCAGCGAAGGAACTTTTTTGATCGGACGGTTTAAAACAGATTTAAAGCCATCGGCCGTCTCAAATATTAGTTCAATGTCTTCCCGGTTCAAGTCCTTAATTCCCAATAAATGTCTTGTGCTGAGTCCCATATTCGATTTCGGATTTCGGAATTTCGATTTCGGATTTCCCTGTTTATGATTTTTTTGATTTGTTATTTTGCTGATTCGTTTTTGCCGTTTTCCCGATCGCCGTGAATATCGCTGTCAGCTCATCTGCTTCTTTTTTTAGAGCAATCAAGTCTTCCGCTCTAACAAGATTTGATTCTTCCATTAACTCCAGCCAGTAAAGAGATTCATCGGCTTCTTCCTCAACGATTATTATTTTATTTATTAAGTCAGCCGAGGACTTTCCTCTGTATGCCGATCGGTAATTTGCACCTACTGATGACGTGGTCCTTATTAGTTGATTACATAAGACATTAAGAGCACGACCGCTTGGTTGTTTTTCGATAAACTTGGTCACCTCGACTGCAAATTTTCTAGTCCTACGTTTTAACTCAATTTTATCCATTTTTTAAATCTAAATCCGAAATCGAAATTCCGAAATCCGAAATCACTTTGCTTCTGACAGCAGAACCACTTTATCTTCGCCATCTGTTTCTTTCCAGCTTACCACTACTTTTTGCGAGGTAATAGAATCCACCTCGATGCCTACATAATCGGCTGCTACAGGTAAATGACGCGAATAGCGGCGATCAACCAGTACCAGTAGCTCCACTTTCTCTGGTCTGCCAAAATAAAGCATACCGTCCATTGCGGCGCGGATAGTGCGACCGGTCCAAAGCACGTCATCCATCATGATCACTTTTTTACCTTCGATGATGAAATCGATCTTGGTTTGATTTGGCACCAGTTGCGATTCGCGGCGGCGGAAGTCATCACGATAGAAAGTTATGTCCAGGTCGCCTTGTAAAATGGTCTTTCCGGGCAATATCTTGCGCAGTTCTTCAGCCACGCGTTTGGCCAAATAAATGCCCCGCGGTTGTATACCTATTAATACGGAATTGGAAAAATCGTCGTGGTTTTCAATCAACTGACGACATAGACGTTGTATGGTAATCTGAAATTTCTGACCGTCGAGCAGAGTAGGGTTTTGCATCTTTGGTTGGATTTGGGCAAAGGTAAGAATTTTGGTGATTAGTTAATCGGTGATTAGAGATTAGTTGACTTTATAGTGATCGGTTAACTTGTGATTAGTTATCAGGTGCTGGAGATATGGCAAATTCACCTTTTATCTATAGAGGAGAAATATGAATCATATAATCACTAAATTGCTTTACTTATCCCGCGAATCATGAGAATCTATAAAACCTTATTTGTGGCTGCGCTGGCCTGCGTGGCTTCATTACAAAGCTTTTCGCAAACCAATCCGGTTGTAACCGAAAGTCTGCCAAAGGATTATCTGACCAAAGAGTTTCATGCCGGCAGGCGTGATGCATTGCGTAAGATGATGCCCGAGAATTCGGTTGCGGTCATATTTGCATACCCTGAGCGTGTATTTTCACAGGATGTCAATTATGTCTATCATGCTAATCCTGATCTGTATTATTTCTCGGGATATAAAGAAACCAGTGCCGTGTTATTAATATTCAAAGAAACGCAGCACGGCCAGGACGGTGACTATAATGAATTATTTTATGTTCAGAGCCGCGACCCGCAGCAGGAGCAATGGACCGGAAAACGCCTGGGAGTGGAAGGAGTAAGGAGCAAGCTTGGTTTCAGTAAGGCCTATAATAGCGAGGAGTTTGCTAAATCGCCTGTTGATCTGAAAAAGTTCAGTGCCGTTTTATATGATGGAATTCCGGAAGATGAGGGGAATATGAAAGGACTTTATGATTCCTTTAAAGAAAAGGCTGCCGTACCCGAAATAAGCAGGGAGGTTTTGAGCACTTTGACAACGATTATACAATATGGCACGCCTAAAAATCTGCCACGTATTATGGCCTATTTTAAGCCGAAATTTGAGCAACCTGATCATAAGAGTAACCCGATGCTGCAGGGTTTCATCAGCAAGCCTGATTCTGCAGGATTAGCTGATCTGAAAGTTAAATTCAATACACAATTCGGCGGTTTGGTAATGTATAGCGATGACATGAAACAATTGCGGGGCGTGAAACAGCCTGAGGAGGTGGAACTGGTGAAAAAGGCCGTGGAGATATCCAGCATTGCCCATGCTGAAGTTATGCGAGCTATAAAACCAAATATGTCTGAGCGTGAATTGCAGGGCATTTTCGAGTATGTACATCAAAAGTATGGCGCTGAGGATGAAGGTTATCCGCCGATTGTGGGAGCCGGAGCGAATGGCTGTATACTGCATTACGAGGAAAATAATGTAACTGAAGTAAAAAATCAACTGGTGCTGATGGATGTGGCTGCTGAATATCATGGATATTCAGCCGACGTAACCCGTACTGTTCCTGCGAATGGCAAATTTACGGAGGAGCAAAAAGCCATTTATCAATTAGTTTATGATGCACAGGACGAAGTATTTAAGCTTTGTAAGGATGGCGTTCCATATAGCCAGTTAGAAGAGAAAACCCAGGAAATATTAGCGAATGGCTTAATGAAATTGGGCATCATCAGCAAGGCTGAGGATGTAAGGACTTATTATCCACACGGCGTTTCTCATCACATGGGTTTAGATGTGCACGATAAGGGTGAGTACGGCGGCAATCTGAAAGAGAATATGATCATTACGGTTGAACCTGGAATTTATATCCCGTCGGGAAGCAAGTGTGATAAAAAATGGTGGGATATTGGTGTAAGAATCGAAGATGACGTATTGATCGGAAAAGATAAATATACTTTATTATCTATTGATGCACCGCGCAAATGGCAGGATGTAGAAAAAACAGTAGCTGATAAAAGTATTTTCGATTCGGCGAAGTTTCCACCGTTGAAGTAAAGTAATTCAAACTGTGAGGCTGGTGACTAATCACCGGCCTTTTTTACTTGGTACCTTTAGCTAGCTGCTTCAGAACAAGCATAGCCCTATCGGCATCTCTTAGACCAACAAAAATATGATCGTGATAGTAAGCAGCAACTACATTACAACTGATGGAGGCATCGCCCAGCGCTTTTGAAAATGCCGCAGTAAGACCAACAGCATCAAGCGAGGAGTGAATTGTAAGTGTTATCCAGGCAGCAATATAATTGTAACTTAAATTGAGATGATCGGCTATTGCTTTATTCAAAATAACGGTGAAGCCTTCATCTTCTCTAAATAAACCTACAAGGTCATTTCGATTCAGCTTCCCCGGATCATCTATTGTGCAGAAAACATATTCACCATCGTTTAGAACAGGCGTCATGTTTTTTAGCAAAGTACGGATGTCGGTTTCGCCGCTCATTTGAGAAACTATTAAAGTGCAATAGTGGCTTTACAAATTAGACAGCACACTAACACAAAATGTCACTGTGAAATAAACCACTACACCCAGGATGATAATAATCAGCATATCAGTGAATATTTTGCTCCCTGTCGGTTTAAACATTTTGCAGTAGATAAAGCCAACATAGCTGATGATGCTTACTAGTCCGGTAATGGCTGCAATAATAAGGTACAATACATGGGGTACGTCAAAACGAGTATTTACGCCACGCATTAATATAGTTATGATAAGGGCGACAACAACCAGCAAGGCAAAAGTCTTGGAGTTGCGTTCTTCAGGTGTTGGGTTTTTCATATAGTAAATGTAGTAATATCGGCATAGCAAACAAAAAAGCCCTGTCCACCATAGCGAACAGGGCTTAAAGGATTTAATTTATTTAAAGCTTATTTTGCTTCTTCTTCAGATTTCTTGGCCTTTTTAGCTTTGCTTTCAGCACCTTCCATCTGTTCTTTCAGTTGAGCCAACACACTCAGGTCGCCCAAAGTTGATTTTTCAACCGAATCTTTCACTTTCTTCACCGCAGTGTTAGCAGCTTTCGCTTCTTTTTTACGGCTTTCGAATTCTTGCACACGGGCTTCAGCGCGTTGCTCTTCCCATATACGCGAGTGTGAAATAACGATACGTTTGTTGTCTTTGTTAAATTCAATGATCTTGAATTCAGCAACGTCATCAGCTTTTAAGCTCTTGCCATCTTCCCTAACAGTGTGTTTGATAGGAGCGAAGCCTTCAACACCATAAGGTAGAGCAACAATAGCGCCTTTATCCGTTACTTTCAATACGGTACCTTCATGCACTGAGTCGATAGTGAAGATAGTTTCGAAGGTATCCCAGGGGTTTTCTTCCAGCTGTTTGTGACCTAAGCTCAGCTTGCGGTTCTCAACATCCAGTTCAAGTACAACCACATTCAGTTTTTCACCAACTTTAGTGAATTCGTTAGGGTGGTTAACTTTCTTAGACCATGAAAGGTCAGAGATGTGGATCAAACCGTCGATGCCGTCTTCCAGTTCAACAAACACGCCGAAGTTGGTCATGTTCTTAACTGTAGCCACGTGCTGAGTGCCTATAGCATATTTCTCAGCAGCATGTTGCCATGGATCAGGAGTTAATTGTTTAACACCTAATGACATTTTGCGGTCGTCGCGGTCAAGGGTTAATACCTGTGCTTCAACCTCGTCACCAACTTTCAGGAATTCCTGAGGATTACGCAGGTTTTGTGACCATGACATTTCTGATACGTGGATCAAACCTTCAACACCAGGTATGATCTCTAAGAATGCGCCATAATCAGCAACAGTAACAATTTTGCCTTTAACTTTTGAACCTACAACGATGGCTTCGTCAAGCGACTGCCAAGGGTGCGGGGTCAATTGTTTCAAGCCAAGGGCGATACGTTTTTTCTCATCATCAAAGTCAAGTACAACCACGTTGATCTTCTGATCAAGTGACAATACTTCTCTTGGATGCTCGATACGGCCCCATGAAATATCTGTAATGTGCAGTAAGCCGTCAACACCACCCAAGTCGATGAATACACCAAAGTCGGTAATGTTTTTAACTGTACCTTCCAATACCTGGCCTTTTTCAAGTTTGGCCACAATTTCAGTTTTTTGGTTTTCCAAATCGTCTTCGATCAGCACTTTGTGCGATACCACTACGTTCTTAAACTCGTGGTTGATCTTAACAACTTTAAATTCCATTGTTTTGCCCACATATACGTCATAATCCCTGATTGGTTTAATGTCGATCTGTGAACCTGGTAAGAAGGCTTCAACGCCCATTATATCTACGATCAAACCACCTTTAGTTCTGCTCTTAACAAAGCCGGTGATGATCTCGTCATTATCCAATGCGGAATTAATTCTTTCCCATGATTTCTGTGTTTTTGCACGTTTGCGTGAAAGTACTAACTGACCGTTAGCATCTTCCTGCGATTCAACAAAAACTTCAACAGTGTCACCGATCTTCAGATCTGGAGTATCACGGAATTCAGACAATGACACTAAACCATCAGATTTAAAGCCGATGTTTAATACCACGTCTTTGCTGTTAACATTTACAACTGTACCAGTGATAATTTCGCCTTTGTTGATTGAACTGAAAGTTCCGTCATACAATTTTTCTAATTTTTCACGCTCGGCATCGTTGTAATTGCCAAATTTTTTGTCATCAGCATCCCAATCGAAATCTTCGTTTGATGATGTGATTTTTGATTTGATCTCTTCGATCGATAATGAATCAGCTTCTGATTCAATACTTTCTTTTTCCTCGGCTACTGTAACTACATCTAGCTCAGCTTCCTTTGCTTTTAATTCTTTTTCTGCTTCTTGTTTTTTTGCCAAAATAAATTTTCTCCTTTTCCCAATACAATTGGGACTGCAAAGGTACGGATATATTTTTGAGTAATAAAAAATATTTTACTCTTAAATGCTGGTTTTTAGGCGCTTTTGTGAGCTTTCTGTAAGGTTTTGGAGGACAGATGCGAATCCTGGCTCATTCGTCGGCGAAAACCTACTATTAATTGTGAGATAATAATTCAGATATATAATCAAAAATCGACATGAAATCTACCAGCATAGCGTTACGGTAGGCCGTTATCAATGCTGTCATCTTTTCCTCATGCTCCGGCGTGAATGGATCTTTCCATACCCGCATGCAAATCCGTTTCAATGCGTAGGTCACCTTGTCGTTTTGCGCGTAGGTTTCTAAATAACGGCTTCGCTTAAATTCATCGAAGAATTTAAAAAAGCGATTAGTCTCTTTTAAGCCTGAGAAATTGAGGAATTCTTTTATAACATCTGTATTGCAGGAGTTTAAATGGCTGTAAAAATCATCGGTAGAGATTTTGCCTGTAGTGATCAGCAGGTTATCCAGAATGATCTCTAAAGCAATATGCCCTAAAAAGAAGGGCTTTACCGGTGAACCATCTATTGCAGGGGTGAGCAAATTCTTTAAAGCATGTGATCGGGCTGTGAAAAATCCTGAGGAATGGAAAAAGCGGTCGACTTCCAGGTGCTTTCGCCAGCCTAAAATAATATCGTTGATGTTTTTATCAGGATGCTGAAGTTTTTCCGGATGAATAATGATGTTTTTATCCGCATTTTTCAATAGGTCAGGCAGTACTGTACCCAGTGTATGGTAACAGTTGGTGGTGTCCCTGTCGAAGTAGTAATGCGATAGAAAATTCATAAATATTCACTCTCCAGCAAGTTTAAAGTCTGCTTAAAATAAACAAATTCTTTGACTATTGTTTAAGGTAAACGTAAAAAAAGAGATTTTCGGCTATAAATAATTCTCACCCTACGCTTAGGGAGAGATGTCTGGCGTAGCGTCGACAGAGAGGGTAAAACTTAGGACAGACGAACCCGGCACAGATTTTTACCCTTCCCGGCCTCCCCTGATTCCCGGGACGAGTTTTTGCTACAGTTTAATTTTATTCAAAATATAAAAGGCTCTGTTATCTTTGCAGCTTTATTGAATACGATGAATTTTGTTGAAGAACTACGCTGGCGCGGCATGCTGCATGATATAATGCCTGGAACTGAAGAATTACTGAATAAGGGTATGGTATCAGGTTATATCGGTTTTGATCCAACAGCCGATTCATTGCATGTAGGCAGTTTGGCCCAGATCATGACGTTGATCCATTTCCAAAGAGCTGGTCATAAGCCTTTTGCACTGGTTGGTGGCGCTACCGGTATGGTAGGCGATCCGTCGGGTAAATCTGCAGAGCGTAATCTGTTATCAGAGGATGTTTTGCAGCATAACCTGGCAGGCATACAAAAACAGCTGGAGAAGTTTCTCGACTTTAATGATGACGCAAACAGCGCGCAGATGGTGAACAACTACGATTGGTTTAAGAATTATACCTTCCTGAACTTTATCCGCGATGTTGGCAAGCATATCACCGTGAATTATATGATGGCCAAAGATTCGGTAAAGAACCGTATCAGCGGCGATACGGGCATGTCGTTTACCGAGTTTACTTATCAGTTGGTTCAGGGATACGACTTTTACTATTTATGGAAGCATAATAATTGTGCCTTGCAAATGGGCGGATCAGATCAGTGGGGTAATATCGTTACCGGCACCGAGTTGATCCGTCGTAAAGATGGGGGTGAAGCATTTGCCTTAACTACTCAACTCATCAAAAAGGCAGATGGAACCAAATTCGGCAAAACCGAAGGCGGCAATATCTGGCTCGATCCAGCTAAAACATCGCCTTATAAGTTCTATCAATTTTGGTTGAATACCACTGATGAAGATGCTAAAGCTTATATCAGGATATTTACTTTGTTCAGCAAGGAAATTATTGAAACTATAGAAGCTGAACATGATGCTGCACCGCATCAGCGTGCGCTGCAAAAAGCGTTGGCTAGGGATATTACAATCCGAACTCATGGTGAGAAGGAATATGACAAAGCGATCCAGTCATCAGAGTTTTTATTTGGTAATACAGGTATAGAGTTTTTAAATGAATTGACCGAAAACGAAGTACTTGGATTATTCGAAGGAGTTCCAAATTTCAATATATCATTAGAGGAGCTGTCTTCAGGTATTAATATTGTCGACCTGCTTGGCGGAAAAACGACCGTTTTCCCATCAAAAGGAGAGGCTAAAAAAATGATACAGGGCGGCGGAGTAGCTATCAATAAAGCCAAAGTTGGATCACCGGATGATATTTATGGTGCAGCTCACCTGATCGCAGGTAAGTTTATGGTGGCACAAAAGGGTAAGAAGAATTATTTCCTGATCATAGCAGCTTAGAAGATTTTTTTTTAAACTAAAGTACAAGGCAGAGGGTGATAAATCCTCTGCCTTTATTATTTTCGTGAACAATTTTTTACTGATACCGAAGTTTTTAGAGTGATTTTCTTAGTTTGCTTTAAAAAGTAATAGCATAAACCTATGATTAAAGTGCGATTGGTTTGCATCTTCATTTTATTGTTTTTGGGAAATGTGTTTGCCGCCCCGGAAACGATCAAAAATGATAGTCTTATTTCTATACTGAAGAATAAAGATATAGCCTTTAAAAAGCGTAACCTGATACTTTACCTTCGTTTTGCTTTTGGAGATATGCCTCTGAAAGACCTGGAGCAGGCAAAAGCCCGGACTGCGCAAATATTAAAATCAGCAAATGAGCCGGACAGTGAAGGCTTGATCCTTTTTATTGATGGAATATGCCAATACAGGGAGAAGAAATATTCCGACGCTCAAAAGACTTTTCTAAAGGCGATTCAAAAAGCTGATCAGAATGAAGATCATTATCTATTGTATGCCTGCTTTACCCATATGGCTTTTATACAAAATGAACATGGTAACGAGATAGAAGCTATTTCCGATTACAGAGCTGCAAAAAAAGAAGCTACCATTGTTGACGATGCCTACCTTCAGATAGTGATAGACGTTAATCTTTCAGATATCTACTACAGGAATAAAATGTTTAATAATGCCCTGTTTTATCTGAACGAAGCACAATCGCTGATCTCTTCGAACCATGTTAAAATTCCGCGGATTGACCACAGCGTTATTAACAACAAAGCCGAAGTCTATTATCGGCTAAAAGAGATTGATTCGCTAAAAAAATACAATGGTCTTTTGCACAAGACAAAAGAGAGGAGTGTTGGTTTATATACTTTTCAAAAAAGGACAGATTATTACCTGGATATGCTGCGAAAAAAGTATCCTGAAGTAATCTCGACCATTACCAGGTTGCGCAGCGATACCACGTATCATTTTGATATTACTGACGATAATTGTCTGGCAGATGCTTATTTCGGGTCGGGCCAGTTGGATTCTGCAAAATCAGTTGTTCAAAGATTGATCGATGATGCCCGCGATAAGAATCATGCAGAGTTGAACCTTTATCGATATAAGCTATTGGGCGATATCGAAGATGGAAAAGCTAACCCAAATGGTGCCGTTATTGCTTATAAAATGGCTTTGGTACAATCTATTACACAATTAAAGCAGCTGATTAATGTGGGTTCAATTTCATCGCAGATCAGCATAGACCAGGTACAAAATTCATACGCGTTACGTACAGAAGGATTCAAACGCCAACGCCTTTGGCTTATCTTCACTATAAGTGTAGCTGTTCTGCTGATAATTTTTGGCGGGTTGTTGTATTACAATGTCCACCGGAAAAAATACTATGAGAAGCTGCTGTTTGAGTCGAAGAAGAATGAAATAGCCTTTATTAATTCGCACGAAGTGCGGCGGCATTCATCCAATTTAATGGGCATCATGCAAATGATCAACCAGGGAGATGATAAATACCAGAATTTTGTTGAATCTGAAAAATATCTTCAAAGCGAGCTCACCAACCTGGATAACGCAATAAAAAATATCTCAAACAAGCTGAATAGCTAAGGACTATAAATCGCTCAGCAGTTCAAGCTTTTTCGCATTATACTCTTCTTGCGAGATCAGGCCGTTCTCAAATAATGTCCTTAATTTTTTTAGTTTTTCGGTTAACTCATCCTGTTTTGGGACTTCCTGAACCGGGGATGCAGCAATCATGGGAGCAGGCTGGGGCTCAGGAGTTGGTGCCTGAGCAGCAGGTTGCGATTGAGCATTACCATGTTCTCCAAAATTGATCGAACCCGATTCAGCTCGTTTTTCTTCCAGATCGCGCAGACGGCGTGCTTCGCGTTCGTCTTCTTTACGCTGCTGGGCGTATTGGTATAGCTTGCGTGCCTGAACTTTAGGCAGGTAATCAACACCCATTTCGCCACCGTTAGTAGTTCTGACGGTAAAAATAGCTCCGATAATTTCTTCCTTTATCAGTACATCAACAATGTCTTTCCAAACAAAATCGATGAACTTTATAGAAAGGCCCAGATTTGCAGGGGTGAAGAACAACACACGTTTATTGGTCAGCGCTACGCAATCGGGTAATATATTTACCAAAGGCTTTTTTTGGGTAGCTATATAAATAATTTCTTCACCCGTGGTAAGCAGGTCAACCAGCCGGGTATAAACTTTCTCCACTGCTTTCGGGTCTTGCTGGTCGTTTAAAAATTTGTCGATCATCTTTATGCTTTTTATTGATGCAGGCCAAAAATAATAAATATCTGTTAGTTACAAGTTAAGTTTATATAAGCGCGAATTGTTTTAAATGGATTGGTGTCTATGCGATGAGCAAATTACAACCACGGATATCGGAGTTATCAAAACGCCCCAGGACTTCAAATGAGCCATCTTTATAAAATTTCCCCAGATCCTGGGTAGCGATAAATGAACAGGAGTTGATATTAGCCAGATCGATCACATTAATACCGCCGGTTTTATCATTATCGAGCAAGGTCATCGGGTCATTGGGATCCCGGATGATGATCTTCATCCAGGGCGGACAATTGAATATACCATCGCCATTAGAATAAGCCTGTGAAAGCAGTTCGGTCATGCCATACTCAGAGTGGATCGTATTAACTCCGAAACCCTTGCAAAGTGTTTGATGCAATTCCTCGCGGATCATTTCTTTACGACGTCCTTTCATGCCACCTGTTTCCATTACGATCAGCTCAGGGAAATCAATCGAATACCGCTCCACGAAATCAAGCAGGGCAAAGGTGACACCAATTAATAGTGTCGGCTTTTTTGCCTTTTGTTGTCTTTTTAATTGGGCGAACAGATCGTCATGATTATATAAATAGAAACCGCTATCCGGATTTTCGGATCGTTTTACTAAATCCTCAGCCATATAAATCAGCGATGATCCTTCGCGTTCAAGATAGGAGGGCAATAGTGCCAAAACACAATAATCATGGATACCGCCATAAAACAGATCAAATGCCCGGCGAAAGCTTTCTTCGTACCACGTTACATCAGTAACCAGGTGCCTGCTGTTGATCACGCCTGTAGTTCCAGAACTTGTGAACGTGACCTGCACTTTATCAATACTGCTTAGTACTTCATGTGATTTAAAAAAACTGATAGGCAGAAATGGGATATTTTCAACACGGTCAATGGCATCAATATCCACTTTTAGGTTGGTGATAAACTCCCGGTAAACTAAACAGTTTTCAGCCTGGAAGCGAAATACTTGCAAAGCAGTTTCTGCAAATTGCTGTTCATTGCTGATAGAAAATACTTGTTGCTTGCCCGGGCTGATCATCGTGCAAAGATAGTTTTTATGTGCGGATGGGAGGATGTGTAAATGTGCAGATGAGTAGATATGCGAATGGCTTTTTTTTAATAATCTGCACATCCACACATTTGCATATCTGCACATCAAGTTAGCAAGTTCCGGGTTTTAAATCGTTGAGGATAACGGGAACTTTGGAGTATCAAAACACAAATACTATGAGCAATTTTAAGATTGTACCGTTGTCGAAAAGTTATGTACAGCACATCCGCGAAACACGAAAAGATGATTTTGGTCACGAGGTGATCGAACAAATAGCAACTGGTGCTGGCCCATGCCGCGTATCATTGAAACCATTTGAAAAGGGGATAGATAAACGTTTATTATTTAACCATACGCCATTTGAAGTTGATAATGTCTATAATCAACCGGGCCCGGTATTTATTAATGCCAGCGATGTGGAGGAATATACCGATATCTACCGCTTTCCGCCTGAAATTAAGGCAAATAAGAAAAGTTTCCCGCTTACACTGATCGGATATAATGATCAGCAAATGATGGCTCTAACCAAAATGGTGGGCGACGGAGATGTTGATGAAATGATAACCGAAATATTTGACACTAATCCAAATGTAGCCTACCTGCATGCGCGCAACTCGCAAGCCTGCTGTTTTATCTGTAAAATTGAACGTATCTGATTGATTTATGAGGGTTTATTGAAACAAGAAGCGGTTTTTCAGGGTTTGATAATATGATAATACTATTAAATAATCACCTATGAAAAAGTTAAGTTTTTTAATTGTTCCTATTTTTTTGAGTTTCATTATTATAATGAGCTCGGCAGCACCAGTAAATGGTGACAAGGAAACAGAGCGATTACACAGTGCATCTAATGTTCTAAAAGAGTTTGGTGCCATGAAAGAGGGCTTCGCTCATAAACTGATAGACAAATATGAAGGCGTAGTCATTATTCCTAAAACTATTAACGCTGGTTTAGTGGTGGGCGCCAAGCGTGGAAAGGGCGTAGCTTTAGTAAAATTACCTGATGGAAAATGGAGCGACCCAGTGTTTATTACCCTTACGGGCGGCAGCATTGGCGCACAGATCGGCGTTCAGTCAGTCGACCTGATTTTGGTTTTCAAGCATAAAGGCGCATTGGCCAAAGTGAAAAATGGTGATGTAACTATTGGTGGCGATTTGGCAGCATCGGCGGGTCCGGTTGGCCGGGCAGCATCAGCTAATACCGATTATAAGTTTGAAGCGGAAGTTTATTCGTATTCACGCAGCCGTGGTTTATTCGCAGGTATTACCGTCAATGGCTCGAGCCTGGCAATAGATAAAGATGCCAACCACGGTTACTATGGTGAAGGTATGAGTGCCAGCGATATATTTGAAACCACCAAGAGCAATACAGTTGCCGTAAAGAATTTGAAAGAAACACTCGCTAGTTTATAAAACCAATTTAACAAGAGAAGCGCCCGGTATAACCGGGCGTTTTACTTTGAAAAAGCTTTTTTAGTTAAAACTCCTGATAAGGCCGCGAGGCCGCCAACTAATCCGCCTATCAAAGCAGTGATCAGCAACAATAATATCCACTGATGTGGTAAGGGGAATAATTGAATCACCCGGCTCGCCAATATATTATCATTCGGGATACTTTTCATTAGTGCCAGTATCACCCACAAAACAAATATCGCCCCAAAACCAGACACGAAGGCTTTGCCGGAAGTTTTGCCAACAAATAAAGCTGCTAAGAATGCAATTAAGGCCGCAACCCACCAGGGTAACAGGTAACTGCCAATGAAGGATAGAATGAGTATGATGAGGAATAGCATGTTTCTTAGCTTATTTATTCAATGTCAAGGTTGATTTAATCCTGTCCGACTTTTCATCGGAAGATTGCAAAAACAATAGTTCATTCAATTGACCATCACGCCAGGTAGTGAACATGTCTTCATAAAAGAAGCTGCCCGGATTACCGGACTCTCCGCCCGGGAACACGCCATAACCCTTAACTTGCGGTCCCATTTGAACCACCATGCGCCATGACGGGCCGTTGCCACCCCTTAAGGCATTAATTACTGCACCTGTGCCGCCGGCATAAAAATGGCCCGTCCCAAATCCGGGTAAATTGGCCAGGTGATTAATATGGGTGTCCTTTACATTTCCCCATTCCCATTTATCGCCCGGATCACCATAACTTTTTTGAAGTTCATTAATTGCTGCGTTAAACGATTGCATCAAAACGTCAGTACATGTTTCTTTTTCCGGCGTGCCTGTTATATCGAACCACTTGGAATTTGGCTCGGTCAGTAATAGTTTTTCGGTACGATCAAATGAAGGAATGTTTAATAATACTTTGTCATCCTTAAACTCGTCCCAAAGCATGGCATTAAATTTTAACCACCATGCATTAAAAATAGACGCTCCCACTGAGTTAGCCGCAAAATGCTTATCCCATTTTTTAACGATCTGAAATGCCTTAAGCTGATCGGGATGCAGTTTAGATGTATCAATATACCAAAGCATGGCAGGCAATATATCCTGGGCGCGCATACTATAATTGTCCATTTGCATCAGGCGGATACTGTCTATCGTCGCATTCTGCATCACTTTTAGTCGGTCGTTGATGCGTTTGCCGCGGTCATAAAGCTCAAAGCGCCAATTGATATAGTAAGGATAGGCTTGATCGGTTGAAGACTGATTAGCTGAACTTACAAAGCCCCTCGGCGGATTTTTTACGGTCGGGTTCTGGTCGTAGGGTATCCAGCCCTGCCAGTCGTTCGTCGGGTCGCTGCCATCCATAACGAATTTTCCCTGATCTTTAAATTTAAGCGGAATTTTGCCATTAGGGGTGATGGCAATGTCCTTGTCGTTACTGGCAAAAATGAAATTCTGTGCCGGGGCGGTATAGTAAGTTAGTGCTTTACGGTAGTCATCATAATTCTTTCCCCGGTTGAGCAGGTAAAAGGTCATAAACTCATCCGATTCATCATGAGCTATCCAGCGCAAGGCATCGCCAACTGGGATGTTTTCATGATCACCCTTGGGTTTCTGTGAAATATTATCATAAACCACCGGTCCATGATGGGTATAAATCACGGTATCGTAAACTGGTTTTTGTCCAAGTACGTTGATTACTTCAATACGCTTAGTGATTTTATTCCACTTATTGTTGTACCAATATTCGTTTTTGCTGTTATCCTTAAATTTAACCTGGTACCAGTCCAGAACGGCAGCGTCGACATTCGTCACTCCCCAGCTTATTTTTTGATTATAGCAATTACAATACACGGTGCGCCAGGCAGCGAAACGCCATACACATTTACCGTAGGCGACGACATTTGCAACTGATACCAGATAGACGGGAAAGTTAAATTCAAATGCGGATCATTAGCCAGTATAGGATAGCCTGAAGCTGATTTATTGCCTGCAATTGCCCAGTTATTGCTGCCGATATCGGGTATGCGCTCTTTTGGCTTGATTGTATCAGTCATCAAAGCGATAAAATCTTTCGACGGCTTTGGGATAGGCAAAGGCTTAAAGTTCCATGGTGTGCCAGCCGGAATAATAGGATCTTCATGGAACGGATAATCAGGAAAAAGATCGTTTACATCTTTTGCGCCAAATCGTTTCAGATCGTTAGTCATTGCAAATTGGTCCGATCCGCCTGCCAGAGTCTCCGACATCAGTTTGAGCAGATACGCACAGTTTATCGGCTTCCATTCCTCTGGAGCATAACCCAATAACTTAAATTCGATAGGGTAGTCGCGTTTATTAAGATGATGAATATAGCTATTTACGCCTTCGGTGTATGCTTCTATTACCATTTTCATCACCTGGTCCTTCATAAACCCTTTTAAGGTGTTTTCGGCACCGTAGGTCATACCCATGCGGCGATGATAACGATCGACATCCAGGGCTTTCGGTCCGGCAATTTCAGAAAGACGCCCTGCAGCACTGCGGGTTTGAATATCCATTTGCCATAGGCGGTCGCGTGCAGTAAGGTAGCCCTGGGCATAATAAAGATCATGATCGTTCTCAGCAAAAATGTGTGGGACCCGGTGTTCGTCAAAGTGTATGGTTACTTTTCCCTGCAGTCCTTCCAGGTGTAGATTTTCTTCTGGTTGGGCGTCTCTGCTTTCGGCATTTTGCCAAAACCCGGAAACAGGGTTTAGAAATTCACCGATAGGAGGGATATCACCAAACTTGGTTTGCAATGCCCAAATCAATAATGATGTAAAAGCAATAGATAATAAGGCCTTAAAAAGTTTCATCAGGTTGGATTAGCCTTGACCAAGATAAGTAAAAGACATGATTTTAAATTTAACCAGATAAGAATTTTTGCATAGCAATTTCTAAATTTACCTAACACTACTCATCACAAAACGCATATGACAGTACAGGAAATAATGGATGACCTGAAAGCTCATGGCAGCGACAGCATCAAAAAAATTTTATTGAAACATGGAGTAAAAGAACCTTTCTTCGGCGTGAAAATAGAATACATGAAGGCAATACAGAAAAAAGTAAAAATGGATTACCAGTTAGCCAAAGATCTATATGCCACCGGCAATGCTGATGCCATGTATTTGGCCGGATTAATTGCTGATGATGAGAAAATGTCTAAATCTGATCTGCAAACCTGGGCAAAGCAGGCCGTTTCTAACAATATCAGCGAGTACACTGTGCCATGGGTAGCGACAGGAAATAAAAATGGGTTCGGGCTTGCTTTGGAATGGATAGATTCGCCCGAAGAGTATATTGCTTCTTGTGGATGGTCAACGCTCAGCAATACTGTATCACTTAAACCGGATAATGAATTAGATATAGCCGAGCTAAGGCGTCTATTGGGAAGAGTAGCTAAAACTATTCATACTTCTCCTAATCGCGTACGCTCAACCATGAATGGATTCCTGATCGCTTTGGGAACTTATGTTACCGCATTGTCGGAAGAAGTTATCGCGACTGCAAAAAGCATTGGAGCGGTAATGGTAGAAAAAGAAGGTACCGCCTGTAAAGTACCGGGTGCTGTTGAATATATTATGAAAGCAAAAAATAAAGGAGCGCTTGGTAAAAAGAAAAAGACCGTGAAATGTTAACACGGTCTTTTTACTTATATGAGATGAGGTTTATATTATTGCGGGCGAACTTTTACCTGGAACCTGTTTTTGCCAAACGTTGTGGTATCAGAAGTAACGATATCGAAGTTATAGCCGCAGTGTACAGATAAATCAAGTGAATCTTTCTTTAGGCCGTCCATTAACCATACATGGTATCTGGCCGGGATTGAATCCCGTTGAATTAAACTTAATCTATATACTGCGGTTGATTTGCCGATTACGTTTAATTTGATGCAATCTCCCAATCGTTTTAAAGGGAGTTCATTTACAGCCAGTACTTTGCCATCACTTGACAGGCTTGTTAAGCTTTCTGCCCCAAAACCTGGAAAGGTAGGCGCATCTTCGCCTGGAACGTAAATCGCTTTTGCCTCCGGAGTAAAATATATAACAATATTATCCTTATTAAGGGTGTCTTTTCTAAGTTCAAGCTTTATAAAGCCCGTAACATTTACAATTGTATCAGCAGTTGCGGTGTTGCCTGGAGTTAATGATCCTGTGGTTGGTGTAACTGCAGTAGTGCCGGTTAGTGTTTTTGAATCAGGGGCAACTGACACATCTTTTTGACAAGATGATATCCAGACCACTGAAATGACAACAAGGAGGTAAATTAATTTTTTCATTTTCGCTGACTAAAAATTGCCGGGTTGTGATTTCGCTTCCGACGAGGTTTTATACGCAGCTGATTTGAAAAGAGTTATGTTTTTTTTAGTTGATTGAGTTAAGTCGTTGATTATGTTGATTGAATTGAAAAGTTTTTAGATGTTGTAAACTATGAAATCATTATGGAAAATGAGGGCATTTAATCCAGGCAATCGTTTAACTACTTAACTCAAGCAACATAGTCAACCAATCAACTACCCTTCGAAATCCAGCTTTTTTTGAAGTCTGAGGGGTTTTGGCCTACAACCTTGTTAAACAGCTTGTTAAAGTATGAAAGGCTCTCAAAACCTACCGCATAGCATGTTTCGGTAATGTTTTTATCCTGCATCAGGTGATTTTTGGCCATATCAATACGGTATTGATTGACAAAATCGGTAAAGGTCATGTTCGTTTGCCTTTTAAAATAACGGCAAAAGGCAGGTGTGGTAAGGTGCACTTTTTCGGCAACAACATTTACATCAGGCTTGCGGTTATAATTGGCATCGATGTATTCATATATGGCGCCCATCCTGATCTTATCCTTTAAAAAGAATTGGATGCTCATGTCGTCATCATTTAACAGCTCGAAGTCTTTGGCATTGGCTAAGATTTGAAATATCCCAATGAGTCCCATTAATTGTTGAAATGAATTGAGCTGATTAAGCTGCTTTAGTTTTTCGACCACTAAAGCTTTGGTATCCGCGCCAAAAGCAACTCCTGATGACGCTTTTTTAAATAATTGCTGGATGGTAGAGAATTCAGGAGCGAGGGCGATAGCCGACCCCAGAAAGTCTTCACGAAGTTGTATCACCACCTGGTGGTAGTCGTTACGCAGGCGATAATCAAAGTTCAGATGCGGGATATTACTGCCAATAAAAACCAGGTCGCTTTGCGTATAGCCTGAGATATGCGAGCCCACGTGTCGGATGCCTGCATCGGCCTCAACATATACCAATTCGATCTCCGGGTGATAATGCCATAAAAAAGTATTACGCAAGCGGGGTGAAAACAGCTTAAACGACTTCCCAGGCTCAAATTCGACCTTCTCTAATTGGATTTCATTCATTTTGTATTGCCCGTTAATTCAATATAAAAATAATAATTATGTCAATACAGAGCAAATATTGGTTATTGTAAAGTAGAAAAGCTTTTTATAATCACTCTACTTTTGATCTGTAAACCAAGAGATAAACAGATTATGGAAAATAAAACAATGGCCGCTACCATGACGCCAACCATGAGCCCCGAAAATGCACATAAAGAAATACCCGGCAACCCATCGACCGCAAAATCAAGTCAACTTAGATTAAATGACCGCAGCAACGGCAAACCATTGCGTGTGTTGAGCGAAGAAGACTGGAAGTTTTGGATTGAGAATGGTTATGTTGTGATAAAAAATGCTGTGCCCAGGGAGCAGGCTGAGCGATTGGCTGATTACTTATGGAAGTATGAAGATAAAGATGCCAATGATATAGAAACCTGGTACAAGCGCCCGAACGCTCAAATGCAGATGACCGAGCTGAACAATACAGGTATGGTTGAGATATACAATCACCAATACATGTGGGATAATCGCCAGATCCAGAAAGTTTATGATGCATTTGCCGACGTATGGGGAACCGATAAGCTTTGGGTAACCATTGATCGCGCTAATCTGAACTTCCCGTTAAGGCCGGGATTTGAATATAAAGGCTTTATCCATTGGGATTATGATCCTGAAACCAGGCCGCAAAACGTGCAAGGGGTATTGGCTTTAGCCGATCAAACTGATGAAAATATGGGTGGCTTTCAATGTATTCCTGAATTATACCGTACATATGACACATGGAAACTAACACAACCTGAGGATCGCGATCATTATAAACCTGATACCACCGGATTTAATATTGAGAAGGTAAAACTGGAAGCAGGCGACCTGCTGATATTCAACAGCCTGGAGCCTCATGGTATCAGAGCAAATACTAGTGTAAATAAAGTGCGCATTGCACAATATATAGCCATGATGCCGGCTCAGGAAGAGAATGAAGAACTGCGTCAATGGCGCATCAACAGCTGGCAAAGCCGCGAAGCCATGCAGGGTTACGCATTTCCCGGTGACCCAATGGAACGTGAAAAGAAAAACCCGGTGGCTGAATTGAGTCCATTAGGAAGGAAACTATTAGGACTTGATAAATGGTAAGGATGATATATTATAGAGACGCAATGCAATGCATTGCGTCTCTATAATATGCTTTTAAATTATTCCTCATGTAAACTCCACGAGTTACCATCGGGATCTTTCACAGTTGCAAATTTACCCCACGGTGTTTCGTCAACCTTGCCTACTTCGATTCCTTTGGCGTTTAAGGATTTTATCTCCTCGTCCATATTATCAATATGAATCACAAAACCTTGAATACTGCCCGGTTTCAGTTCAGGGAACCAGGTAACTAAGGTAATAGAAACAGCTTCTTGTCCTGGTAATGCCATCTGAACCCACTTTTGTGTTTCGAAGGGTGCTTCGACTAATAAATTGAAGCCTAATTTTAAGTAAAATTGCCTTGCCTCTTCCTGGTCTGTAACCGGGATAGAGATAATAGAGATAGCTTTCATAATGATTGTAGAATTGGTCTGCGAAGATAAAAATGAAAAGTCGTTTTATCTGGATTATCTATAGCTTTATCGCATGATTGATTCCTTCATCAATTTTCTGCGTTTATTTAAAAATATTCCCGATTTCGATGCCGAACTTATCAGGAACGAAGTGAGTTTTCGCAAAGTGGAAGAAGGCGCGGTGCTGTTTGAAGAGGGCCATATTTGCCGAGATATGTTCTTTATCTGCAAGGGTGTGCTTCGTATTGTTGCTCAAAATGATAAGGGAAATAAGATGACCTATTTTTTTCTGAAAGAAAACCAGTTTTGCAGTATCCTTAATAGTTTTAATAATAATATTCCCGCGCCTGAAGGAATTGAAGCTGCTTGTGATACGGAATTGGTGGTGCTTAAAAAGAAGAATTTATTCGACCTGTACGAAAAACTACCATACCTGAAGGAACTGATTACCGGAATAACTACACAATCCTTACTCGAAAAAATAAATGTGCGGAATTCTTATTTGGGTGAAGACGCCGCTACCCGCTACCGTAGTTTTCTGATGCGTCAACCAGACATTGCTTTGCGCGTATCATTAAGCGATATCGCCTCTTATTTGGGTATTACCCAGCAATCTTTGAGCCGCATCAGAAAAAATATGCGCTAGGTTCGTTTTTACCATTTGTTAAATGTGCCCTCGTCATTGTTGGGGACCTTTGTCTGTCAATAAAAATAAGATCATGAAAGACAAAGAAACATTTGCAAAAAGCACTTTAAATGGTAAACGGATAGTTTTAATAGGCGGAACTTCGGGCTTCGGATTAGCAACCGCAAAAGCCGCCGCAGCCGAAGAAGCTGATGTTGTAGTAGTATCCAGCAGGCAAAGCAGCGTAGACAAAGCATTGAGCATATTACCGGAAAAAACTGAAGGCTATGCCGTTGACGTATCTGACGAGCAACAGGTAGAAGAATTGTTTAAGAAGATCGGTGAGTTTGATCATCTAATCTTTTCAGCTGGGGAGACTTTACAGATAGGCAACGCGACTGATGTGAACATTGCCGATTCGCGTAAGTTTTTTAATGTACGCTACTGGGGTGCGCTGATGGCAGCCAAGTATGGTAGTCCATACATACGTAAAGGCGGTTCGATTATTCTGACGAATGGTATTGTGGGTATCCGCCCGTGGAAAGGCTGGTCAGTAGCAGCGAGTATAGGTGGGGCAGTTGAATCATTGACAAAAGGTTTAGCCATCGACTTGGCGCCCATCCGGGTAAATGCGGTTAGTGCCGGTATGGTAAAGACCGATCTCTGGAACAATATTCCGGAAGCTGACCGCGAAGCTATGTATAACGAGGTTGGAAGTAAATTGCTAACTGGCAGAGTTGGAGAAGTGGAAGATATAGCAGAGGCTTATATTTTCCTGATGAAAGGAAATTATACTACAGGCCAGGTGGTAGTTGTAGATGGTGGTAATGTGTTGGTATAACCTGAATCGGTTCATAAAAAAGGTGTAGCAGTATTGTTATGCCTTTTTATTTAAAATCGTATTTTGGTGTTGACCATGGAAAGAACCAAACCTGTCAATCCTGCACGACGAACCAATTTATTGCTGAAAATATTGCTATACCCGCAAGTGAGCGCATTTAAAATACTAAAAACGATCCCCTCGGTATCAAATTTTCGGAAAAATTATCATGACAGCTCTTTTAGTGTTGTGGTGATCATCTCTGCCGAGTTCTTCCTTTTTAACTATTTTGATCCTCACCCCGGAGAATTCGTTTTTGCACGCTTCCTTTTTATCATTCTCTGTTTTCATGGCTTTCTGGCTATCTTTTTTGATAAAAAAATTTCTGAAATGGCATTTGATTATTATGCCTATTACAATAAAGTGTTATTGTATATTTTTCTTGTTTTTATGCTGATTGGCTTTTTTGGAATCGGGTATGGTTTCTATAGCGAAATAGGGCATCTGCCTAAATAATATCCGTTTAATCATTTTCACTTTTTCCGGCAGGCAAACTATTTTATATTAAATTTGAGACGAAGTAACCAGGTGTCTTGTGCCTTGTTATTTAAAGAGCCTGATTATGAGAAAGCCATTGTTTCTTACAATTACCTGTTTCTTTATGATATACCACGTATCTGCACAAGTACCTGCCCTTGAACGCGTTGAGCCGATGTTTTGGTGGACAGGAATGAGCGACCCCAATCTGCAACTAATAGTACATGGTAAAGACATTGCTTACAGAAGCGTTGAGCTTCACTATCATGGCGTAAAAGTAGTAAAGGTGCATAAGGTTGATAATCCGAATTATTTATTCATCGATCTTCACATTTCTTCTTCTGCCTTCCCGGGAACGTTCCCGATAAACTTTACCAAAGCAAAAGCTAAGACTTTAACCTATCAATACGAACTTAAAAAACGTGACCGCTCTAGTGGCAGAGCACAAGGTGTAACGAATAAGGATCTGATCTATCTCATCATGCCCGACCGTTTTTCAAATGGTGATCCAACCACTGATTCGTTTCCTAATATGCGCGAGAAAGGCATACACCGCGATTCAATGTTCAGCCGGCATGGGGGAGATATACAAGGCATTATCAATCACCTTGATTATTTGAAAGATTTAGGTGTTACAGCGATTTGGCTCACGCCGGTTGTTGAGAATGACGAGCCTAAAGCTTCTTATCATGGCTATGCAGTTACCGATTATTATAAGATCGATCCACGTTACGGCACAAATGAGTTATACAAGGAGTTTGTAGAGAAATGCCATAAAATAGGTTTGAAGGTGGTTATGGACCTGGTGCATAATCATGCCGGTACCGAAGGTTACACTTTGCGCGATATGCCGATGCGCGACTGGGTACACCGCTGGCCTGAATTTACCAAATCGAATTTCCGTGATGCAGCCGTGATGGACCCGCACGCTTCAGAAGCCGACCGCAAGCAAATGCTGGATGGCTGGTTTGACCGCCGAATGGCGGATATGAACCAACGCAATCCGTTTGTTCAGCGTTTCCTGACTCAAAACCATATCTGGTGGGTGGAATATTCAGGCGTAGATGGATTCAGGTTAGATACTTATCCATATAATGAGCCGGAATTTATGGCAGACTGGGCCAAAGAGGTCAGGAAGCAGTTCCCGAACCTGTCTATTTTCGGCGAGACGCTGGTATGGTCGGTACCTAACCAGGCATTTTTCACCGAAGGCAATACGGTAAACCGTGGACTGGATACCCATCTGCCCGGAATAACTGACGGTGTGTTAAAAGAAGCAATTTACGAAGCTCTGAACGGCAATGAAGGCTGGACAGACGGCGTGAACCGCTTATACTCTGTTTTGGCGCAAGACTTTTTATATAAAGACCCGACGAGGAATACCATCTTCCTTGATAACCACGATATGAGCCGTTTCTTCTCGGTAGTAGGCGAGGATATAATCAAGTATAAGTCCGGGATGGCAATGCTGATGACACTGCGCGGCGTGCCCCAAATGTATTATGGCGACGAGATACTGATGAAAAATTTCTCTAACCCTGATGGCCTGGTGCGTGAGGACTTTCCGGGAGGATGGGCAGATGATAAAGCAAATAAATTTACTGCCGAAGGCCGGAATGAGAAGGAAAATGATGCTTTTAATTATGTACGTACACTCGCTAATTACCGTAAGAGTACTACTGCCCTGCAAGCAGGCAAAATGATGCAGTATGTACCAGAGGATGGCGTTTATGTATACTTCAGGTATGATGACCTGAAAACTGTTATGGTGGTTTATAACAGTCGCGATAAGGGGCAAACGGTTTCAACCGCACGTTACGTTGAGCGCATCAATGGAACACTGAAGGCCAGAAATGTGATTACCGACCAGGTGACAGAAATATCTAAGTTAACTATTCCGGCCAAAGCTACTTTGGTGCTGGAATTAATACCCAACAACACACACTAATTAAATAACTACACCCGCAGGGCTGCTGTGGATGATCTAAAAACAATGGCTACTATAAAAGCATGCATTTTTGACCTTGACGGGGTGATCGTCGATACAGCGGTTTACCATTATAAGGCCTGGAAACGACTGGCAAATGAACTCGGTTTCGATATAACCGAAGAACAAAACGAAAATCTGAAAGGCGTGAGCCGTATGCGGTCACTCGACCTGATCCTGCAATGGGGAGGCGTTACCAAAACCGAAGCAGAAAAAGAAGAATTAGCTACCCGCAAAAACACATGGTATGTGGAAATGATTAATAAAATGACACCGGATGAGATTTTACCCGGTGCAAAGGAATTTCTGCAAACCTGCCTTGATACTGGATTGAAAACTGCTTTAGGTTCGGCCAGCAAAAACTCCGAGACCATATTGAACAAAGTGGGTATTGCTCACTTTTTTAACGCAATCATCGATGGCAATAAAGTAAGCAAGCCCAAACCCGATCCGGAAGTATTTTTAAAAGGCGCAGAGGAGTTAGGCATTCCTGCGAAAAACTGCGTGGTGTTTGAAGACGCAATTGCTGGTATAGAAGCTGCTCATAATGGTGGGATGAAAGCCGTGGGGATAGGATCGCTGCAGGTGCTTACCCAGGCGGATTTGGTGGTGAGCGGGTTGAATAAAATGACATTAGAGAAGTTAAAAGAGTTATAAAACTATGATTTTAATGATTTTTTGATGGACTATGATTAGGTCATAGTGTCCATTCAATCAAAAAAATCACAGTTCAGACAAAATATTTGACAATACAAATGAAAAACTATATCAAAGTTGATGAGTGGAAGATCATAGAAGAGGGGTTTGAGCCGAAACATAATTTAATATCCGAAAGCCTTTTTAGTCTCGGTAACGGACGCATGGGGCAGCGGGCAAATTTTGAAGAGGCTTATAGCGGAGAAACGCTGCAGGGTAACTACGTTGCCGGGGTATACTATCCCGACAAAACCCGCGTAGGTTGGTGGAAAAACGGTTACCCTGAATATTTTGCGAAGGTATTGAATGCTGCTAACTGGATTGGTATTGATGTAGTTATTGATGGTGAGCAATTGGACCTTGCTAAGTGTGAGGTAGCTAACTTCAGGCGCGAGTTGAATATGAAGGAAGGCTATCTGAAAAGGACATTTCGCGCTAAAACCGCTAATGGTAAAGAAGTAGATGTAGAAGCCACCCGCTTTTGCAGTATGGCTGATGATGAGACCGGGGTTATCCGCTACACTATTATGCCGATAAATTTCAACGGTCCGGTCACTATCACCCCTTTTATTGACGGCGATATAAAAAACAAAGACTCCAACTATGATGAAAAATTCTGGGACGAAGTAATCAAGGGTAGCTGGAGCGACGGCGGTTATGTGCAGTTACGCACTAAAAAGACCGGTTTTGAAGTAGCGACAGGGCAGAAGTTTATCGTTTCTCAAAATGGATCGATCCAAAGCATTGAGAAGGAAAAATATATTGCTTCTGAAATCAAATTAGATGCGACTCAGGGTCAAGCCATTACCTTAACTAAATATGCTGCTAATCTTTCGTCGCAGAACTACCCGGCAGACACTTTAGTGGCTGAACTGGAGAAAACTTTAAACGCTATCAGCGCAAAAGGATTTGAAAAAATGGTGGCTGAACAAGCCGATGCCTGGGATAAGAAATGGCAGCATAACGACATTATTATCGAAGGAGATGCATCGGCACAACAGGCGATACGTTTTAATATTTTCCAGTTGAATCAAACTTACACCGGCGAGGATGATCGTTTGAACATTGGTCCCAAAGGCTTCACGGGCGAGAAATATGGCGGTTCAACCTATTGGGATACCGAGGCTTATTGTGT
>Ga0207704_10000120_pt1 | contig 42425 bp, 23 predicted proteins | sample KBSMisM12_FD_184308 | JGI IMG/M metagenome (GOLD analysis project Ga0207704, IMG submission 184308) | Miscanthus rhizosphere microbial communities from Kellogg Biological Station, Michigan, USA - KBS Miscanthus M1-2 (SPAdes) (version 2) | ecosystem: Host-associated > Plants > Roots >...
CATAAGAGGGATAGGCTTCCAATAACGCCTCTTTGTACTCTTCAGGACCGTTCGTCTTGGCTAGAATCTTCCCGCACTTATCCAGGTATATCAGGGCATTGTCAATAGCTGACTTGTCGGCCGGCTTCCCATGGCCAGGTAGGATGATATCATAATCTTCATCGTCCCGGACTTGCGTCAAAGCCGCCTTCCAGCCGTCAACCGGACCTGTGATAAAAGAGTGGGCATTGTGATAAAGGATGTCCTGCACAATAGCAATGCCTAGTTCAGGAAGTTTAATTACCAGCGCGCTGGGCGACTCGGTATTCAAAACGCGTTCGAAGATAAATTTAACGCCTCCGATCGTTTCTTCGCCGGGTTCAACAGTTTCTGTCGGAAGCGCCAGTTTGCTGGCAATCAGCGCGCCCATATGTTGTTGTTTTTCCTGCAATTCATGAGGGCCTACTTTTGAAAGGGATTCTTTAATTTCAGGTAGTGCATAAACCTTTACATCTGCAAAAGCGTCACCCATGCCCAGGAAGTGGTCAGGATGGTCATGCGTTACATAAAAACGGGCAATAGGTTTCTGAAGACTGTCAGCCAGCGCACGAAATTCCTGTCCATACTGAGCGAAGAATTGTCCGTCAATCAGGATTAATTCTTCTGCCAGTTCAACAATATGTGTTGCATTGGCGAACATTGGCGCCGGAGATACCAGCGAATGAACCTTTACCTTTACATTGTCCCTGACCAGGTAGATGGAGGCATTTGGGAGTTGATTTGTCATCGTGTTATTCATTTAAATATTACAATGCAAAACTACCTTCGGGAAAATCGGCAATACTATCAGTATGCTTTAGTTATTATCAATTTGCATATTCCTGGCGATAATTGGCTGGTGATAACTTTGTTAGCGACTTAAAGAACCGGACAAAATTGGATGGAGCGGAAAAATTGTGCTCGTAGCTGATCTCTGAAATTGTCTTACCTGTGCCTAGCAACTCTGCTTTACAGGATTTCAAAAGCTCATTGTGAATGATGGCTAGCGCTGTATTGCCTAAAACTTCCTTACATAAATTGTTCAGGCGGTTCCGGTTCATGTTCAGCAGATCAGCATATTGCTTGACAGTTTGCTTGTCACGAACATGCTGTCGCAGCAGATACTTGAATTTTAAAACCTCGCTGTTTCTATAGAGGTTACCTTTTAGTTGATGATAATCACTGTAACTTCGATTGACAAGGATCAGCAACTGATAGAGGTAAGCGCGCAATAAATGATAGCTGTCGGACGCAAGGGAATGGATTTCATGTTTGATACTTTCTGACAAACTGAGTAATTCCTGGATTACCTCTATGCTGAGCGGCAATATAGGTGAAGCCTCATAATTGCCAAAATAATACAGACGATCCAAAAAAAAGTTGTCTTTCAGAAAGGTTTCCATAAATTCCCCTTCAAATATGACTACCATGCCCTCGGGTTCGTATTCCAACTGCCATTGCCTGGGCTCACCGGGCGGTAACAGTAATGCCACAGGACCCTCAAGCTTCAATTTTGTATCTTCTACTATAATAGCCCCTGCGACTTTGCTGAAGAAGAACATTTCGTAGAACGAAGTCGCATGCACTTCCGGCAATGCCAGGCTCCGGCTTGCAATGTAGCCTATATGGAAGCTGTCAATAAGTAACTCCTTCCCATACTTATGCTTATAAAAATCAAACCGGATCATCTTGGAATCATTAAGCTGGAATTTCTAAATATTAATTTCTTTAAAATTTAGAAGAATACGTTGCACTATAAAACAAAAACGGTGAGCGATAAAAAAAATATGCTCTCAATCCGGATTAAAAGCCAATTGAGTAATTATAATGCGTCAAATTGGCGCTATTTAACATTTGGACGATAATTATAATCAATTGTACACACTCTGTTTTCTTTGACCCTTTTACCTTCAATTTTTGAATGCTCCGATTACCATATAGGCCGGCGCAGGCATATTCGTCCAATTATAAGCAGTAATTAACCGACAATATTTTATACAACAGGAATGCCGGATTGTTCGAAAGACAAGATCACCCGGCGTCTTTGTCTAATATATTATTGTTTGTCGATGGATGATAATAGGTAAGTGAAGAATGACCAAGCGTACTAACTAACCAATTATACATTTTTTTAAACCAATTTTATGAACAAAACACTACTCACAAAATTCCTGCTTTTTACAGGGCTGAGCTTGTTATTTATTATAATAAGCCTGCGAGGTTTTTCACAAACCAGGACGGTTACCGGAAAGGTAACAGACAAATCAGATGGTTCTCCTATTCCCGGGGCAACTGTTAAACAAAAGGCTACTACCAACGCGGTCGGGACGAGCGTGGACGGCGCATTTTCTATAAGTGCCGCTCCGGGTAGTATATTGGTTTTTTCTTCTGTTGGATATGAACAACAGGAAATACCCGTGCCAAGTTCAGGTCAACTTGATGTGGCGATGTTGAAGAGTGCCAGCAATCTTAACGAAGTTGTGGTAATAGGCTATGGTACGGCGCGTAGAAAAGACCTCGTAAGCTCGGTAGATGTGGTGGCCGCGAAGGATGCTGGAGCCAATACATCTACAAGCGCTGCACAGTTATTAATAGGTAAAGCTCCCGGTGTTCAGGTGGTGCAGGCAAATGGTGTACCTGGTTCGGGTGCTCAAATTATTGTACGTGGGACCGGTTCATTTACAGACGTTAGTCCACTTTACGTAATTGATGGCATTCAGGGTGATGCCAACTTGTTCAACACCATCAGCCCACAGGATATTGAGAATATAACCATACTAAAGGACGCTGCTTCTACAGCAATTTATGGTGTCGCTGCAGCTAACGGTGTTGTGATAATCACTACAAAAAAAGGTAAAGCAAGCACTACTCAAATAACATTTACTTCACAGGCAGGTATTTCAAACGTGACTAAAAAACTCGATCTGCTGAATGCTGCCGAATATGTAAAGCTCCTTAAGGATATTGATGCTACCAACAACAATCCGGTGCCTGCAAAACTTAACACGCCGTATGCGCTAGTTGACAGGAACAATTGGCAGAACCAAATTTTTAAAACTGCTGTATCAACTCAGAATGATCTGAGCGTAAGCGGAGGAGGCGACAAGGTTACCTATAATATGTCGGCAGGGTATGTCACGCAGCAAGCCATGGTTAAGGATTTTAATTTTAACAGGTTTAATAACCGATTCGTATTAGATGAAAAATTGGGTCGTTTCCATTTTGGCGAAACCTTAAATCTGAGGTACACGAAAACAACTGGTCAGGTAGCCGGCATAGGCAACGCGCTTCAATACGCACCTTATCAACCTATTTATGATTCTTCAATTCCGGGCGGTTATTCCATCCTTACGAATGTGGATGATAACAGCAATGCTGTAAATCCATTGGAGGATCTGGGCGTAAAAACACTAAGTAGCCACGATCTGGTATTGTTTCCGCAAGTGTTTGGTGAAGTAAGAATAATTGATGGTTTAACTATCAGGTCACAAGTATCAGGTGTATATGGCAATAGCGTAAATGATTCGTACCAGATACCTTTTGTAACAGCCAACAGCCTGGCTTTTAGCCGCCAGGCGGGACGTGCTTTTAACAGCTACTCCAATTACACTATTGAAAATTATTTATCCTATAACCACAGCTTTGGTAAACACAACATTTCGTTTACGGCAGGTACCAGTTATATAGATGCAGGCAGCAGTAAATCTCTTAATGTATTGGGTACCGGTATGCTAACCGATGCTGTAAAAGATATAGGTGTAGCCCCAACTCTTACCGTTCAGGGTAATTCATCAGGGTATTACACTCAATTTGGTGATGTAATCTCCTATTACGCACGTTTGATTTATTCATTCGATGACAAGTACATCTTTTCAGCCAGCGTTAGGCGTGATGGATCTTCAAATTTTGGCCCTTTAAGCCGCTATGGTAATTTTCCGGGTGCAGGTTTTGCATGGCGTTTTAGTCAGGAAAATTTCATAAAAACGGTCTTTCCATTTATCAGCGATGGTAAATTGCGCGTAGGATGGGGACGTACAGGCAACAACAAGTTCGGACTCACGAACACTAACGTGTTTACCTTTAACGGGTCGCCCGGTGGAAACCTGGTGTATTCTTTAGGTAGGAATGAACAGTTCGTTAACGGAACAACAATTACTACGATCGCAAATCCATTGTTACATTGGGAAACAACCGACCAAACCGATGCCGGAATTGACCTTTCATTCCTTAACAACCAAATAACTTTTACTGCAGATTACTATAACCGCAAAAGCAGTGGGTTAATAGTAGCAATACCCTTACCGCCAAGCTTAGGAGTAGGTATAAATACTTCCGGTAGCAGCGAGGTTGTTAATGCAGCAGATGCACAAAACAAAGGTTTTGAATTTCAGTTAGGCTACCGTTCAGCAACAAAAAATGGCTTCAGTTATAACATAAGTGTTAATGGTGCTTATAACAATAATAAAACAATATCATTAGGCACGCAATCGCCAACCCCAATTGTTGGGGGCGCTGCAGGGGTAGAAACATTAACTCAACCCGGCAGCCCTATCGGTGCATTTTATGGTTACAGGGTTGATCATGTAGCCAGCACCCAGGCTCAAATCGATGCCTTAAATCAGGCAGCTCAACAGAAAACCGGAAACCCCAATGCGGTTTATCAATCGGGATTGTTACCAGGCGATTTCATATTTAAAGACGTTAACGGGGATGGCATTGTTGATAGCAAAGACCAGCAAGTTTTGGGAAGTTCGATCCCTAAATTCATGTACGGTATTAACCTGGGTGCTACTTACCATAATTTCGACCTTAACGTGGTTTTATCGGGTGTGCAGGGCGTACAGATTGGGAATTCACTTTTAACCAGTACTGAGTTTGCAGCTACAGGACATAATGCGTCAACCGCCATATTAAACAGGTGGGAGCAACCCGGCGACAATGCTGCTTTGCCAAGAGCCGGCCAAAATGTTACTGCATCAGGCAATATCAGGCCATCGGATTTCTTTATACAGAATGGTGCCTATCTGCGTGCCCGCAACGTTACGCTTGGCTATACGTTTTCAAAATCTGCCTTACAGTCGTTTTCGGGTAATGTGTTGAAAAGGCTACGCTTATATGTCGCTGCGGAAAATCTGTTTACCATTACTGGCTACAAAGGCTATGATCCTGAACTGAGCACCGTTAATGGGGATAACAATACATACGATACCATTTTTAACCGCGGCATTGATAATGGACAGGTTCCACACCCTCGCACATTTTTATTCGGAATACAAGCAGGATTTTAAATGACATTTTTTAAAAATACAGATATGAAAAAATATATAAAATTCCTTATGACCGGGACGCTTTTGATTCTCGGGATAGGGTGTAAAAAAGATTTAAATTTAGTTAATAAAAGTGCTTATACTTATGATACTTATTTTACCAGCGATGCAGCAATCAATCAGGCTACAATAGCCACTTATGCCGGTTTACTGCATACTGGTTTGTGGGCGCGGGAGTATTACTTTGTTTTTGATTTCCTTGGCTATGATGCCAAAAATAATCAACCTCTTCAAGGCGACTTACTGCAAGTGGCTCAATATGCGCTTACTCCTGATCAGGTGGAAGTGAACGAATTGTGGGCGTCTTTATATCAACTAGTAGCCCGCGCCAATGTAGTTATCGATCTTGCTCAGAAGTGGAAGCCGGCTAATGCAACAGAGACAACTGATCAAACGCAATATATTGCCGAAGCCAAATTTTTACGTGCTTATGCCTATTTTCAACTCGTTAATTGTTTTGGTCGTGTGCCATTGCGCACCCAGTTCATTGCATTGCCGACACCTGCTGAGATTAACCTGGCCAGATCGCCGGTTGCCGACATATGGGCGTTTATTGAAAAGGACTTGAAAGATGCTGAAGCAGGCCTTCCAGTTTCATACGCTGATGCCAGTTATGGACGTGCTACGCAAGGTGCTGCAGTGGCGCTTTTGGGCAAATCTTATTTATACGAGAAAAAATGGAACCAAGCCCAAACCGAACTTACTAAGTTAACCCAGGCGCCTTTTACTTATTCGCTGGCGCCTGTTTATAATGATCTCTTCGATGACCCGAATCAGGATGATGCCACTGCTAATCCCGAAACCATTTTTCAGGTAATGAATCAGAAGTGGACAGATTGGGGCATAGGTAACCAATATTACGTTTTTGGCGGCCAGGAGACATGGGGTGGAAAGGCCACCCACTCGGACCGTGCGCAGGAATATGGCTTTAATGATTGGAACAACGTATATATCACGACAACTGCCGTTAAAGCTTTTACATACCCTAACCCGCAAAACCCTGCTGCCAATTACGTAGATCCGCGTGCTGCTTTCACTTTCTATGGCGATGCCGCAAGTGGAGGGCAAACACAATATTGTCAGCAATGTTCTACAGGGGCTGTAGCTTATCCTTACGCAACAAAAGGGTATGAGTTCCTCAAATACGAATATTATAATAAGGTTTCAAGTTATGGCGGTCCGCAAAGTGGTATCAACGGTCAGGTAATACGCTACGCCGATGTATTGTTGATGCTGGCTGAAAGCTATATACAACAAGGAAATACTGGTGTACAGCCATTGGCTTTGATCAACCAGGTGCGTAGCCGGCCAAGCGTTAATGCACCGCTTTACACTTCGCTGGGCAGTCAAACTGTAGCCATGGACATATTGGCTCGCGAAAGACAGTTGGAGTTAACGGGTGAGCAAAGCCGCTATTTCGACCTTATCCGCTGGGGTATTGCTAAACAGACAATAAATGCTGAAAGGCAAGTAGAAGATGGCACCCAACCTTTCCAAGATAAAAATTTGTTGTTCCCAATACCTTTAGCAGAGAAGAATGCAAATTCTGCGGTTGCTAAAGATATTGTGGGCGACTGGAATTAAATTCTTTAATTTTATAATTTGCAAGAATCTGCGCCAGTTAATGGCGCAGATTCTTTTTAACATTAATAGGCTGCTAAAGGGCTGTAATGCTATTTTGCATTTGAAAGTAATTATTTCCAGTTTGATTTCGGGATTGGCTGTTTGCCATTCTTCGAAATATTTTTAAAGTATTTTCCCCAATATTTTACTCTCCTGTGCACCTGATACAGCCTATTTCCTGTTAAATGCAAAAATATGATATGCGGGCGTTCGCCTAATTGCGCAGCCTCATTAATATCCGCCCGTATATTATCAACAAAGGGCCCTAAATTAGATAAAGATGCCTGGCATTTGGGAGCTACTTTTATCGGGCTTAGTAATAAACAATGAACATTGAGCAGCAAATATTAGCATGTTTCGTCAGTGTAAATTGTTGTACCTCATTGAACAAATCGCATTGGTTCAGCATTGTTTTGCAGATATGCCAACAGCCGTAAATGGGTTATTGCGCCAAAGTGCATCGCATCTTCCCGGATAACTTCCTTAAGAATTTGTTCCGCCACGTCGTATTTTTTTAGCCCAAGATAGCCAAGACCAGAAATATATCTGCAGTGTATGAAGTTTCTTTTTTGCAAGTCATCATCAAAAATAAGTAAATCAGGCAGTGACACAGCGAAATAATCTATTCGGATTTCATTGTTTTGATTACGTTCGCCGTAATTCACCAGGTTTTGGAAGATACTTTCAGCATTTGCAGATTTGCCCAGTTTCTCCAAGGCGAGACCCTGGTAAAATATCTTATCTGGCTGCTGATCATTGTAAAAGACTGCTGCACTTGGCTCAGTCAACCCACAGGACGCAGCCTTCCAGTTTAATTCGGCATTAATGCTATCACCGGAATACGCATAGGCGCAGCCCAGCCAATAAAATATATCGTTTTCCTGTACACCATAAAGCTTACCTTCACCAAGGTTATGCGGAAAGTACCGTGCGTCATTTAATCGCCTAATAGCACTCTCAAACAGATTATTGGTAATATCCTGTTTAGCGAGCTCTGTCAGGCTATAAATGTACTGCGCCGATACTTTGCCTTCGCCGCCTTCCCATGGATGGAATTTCCGTGCCATCAGGAGGTTATATGCTGATGTATGATTGCCGGAGAAATTTTCCAGCGACACCACTTCCAAATACAGGTCATCTCTTTTCCGTACAAGCGATGAATATCTTTTTAAATTCCCAAGACGCCACAAAACAGGTTTGTTCATTCTTTTATAAAGCTGGTCTAATTCCATCAGCACCCTTGCATCGGACGTATCGCACTGGAATGCCTTTTCAAATAAATCAAGTGCTGTTTCTGGCTGTTTTCGCTTATTATAAACGGCTATTGCCAAATTGCGATAAGCTGTCGGGAATGAAGGTGAGACGACTGTTGCCTTCTCCCAGCAAGTCATTGCTTCTTCATACTGTTTTTTGTCATACCAAAGATTTCCGAGGAAGTAAAGAGCTTTTGCATCTGACGGAATATTATTAATAGCGTATTGCAAAATCAAAATATCGTCAAGTCGATTTGGAAAGCAAATACCTGGTTCAGAGTCGGCTGCCTTCATCAGGTAAACATAGCTTTGGTCCACGTTCCCTGCCTTTTTCCAATAATAGGCGATATAATAATTAACCAGCAGATTTAACTCTTCCGGCGTGGTATGAAGGAGGAGCTCAATTGCCTGGGTAAAAAGACCCAGATCCGCAAACTCAATCGAAAAGTCGGTCAGCGTATGTGCATTGCCTCTGCTCAATTTTAGCATATCGTCAATGATCCCTTCAGCCCGCCTTTGGTCGCCCTGTTCCAGGTAACAAAAATACAGTTCAAATAATGTGCTCAGGTTAAAATGATCACGATTTAATGCCTGTTCAGCAACAGTTATAGCTTCCTGGGTTCTATTGAGTTTCCGCAATGCATGAACCTTTATCAGGTATGCTCTGCCGTTTCTGGCGTTTCGATCGAGCGACCAGTTGATGTGCTCTAATGCAAGCTCATAATCGCCGCGCTGAATATCGATCTTTGCTATTGCGAAATAGGCGCTATCTTGCCAGGCGCTGCTCCATGCTGCCTTAAAAAATGCGTCGTAAGCCTCGTCGGTTCTTTGCTGATAATGAAGCGACAGCCCAAGATTATAATAACACTCGCTGTCATATGGATTAGGGTTTCGCTGCGTAGCTGTTTCGATTGCTTTCCTGAAATAAGATTCGCTGATCTCAAATTTCCCTCTGCGAAGATACCAGGCCCCTAAAGCATTATTACTCCTGATATCGCCGGGCTCTCTGGAGAGCGCTTCTTCATAATAAGGTACCGGACTATAAGTTGCGTGCCGGTATTGCTCCAGGTGCTGACCGGTAAGGAAAAGCTGTTCAATACTATTGATGTTTTTAGGCGCAAGTGCAGGCGACGCCGGATCAGGAATCGCTGGCACTTCGTCGCCGTGATCAGGTTGATAGGTTAAAAGTTCCTTATTTTCGTGGTCCGACACGGAAAGCGATAAGCCTTCAGCGTCTGAACAAGTTATCTTTAGCGACTTCTCAAACAATTTTTCGGGCGAAAGGTCCACTGTCTCGTCGATCAATAGTTCTTCGCCCATTTTTAGTCTGACTATTAGCCCGCGTTGAACCGACGTAGCGAATACCCTGACTGTAACGGTATCGCCTTCTGTGTCTAATCCAAGTAATATATCTTTCGTGGCGTTTTTAACCATGCCGACTTCGCGGTAAGGGAGGAAATATTGCGTGAAAGATTTCTCCTCATTTGGCATGACCCAGGCAAAGTCTGGTTGATTGTCGGTATAAACGCCTGTCATTAATTCAATATAGGGTCCGTCTTCGTCAGTCAGATTCCTGTCCCAGGCTATTCCAAAGTCGCCATTGCCCCATGTCCACTGCTTTTTTCCGGGTGATATATGATGGTCTGCTATGTGTAACATCCCGGCCTTTTTATCATGCTCATAGCCGCCGACGAAATTATACGCTGAACCGACTGCCATGTACGATGTAGGAACAGGAATGTTTTTATAACGAGAAATGTCGGTGCCGGGTGAATAATCGACTTTATAATAAGTGCCTGTTGCGATTGGAAATGAAGAGACATCACGTTTGCCATGATCAAACACAGCATGCACGTCTGGCGGAAAGATGGATTGATAATGTTCGTTCACCTGCACCGCAGGGTTAGCCCACCATAGGAAAGTTTGGGGCAGATTGGTTCGGTTAAACAATTGCGCCTTAATTTCCAGGTAGGCCTTATCAGGATATAAAGTAAAGCCTGCCATTCCTTTGGTATGAAACATTTTTTCAACTTCGCTTACCCATACCGTTTTGCTGCCGTCGTTGTTCTCTTCAATCAAGTAGTCGATTGGTTCGAATGTACTCGGACGATGGTGTTGCGGCCAGTTGAACTCTATACCACCTGAAATCCAAGGGCCGCAAAGGCCCACAAGCGCAGGCTTGATTACCTGGTTATAATAAATGAAATGACGATTTGCTATTTTATCGAAGGCCATATGTACCCGTCCGCCTATTTCGGGCAGTATCATGATCTTCAAATATTTATTCTCAAGAAAAAGCGCCTGGTAGGGTTGGTCGGTTTTCTCGTCCTCTATAGATTCGATTACAGGATTAGGATAAACAACACCGCTGCTACCCTGATACACCCTGTTCTCAAAAAACATGGGGTTTTTATCGGGTGATCCGGTACGATAAGTAGGTAATACCACCTCTTCCTGCCAAATTGAAACTTCCATATAAAAATTTAGTTGTGATTAATGTCCTATAAAATTATTCTCTAACTCTTCAAGGGTTTGTCCTTTCGTTTCCTTTACTTTTAATCTGACGAAGAAAAAACCGCAAAGGCAAATTCCTGCGTACAGGTAAAATGGACCATAGGCGCCCAGGTGTTCTGCTAGAATGGGAAAAGTGAAAACAAGGATAAAATATGCGATCCACAAACTGACAATCGCCACCGAAGAAGCAACGCCGCGGATTTGGTTCGGAAATATCTCTGCAATGATGACCCAAGTAACAGGCGCCAGGGAGGTGGCATACAAGCCGATGGCAATCAAAACAAATATAGATACCAGTCCGGCACTTGCCTGATGGCCTAATAAAAAAGCAAGCACTACGTATACGATAGACAAGCCCAGGGAGCCTATAAGCATTAAAGGACGCCGGCCCAGCTTATCCACCTGCCACATCGCCAGTAAGGTGAATAGTGTGTTAACTAATCCTATTGCCACTGTTTCGAACAGTTGCCGGTCAAGATTAGCTCCAACTGATTTGAAAATAGTTGATGTATAATTGAATACGACGTTGATTCCGCATAATTGCTGAAACACAGCCAATGTGATGCCCACGACAACTGCAGGCCTGACACTTTTTGCAAATACGTCACGGTAGGAGCCACCTGGAAAATGACTCCCGGTTTTGCCCATATCCCTAAGGGATGCATCGACATAAGCAGATGAACCTATTTTAGCAAGAATTCTGGCGGCTTTTTCCTTGTGACCTGCATTTAGCAACCATCTGGGGCTTTCGGGTAGTGCCAGCAATCCAGTTAAAAAGAGTGCCGCTGGTACAATGCCGAGCCCAAACATTTCACGCCAGCTATCCGGGCCTTTGTCAGCCAACTGATAATTGACGAGGTTAGTGATCAATATGCCCAGCACGATAGTCAACTGGTTGATCGCCACATTACGGCCACGTGTGTGGGCAGGTGAAATTTCTGCAATATAGAGCGGGCTCAACATGGAGGCCATTCCAACGCCAATACCAGCCGCGAACCGCATAGCAATAAATTGCCAGAGATCCGCAGACAACCCCATCCCCATAGAGGAAACGGCGAAAATAGCTGCGGAACAAATAAGCCCTGGCCTCCGGCCATACCTGTCGGCGATTCTTCCGGCCGCAAGACAGCCGACTATGCAGCCGAGCGCGAGGGAACCCGTCAAAAAGCCTTCCCACCAGGACGACAGATGAAATGCTGTTCTCAGAAATGGCAAAGCGCCACTGATCACCGCAAAATCGAACCCGAAAAGGTAACCTCCAAGCGCTGATATAAACGAGATTCCTATTATGTAACCGTTGTTAAATTTAATAGCTTCTTTTTTTTGCAACACTTCCATGTTTTCTAATGTTAAAATTGAACAACTGTCTTATAATCTCGGACAAATCTCACCTGGTTTACCTTTAATAATTGTTTAAGTCCTTTGAGCTCAGTCGCGACTTTATCAGAAAGATCGACCAGGTAAGGTGCGTCATGCATTAGCGGCCGCAGATAAAATGCAAACTGCTTGTCTTTACCTAAAAACTGTCTTAATCCAATACGCCAGGGATTACCATTATAAAAATGGTCACAGGTAAGTTCGCCCTGCAAAAAGCCCATTGATAGTCAATTATTTGAATTGTACAATGTTGTAATTTTACTTAATTCGACTTCCATTTTTGGATTGAATTCATCACTTTTCATATAATTTTCGATGCTGTAAGCCAATTGTTTTGCTTCGGGCCTATCCACCATATCTGTAAGAAGGTCAATGCCGGAAACCATCAGTTTACCTTTTCCGACCCTGCACTCAAACAATAGGGAAAGCGACCTCGCCTTTACCCAATCATCAATCACACGGACGATGGGATTGATGCCCTTTGCGACGCTGTCGAGCATGATCGGGCTGCTATGTGTCATAGCATCCCACCATTGGTAATCGGAATAATTACTGGTCGGGAAGTATTTAAACGCCGGATGGTGCGCATCGCACAAGATTCCGAGCGTCTCAGGTGCTTGTCCGTGCGTCCACGCTGTATTCCAAAAAATGCTGGAAAACCCGATAGCTACATTCCCGCCATATTGACCTTTTAGTGTGCCCTTTTTCAGGGTTAATAATACTTTCTCACCCTTATTCAGCGACGCAATTACCTCATCGGTCAGCTTGTCGGTTATAATAACATGAGTGTCAGCCTTCTTAATATGCTGCGGATAAACAAAGAATTGCCATTTATTAGCATAGTTGTCTACCTTAACGGTGAGTGTTAATTCCGATGGCTGGGTGATAGTCTTCAGATTGGCTTTTATAACGCCAAGAGAAATACCATTACCTTCCGGGATATTACGTTTGCCAAATGATCCTGAAAAAATGGCCTTTCCGCTTGCATCTGTGATGATCCAATTTGGAGAGACACCCTTGAGGATATGTTCAGAAAATTGCGAAATCTCTACAGGGATATTCAGACTTTCCCCGTTAAGGTAGATCATTTTCGGGAAACGGGCCAAAGGCACCACATCATTACAAAATTTGTTGTAAATAGCTGCTGTAATATAAGACTTGGGCTGATAAAAGGCATTAAGTACACCGACCAGTGCCGTTCCTTGACCCGGGAAGTCTTCCAATCCCAGCAACTGGAAGCCGCCAAATCCTTTTGTCCTGAATGCCGCTTCAATATCTGCTTTATAGCAAAGTGTTTGCAATTTGCCGGAAGCGTCGAGAAATTGATCTTCGTAACCGCTCAATCCATTGGCAGCAAGCTGGTCGCGGAATATTTCGAAATTACGGGCTTTAAAAACGCCCTTATATTTACTTATTTCTTTAAAATCGGGATACACACACCATTGGCCGATCTCATGACTAACTGTGGGGTGTTGCCATTTTGAAATAATTGCAGACCAATCATAATCCGTCGAAGGTTTTTTGCCGTTAATGACGCTTTTTATACCTTCTCCCCAATGCTGAATACGTGGGTCAGGGGTGCTGTTATAATCAGCTTCGGCAATAATTGGCCATCCCGAACCGGTTGTGTACAAACGCCTGGAGTCTTTCGCCTGCCAATATTTTACAAAGCCGGTCAGATACTCCGTCATCTGTTTACCTGCAGGCTCGTTTCCATAATCCATCAGGCAGAAGGAAGGATGATTGCCATAGGCTTCTACGATCTTTTTACTTTCCGCATAAATGTATTTATCTAACGGTTTACCGTCGCCAATTACTGCGCCCTGGTTGGCCCATGATGAACATTCGATCTGAAAATAAAAACCCAGTTTGTCGCCCGCGGTAAACGCGGCTTCAGGCGGGCACCAGGAATGAAAGCGGATATGATTTAAGCCAAAAGATTTGCAGGTTTTCAATATGCGGAGCCAGGAGGCCTCATCAGTTGGCGGGTAACCGGTTAATGGAAATGCCGCGCAGTCAAGCGTGCCGCGTAATATCGTTGGATGCCCGTTGATGCGGAACTGGGTGCCTGCAGAACTGAACTTTCGCATTCCAAAATGTATCGTGCGCATATCTTTTCCCGCAGCTGAGGCTAGGTTAACTTTCATCGCATACAGATCGGGGTGATGCTCACTCCAAAGCTCCGGATGATTGCCCATCGGATATATGATATTGATCGTGTCTGACAAAGTTCTCGAGTTGCTCAATTTGGACACAATCGGCAGAGCTGCCTTGCCTTGAACCGAAACCGCCTGAAGAGTTAGTTTCGCCTGTTTTTGGGTTAATTCGCTTTGCTCGATAACAACCCTGGCCACAACTCGCTTCCGGTCTATGTCTGGGTATAACTGGACATCTTTGATAAAGCAGATTGGTTTTGCAGTCATGTATATCCGGCCAACCATGCCATTCCAGTTACCCTGTGTATGGTCGCTGATGCTGTGTGAATTTTGCCCGACGTTAATCTCGTTAACCCGATTATCTATGCGTATGGTAAGTTTATGCTTACCTGCGGCCAACCCCTTTAACATGAGGTAGTCATGTGGTGTGCCCAGGCTGTTCTCGCTTTCGATTAACTTGTCATCAACATACACGGCGGTCGTCCAATGCGCGCGCTCGACAAAAAGTTCAACCACTTTGTGGTTCCATGACGCTGGAATAGTCAGGTCAGTTTGATACCATGCCACGCCTTTATAGTACTTTTCCGGTTGTAGCCAAAATGGTATTTTGATATGTCCGGTTTCCCGGTATTTGGCATATTCCGGTTTGTGGAACCATGATGAATCTTCAATTCCGCCGGTCCATGGTGTATTGACCGTAATTTTATCACCCAGATGATTGCTGGTCATCGACCCGGGCAATTTGATCGCCCCTTCCAACTGCTTTTTATACCAGGCTTGTTTAGCACCTATGTCATTCGGATCTGTCTCAAACCGCCATTTACCTGAAAGTCTGATCGTATCGCCAAGCGCCTTTTGCGAGCCTTGCGCAGCTTTCAGATGAGCAGAAAACAGGATGAACAGGCCCGCTGTTAAAATAAAAATGAGCTGGTCTTTGATAGTCATCGTTATTTGTTTCATCATAATTTACTGAAGTACTAATAAATTTAATATAAAGTTTTTTTTGATCCGCATGAAAGCTTCAATTGCATCTATACGCGCCGAAAATTCCGTCATTTATAGCTCAGGCTATTAATTGAAATCGTTTGTTTTTAGATATAATCTGCGGATGCAAATTACCTCACCCGATAAAAGATACAAATGGATTTTTATTGGGAAAGGATGGATTTAATTCTCACCTGAAATTACTAAATATCAGCAAGCAACGTCGTCTGTTTTGGATTGGCTTAAGAAATGCTTAACAGATTCTTGGTTTTATTATATATAATTGAATGCCAATTAATTATACAAAAAAAACCGAGCATATCCACTGTTGCAAGATTATTTAAAGTTGCTTCTGAATGGACATTTTTACCTTAATGATGGATTTTTATATCATTCCATTTTTATTAATTTTATAGCTTTTAAATTTGCCTCTGAGTTTTTTTATGGCTGTAGTAATCAAAAAAATAAAGGAAGGGTTTGTTGGCCAGCGGATGATCGTACTACCGCCGAATGTAAAAAAGCATGTGGTTAAAAATGAGCTGATCAAAAGATGCTACTTGACTGCAATTGGCTTTTATCCCAGGGCGGTCAACCACGACCGGGAGCGAAAAACCGGCAGTTCGCAATTTATATTACTGTATTGCGTCGAAGGTACCGGGTATATACACGTTCAGGGAGTAGAATTCATATTGACACCAAACTCTTATTTCATTATCCCCAAAAATGTTCCGCACCATTACCGAAGCAGCACCGAAAATCCCTGGAGCATTTACTGGGTGCACTTTACAGGAGAAAGCGCGGACCTGCTTTATCAAAGGTATGCTGAACGGGATCAGCCGGGAAAAGTGATGATCCCTCATGACGAAAAACGGATACTTGCTTTTAATGAGATTTATGACCTGGTTGAAAATAGTTTTGACACAAGAGAGATAGAAATCTCCAACATCAAATTACTGGACTTTGTCTCCTCATTTATTTTCCATAAGGAGATCAATCCATCTCTGCAGGGCACCGATGTTATAACGGCATCCATCAACTTTATGAAAAATAACCTGCACCAAAATATTTCCTTAGAAGAGTTGGCCGACCGACAGCGTTTATCCGTTTCTCACTATTGCAGGTTGTTTGCCGCTAAAACCGGGCGTTCGCCACACCAATATTTTAACCAGTTGAAAATATGGCAATCATGCCAATACTTGTACTTCAGCGACCGTAATATAAAGGAAATTTGTGCTGAACTTGGATTTGACGATCCTTACTATTTTTCCAGACTCTTTAAGAAATTGATGGGTATTTCGCCGGCAAACTATAAAAATCAACATAAAAGAGCATAAAAAAAGTGCGTCTTTCGGCGCACTTTTTTTATGCTCTTCTTAGCTTTTTACCACTTAGGGTTTTGTACCATTTTACTATTCGAATTGATCTCCGATTGTGGTATTGGGTAATAGTCATGTTTCCCGGGAACAAAATACTCTTTTCCAACCTTGTCGCTGTTAGTGATCTCCTGCTGAAGAAGCCCCCAACGTTTCAGGTCATAAAACCGCTGATTTTCCCTTGCAAATTCGATCATGCGCTGATGACGAATTTCGGTCATCAACGCATCCTGGCTGGCTGGTGCTGCAATTGCCGGCAAATTAGCACGGTCGCGTATTTGCTTTACATAAGTAAATCCTTCAGCAACTTTGCCCTGCATGGTAAGCGCTTCGCCTATCATTAACAGAACATCCGCATAACGCAAAGCTCTTTCATTGTCGCTGGAGGTGTAGTCTGAGGCACCGCTTGCTCCTGTGATCTCTCCGTTTTGATTGAAATTCTGATATTTTTTAAACATCGAGCTGTAGCCGAACAACAATTGAAAATCACTAAATGGTTTATTATAGAATGTAGCACCCGGGTAATTCCAGACTAGTGTTGCATACATTCTTGGATCAAAATCACTAGCAGTTGTCTTTTCCTTTTGGAACTCGTTGAATAACTTATCCGTCGGGCTCACTTCGAACCATCCGGCTACTTCGGCCGGGGCAAATTCTTGTGCAGTGGTTACACCGATAGCCTCATTGGCATTTTCGCCCGCCCATGGGTTGGTGCCACCAACATCAGCAAGCTGAATTTCAAAAACAGATTCTGCATTATTTTTTGTTGTGGCCAAAAAATTATCCTGATAATTTGGCATCAATGAATAGCTGAATGGCGCCGTTGTTAATTGCTTGAGCGTAGTCTCGGCCCCTGTATAGTCTTTGCTATACAGTTGAGCTTTGCCCATGTACGCTATAGCTGCGCCCTTTGTTGCACGCCCCACAAAGTTGGAAGGGTAACTTGTCGGAAGATTTGCTGCCGCATCTGTAAAATCCTGGATAACTTGTTTCCACACATCGGCCTCAGGTGATTTAGCTACAAAATAATCATCTTTGCTCACCGGAACTTTTAAATGCAACGGCACATCTCCAAAATTGATGACCAGGTTGAAATAATTTACACCGCGTAAAAATTTGGCTTCCGATACGTAGGCAGCTTTAGCGGCGTCACTCAGTCCAGGCACCTTGCCAACATTCTCTATGACTTGATTTGCACGGAATATGGCACGGTAACTGCCATTCCAGAAGTCGTTTACCGGCCCATTGTCGGGTGTATTGGTAAATGTTGACAGGCGATAGAGGTCTGCAACGTCATTACGGATGAAAAAATCGTCACCTCTGCCGTTAGTTAATTCAATTCCGCGAACTCCCCAATAACCACTGTTAACATCTCTGAACAAGGTGTAAGTGGCTGCAAGAGCCGCCTGCACGTCTGACTCTGTTTTCCAGTAGGTGGCCGATGTGATTTGGTTGGGGTTAGTCTTGTCCAACACCTCTTTTTTACAGCTGAACAAACCGAAAACTGTTAAGGTAAATATTAAAATCTTTTTCATATCTCTTCCTTTTATTTCATTTATAAACCTAATTGTAAACCGACACTGAATGTCCTTGCCAATGGGTAGGCCACGTGACCAAAGTCGACACCGCGATCGAATATGCTTCCTGTTCTGCCCAGGTCTGGGTTGAACCCGGTGTATTTAGTGATGGTAAACACATTGTCGCCGCTCACATAAATACGTAGTGAATGGACGTTTAGCTTCCGCTTCATGTTGCCATCTAAAGTATATCCTATCTGGAGTGTTTTTAACCGCATATAGCTGCCACTCTCCAGGAACCGCGACGATGTCTGATCGTTGAAATTCGGATCATTGATCACCGCACGAGGCACAGTGGTGTTGGTGTTTTGTGGTGTCCATGCTTTCAGGGTAGGTGTTGAATAGTTAAATTCAAGGCTCATACTTTCCAGATCCTGGCGCAAACCGTTGTATATTTTATTACCATGTGTTCCTTGGAAAAAGGCATTGATATCAAAATTCTTGTAAGATGCATTGAACCCGAAGCCATATTCAAAATTAGGGAAGGGGCTGCCCATATAAACTTTATCCTCGGCTGTGATCTGACCGTCGCCATTAGTATCCGAAAATTTAATGTCTCCCGGATGAGCATTTGGCTGGATTACGTTTCCATTTTTACCCTTGTAAGCGTCTATTTCAGCCTGTGACTGGAAAATACCCAAGTCCTTGATAAGATAAAAACCTGTGATAGGACCGCCTGCTTCGGTCAGTGTGCTTGAAGCACCATGATGCGTTGGCTGGCCGCCAAAAATTTGCTGCGTACCCGTACCCAATTGAAGTACCTTGTTTTTAACAGCACTCAATGTGCCGAAAACGCTGTATTTCAGCTTTCCGATCTGGTCGGTGTAGTTCACACCGAATTCGACGCCCTTGTTACGAAGGCTACCCGCGTTAACAACCGGATTGCTCGTTGAGCCTGCTGAACCCGGGATTGGTACATTTAATAAAACATCGTCGGTGGTTTTAATAAAATAATCAGCGGTCACAAATAACTTGTCGTGGAAAAATCCTGCGTCAAAACCGGCGTTTACCGTCTTAGTGCTTTCCCATTTGATATTGGGGTCAGCAAATGATGTCTGAATGGCTCCAAACCATTTTTGTTGTGTGGTGCCGGTTACGTAATTAATATTGGATGCAACGGCCGCGCTATATTGGTAATCGCCAATTTCCTGGTTACCCAACACGCCATAACTCGCCCGAAGCTTGAAAGTGGAAAGTATATCTTTTAGAGAAGAACCATAAAACTTTTCATTTGAGGCATTCCAGCCTATCGCCAGGGACGGGAAATTGCCATACTTATTGTTTGCACCGAAGCGTGAGGAGCCATCTCTTCTGATACTCGCTGTCAGCAGGTAGCGATCGTCGTAAGCGTAAATAATACGGCCCAACGCAGATAACAAAGTGCTCTGTATACTGTTTCCACCCGTTGTAGACGTACCCGCGCCAGCGTCGATATTCTCAAGCCCGTCAGGCAGATCGGTCCTGGCTGAAAGTAAATAGGTGTAATCATTTTTTTGGTAGGTATAACCTGCCAATGCCTGGATGCTGTGCTTCCCGATCAACTTCGTATAGTTCAGCGTGTTTTCCACCAATAACAGATCCGTTTGATCTTTACTGATACTTAAATCGTTAGTAGGATGCGAGAACAATGTGCCGACAACGTAGCGTTTATAATAATCGGTACCGGTACCAAAATTGGCGGTATAACCGAAATTGAGCTTATAAGTTAAGCCCGGCAATACAGTGAGCTGGCCGTATGCGTTAGTCAAAATACTAGATGAAACTCTGTTAATGTCTTCAAGGTTTAACTGGGCCAACGGATTAGCTACGTTAACAACGGGCCCTGTTGCTCCAGCGAAGCCACCCTGTGCTGTTGGATCGTAGATCCCAAAAACTGGTATCATCTTGGCTGCAGATCCTACAGGATCGCCGCCTTGTCCGCCCCATCCACCCGGCATCGAGATCGTTTTTTCACGGGTAAGAATAATTGTTTCACCAAACTTGAATGGGCCTTTGCTCGTTTCAGATCTTGCCCGGAGATTATAGCGATTATAACCGGTAACCTTCACAATCCCATCCTGGTCAAGAAAGCTTCCGGATACGCTGTAATTGGTGGATTGATTGCCTCCGCTTAAAAGTAAATCATATTGCTGAATTGGTGCGCTCCGGTAGATTGCGTCCTGCCAGTTGGTTCCGGCGCCGAGTGATTCTGGATTTTTAGCAATATCGAGTCTGGCGAGGCCGGCTGCATCATGCGCCTGGTTGCTCACTGTCGCCCATTGTTCTGCGTTTAATACATCAACGCGATGCGCTATCTTTTGTAAGCCATAATTTGCATTGGCCTGAATCACAGTTTGACCGCTTTTTCCTGATTTGGTCGTTACTAGCACGACCCCATTTGCGGCGCGTGATCCATAAATCGCGGCAGCTGATGCATCTTTTAATATATCAATGGATTGAATGTCATTTTGACTCAGGTTATTGATATTGGCAACCGGCACACCGTCTACAAGGTATAGTGGGGTTGCGTTATTTAATGAGCCTACTCCACGAATTAATATTCTTGTTCCTGAACCAGGGTTGCCGCCTGCCGCCTCGATGGTCACACCAGGCAACTTGCCCTGCAGCGACTTGGTTACATCACTAACACCTTGTGATTTGATGTCAGAGCCTTTAATATTGGCTACCGCGCCGGTAAGATCTTTCTTTTTGACAGTGCCGTAGCCGATCACTACAACCTCATTTAGACTGTTTTGCCTGGCTGAAAGGCTGACGTTCACAACCGGCCCGTTGACGGGAACTTCTGTAGGTTCGTAACCAACAAGATTGAAAACAAGGATAGCGCCTGTCGGTGCATTCAGTGAAAACTTTCCGTTAGCATCTGTGGCAACACCCTGTTGAGTGTTTTTAATGGTTACGGTTACGCCAGGAAGAGGTGTGTTGTCTTCTTTGGCGCTCACAACGCCGCTAACGGCTGTTGTTTGCGCTGCGGCTGAAAAACAAATGGCACATAATGTGACCAAAGTGAAGATCATTCGCCGCAAAAATAGTTTAGTAAATTTCTGCATAGTAAATTGGTTTTTGGTTAAAATTTCTGCCACACCCCCTTATGAATAAATATTATTGAATAATTGTCCTTGTGATATTATTCAATTGGTGCATATTGCAGGGAATAATTGGTGTGGTAAACGTAACAGAAAGGTTATTTTTTTAAATGGACATTGTTTTTTAAAAAGATGGACTTTTTAATCATAAGAAGAATTAGAAAAGACATAGACCAATTTCGTTGATATGCAGCGGTCTTTTTAATTTTCGATTTGGCGGTTTTAGAAGTTCTTTGATATTTAAATTCCATTATTGGTTAAATAAAACCGATATTGGATTGTTATAAACCTTGTACCCGGGCAACCGCTGAACATAATGAAGAAAATACCGGCAATTGTATGCTTAGCTTTATTAATATCAACCTGCAAAAAGCCCTTTGCACCTGTACTCAATCAATCGGATAAAAGATATCTTGTTATTGAAGGAATAATAAGTGGTAACGATTCAACATTTATCAAATTAAGCCGCACAAAGAAAGTAGATACATCACAAACAATTTTTGCTGAAACCAGTGCACAGGTAATTATTGAAAATAATGCCGGTGCAAACTTTCCGCTAACCGAAATCCGAAATGGAACATATGCTATCGGAGTTTTAAACCTGGACGCCTCTCATCAATACAGGCTTAGAGTGAAAACATCCGACGGTAAAGAGTATTTGTCAGATCTTGTGCCACTAAAAAGTGCTCCTGCAATAGATAGTGTTGGCTTTATTGCCCAAAGCACAGGGGTGAAAATTTATGTTAACACACATGATGATGCTAATGCGACCCGTTACTATCGCTGGGACTTTACCGAAACATGGCAATTCCACTCGAAATATATCTCTGGTTACTATAGTAACGGAATAGACAGTATTAAAGCCAGGCCAGTTGCTCAGCAAGTATACACTTGTTTCGCAACTGACACCTCAAGTAGTGTAATTATCGCATCAACACATAAACTTACAAAGGATATTGTTAACCAGGCCCCAATAACGGTTGTGCCGGGCACGTCAGAGAAAATCGAAACTAAATACACGATACTAGTCAAACAGTACGCATTAACCAGCGATGCCTATGAGTTTTGGTCGGTGCTGCAAAGAAATACCCAAAATCTGGGTAGTATATTTGATGTGCTGCCGTCAGAAACGCAAAGCAACTTTCATTGCCTGTCAGATCCCAATGAACTGGTTGTCGGATATCTTAGCGTAGGCAACGCGAGTACTAAACGCATATTCATCACAGCCAACCAATTGCCTCAGTATAAAACTCAATATCCGTATGATTGCGAATTGGATACCGCTTTTTTGAATCCCCCGCATGCCGGAACATTGCCAATCGGAGATCTTGTTCCCCCTAATTCACCTTATATGCCAGTAAATGGTTTGTATCTTCTTCCGGCTAATCCGTTTGGCGGACCTACCGCCTACACTTATTCAACAAAACTTTGTGTTGATTGCACTTTGCGCGGGAAACGTACACCTCCTTCTTACTGGAGATAAACTAATTTTTTATTATTGCTGATCAGTATTGAAAATAATAAGCGATATTAGATAATTATAAATCTTATAGGTTCGCAACAAGTATCGGAAAATAATGAAAAGTTTATCCGCCCTGGTGTGTATCGCCTTATTAGCATTTAGCTGCAAAAAACCTTTTACACCTGAGCTTAATCAATCAGGCAATAACAGGTATTTGGTAGTTGAGGGAGTGATAACGGGCAGCGACTCAACTTTTATTAAGCTTAGCCGGACTAAAAAGATCGATACGTCAAAAACCGTAATGGCCGAAACCAATGCCATTTTAACCATCGAAAATGATGCGAACGTTACAACTTCATTAACGGAGATCAAACCGGGCACCTATGCAGCTGCGCCCTTTAATCTTGACGCATCGCATAATTACAGGCTAAGGATAAAAACGTCAGACGCAAAAGAATATCTTTCTGATTATGTACCAGTAAAAAACTCGCCACTTATTGATAGTATAGGGTTTATTGCGCAACCTTCAGCGATGAAAGTATACGTTAATTCGCACGATGCATCTAACTTGACACGCTATTACCGTTGGGATTATTCTGAAACGTGGAAGTTTCATTCCTGGTATAACTCTTCCTGGTCAAAATCAGGTGCGCGAAAGGTCGAAGATCAAATATATTATTGTTATAAAAGTGACACTTCATCAAATATTTTAATAGGTTCGACGATAAGGCTTTTGAACGATGTTATGTATCAGGCTCCAATAACAGCAGTCGATGCTGCTTCCGAAAAAATAGAAATGAAATACAGCATCCTGGTTAAGCAATATGCCTTAACTTCTGATGCTTACGCCTTTTGGGCAAATCTTCAAAACAACACTCAAAAATTAGGGAGTATATTTGATGTAATGCCCTCTGAATCACCAACAAATTATCATTGTGTTACTAATCCTGGTGAGTTAGTTGTTGGGTATCTGAGTGTGGGCAATGCCGCCTATAAGCGTGTATTTATAACTCAAAGTCAATTGCCTTCTTATAAAACCACATATCCCACTTTCTGTGAGCTGGATACGACTTTTGTGAACCCAAAAACACCCGCGCAAAACTTGCAGACACTTCTCTATGCTCAAAATATTGATCTGTATATGCCGGTAGAGGCTCTGTATTTCCCCCCGCCGCAGCCGTTTGGTGGCCCTTCGGCTCTTACCTATTCGACCCTGCTTTGTGTAGATTGTACCATCCGGGGAAAAACCAAGCCTCCACCTTTTTGGCGGTGATTATTTTTTTACCTCAAAGGTAAAAACGCCGCTGCCGCACCTGCCATCAGCTGTGTTGCCTTCAATAATGCCGATATACTGTCCGATCTTATCGCTGGTATAGAATGTTAAACTGGTTTTCTCGCCAGAATCAGTGTTTACTTTTGGATTCCAATATAGTGCTGTCCTGAAATCTGGTAAGGTGCTGCTTATTTGTTCTTCTGAATCATAAACAGGTGCATAAAATTTACGTTGCTGTTGTAACCCTTCATAATCCAGTATAATAGCATGCGAATCTAACTCAATATTGCTGCCGTCGCCTTTATAAGTAGTGAAACTCGTTATGCCACTAAATAACGTCGGACCGTAAATATAATTCTGAGTTACCACATCAAGTGCTTTAATCCTTAATGGATCCCATTTAAATAACTTATCTGCATCAAATACTGGTATTCCATCCAGGAGTATTAGCGGCTCCCCAAGCAACTGCTCACCATTATATGCGTGGATAATGAATTTGCCCTGGTGTTTGGCTACTGTAATAGAGCCCACATATTCTCTCAATACTTCCTCCATGGTGGTAAAACGGGTATAATCGTCCAGCTTATAAGTTTTTGTTGGTTTTCCATAAAACCAGGAGCTATCTGTTACTGGTTTATCGAATTGTTTAATTTGTTCGGTCGCAAAAATGTTTTGAACCTGCATATTCAAACTGTTTTCAGCAAGAGTTTTTTTAATGCCCTGACTAAAGATCAATGTTTTGAAACGAATTGTTGTGTCGCGTTCAGCGAAGGGGCTCTGGATGTCAATATGATAACTACTATCAGTCTTTGTATTGGTCTGGGCAACCATTTCATGAAGACCATAAAAATTTTGAGTATTGAATAATATTCTTCCCGTCGAGTCGCTTTGCGCAATATGAAACCGTTGCGGACTACCATTAATGGTAAGGTAAGCCGTAATACCGGCAACTCGTTCATTACTCGTGGCATTTGTTACATGACCGGTTACAATGGGTCCGGTGTATTCAGGTAAAAATTTAATTTTGAAAGCACTACCTGCAGATACGCTGTTCCAATCGAACTGGGTCCATCCTTGTGAAATTAATAAATTATCCAGGGCTTCATTAGCTTCCTTATCGTTGTTATCCAAATAGTAATCAGGCGATTCTATACGCCCTTTAAGGTCTGCCCGCAACCATAAATACCCGTTAATATGGTCGGGACTTTTATTTTGAAGATCATCCGCCCGAAAAACTGATACCGAAAGATTAGCTGCAGTAAAGGCATTAATTTCATTACTTGCTGACAGTGCTAAGGTTATTTTTTTTCGGGTATTATAACTCTGTTTATCTGCTTGTGCACGAATAAGGAGTTTGCGGGCCGGCCTTTTAAACACCAGTCTTTCACATAAAGGTTTACGTTGCTCATCAAATAAGGTGATATAGCTAATGCCTTCATTTAGCTTAGATTTTTCTATTGATATATTGCCTAAACCTTTAGCCAGATGTATTTCGTCAGCCTGCTCAATAGCGTAGTTATTGTGAACTAAAATGTATGCAGGCTGTATCGACAAACTATCTGAGTTTTGAATAGATACATTTAATTTATTGTTGTCATCCATTACTTTCATCACATAGCCCGACTGATAAATCTGAGGCAGATCCCTGGTTAAAGTTTGATCGCTTATTTTGATAACAGCTTTGTAAGTTTCGTTAGCGTTAGGTTTAACGGTAAAACTTCCAATACCGAATTTGAGTGTGCTAAATTTTACAACAGTATCACCTTGATTGGTAATTATTGCTCCGGTGCACGCTACACCTTTACCATCACTTCCTGTTATTTTGAACGCCATTTTGTTGCTCAGGCTCTGAACCAAATGACCCCCTTCAGGGAAAAAATGAACATCATATTCAAGAGGAGTTAGTTTAGCTTCTGCTGCAAGTTTACGCGGATTGGCAATATCGATCCGGCCTTCAAAGAAATACCCGGAATCAAAGTTTTTCATCCAGCTAGTATATGATCTAATAACATAATGCCCGTTATTGAGCGAAAATGGCAGGTATAGTGAGCCATTTCCAGTGCCATTATTAAGCTCGACCATACTTTGCACTACTGCATTATGATTTTCGTCAACTAATTCAACATATGCAACTTTGCTCAGGTTAAGTGGTTTATTAGTGCTGCCGTCGGTACAATATATTTTAAACCAGAGTATCTCGCCGGCTACATAAAAACTCTTGTTAATATGCATAAATATTTTTTCGCGCAGGTTTTCTTTTTGGCTAGCAATAAAATTATTTTGCATGGTAGATAAGACCTGGGCATAGCTGCCAGATACCGGGATGCACAATGCCAGCAGCATCAGAATAATCAATATTCTATATTTTTTCATCCTTCTCATCAGAACCTGATATTATAATTAATGAACGGAATAGGATTAGCAAAAATAGATAGCTTATAACCCTGTATATTACCGCCCTGCTCCACAAAATAAGTAGAGTAGGCATTGTTATGGCCCGTAACGTTGTAGACACCAAATGTCCAAGAGTTATGAAACCGCTGGTGAACCTTGTGGTTGCCTTCCAGGTTGACGGATACGTCCATTCTGAAATAATCAGGGATGCGATATTGATTTCTGTCAGAGTAAAGTACCCGTTCAGACCCGTCATAGTAATATTCGCCAATAGGGTAGGTGATAGGCCTGCCTGTGCTATAAACTGTATTAACCGAAAAACTATATCTGTGCGAAAAACGGTAATTACCTATGAGGTTTAGCGCGTGCGGTTTATCATAATTGGCAGGATAATAATTACCGCTATTTATAGGAATGCCGCCGCCCGGATCGTTTTGTTTAAGGAATGTACGGGAATAAGTATAACTGATCCATCCATTTAACTGGCCGGTGTTTTTCTTAATCAGGAACTCAACGCCATAAGCCTTGCCTTTTGTCTCAACTACATCAGTCTCAATATGAGGGTTTAAAACAAGTGTGGCCCCGCTGCGATAATCCAGGTAATTGTTTAAGTATTTATAATAACCTTCTATAGAGGTTTCTATCGTATTTGAGTTAAAGTTTTTATACAATCCTAAAGATATCTGATTGCCGTTTTGGGGTTTAATATTGGGATCACTTAATTTCCATATATCAGTTGGTGATACTGCCGTAGTGTTAGATAGCAGGTTGATGTATTGGCGCAATGTGTTATAGCTGGCCTTAACCGACAGATCGTCATTAATGATATATCTCACTGATGCGCGCACCTCAGGTCCGCCATATGTTTTAATAATACCGCTGTCATGGTAAGTACTATCAGTAACATTACCAGGGATACGGGCTACACCCGGTGCATATTGCCTGATAAGCTGGGGCCCAAGATAATTATAGATGGAATAGCGAAGCCCTAAGCTTACAGAAAGCGCAGAAGTAATGTCGTATTTATCGCCTACATACAACGCACTCTCCAAAGCTTGTTCAGCAGGCACGGTGATGGTTGATGCTTGTGACGCTGAACCTAAAGGTTCGTTGGTGCCCGGATTTATTTTATAATGAATTGAGCTAAGACCGAACGATATAGTGTGTTTGGAGCTTAAATAGTAGGTAAAATCGGTCTTCAGGTCAAACTGGGTAATATCGAAATGAAAACGATAGGCATTAACCGGGTTTTCCCGGCTTGATATCGCGTAGTTATAGTTGTCCCATCCGCCTGCCACAACTCCGAACAACCTGCTGCTAAAATTATGTTTCCACTTTAAGATAACATTGCGGTTACCATAGCTGTAGTTGGTATCGCTGTTGAGTTTGAATCCATCATTACTAAAGTAGCCTGACAGATAGATCGAGTTATTTTCGTCGATATGATGGCTAATATTAAGATCCAGATCATAGAACGAGGCGCTGCTGTTTTTGTAAGCTGGCGGTAACGCTTTCAGCAGCCAATCTGCATAAGTGGTTCGTCCTCCAAAAATGAACGAAGTTTTGTCTTTTACAATAGGGCCTTCGATATTAAACCTGCTGGTAAGCAGTCCTATTCCTGCAGAGCCTGTGAACTTTTTGTTGTTACCGTCTCGTTCTGTAATGTCGAGTACAGAAGATAAGCGCCCGCCGAATTTTTCAGGGATACTGCTTTTATATAACTCAATATCTTTTACCAGGTCGGGGTCAAAAGCTGAAAAGAAACCAAAAAAGTGTGATGGGTTATAAATAGTTGAACCATTTAGTAAAATCAAGTTCTGATCAACCGAGCCCCCGCGAACATTAAAACCGGTGCTTGCTTCACCTACTGTTTGAACTCCGGGCAGCGTTAATACCACCCTTAAAACGTCGGCTTCTCCGAAAACCGTGGGTACCTGTTTGATACTTTTGATATCCAACTTTGCTACCCCCATTTCTGTGCTGCGCACATTAGCCACCTTTTCACCGGATATTTTCACTTCCTTCAGCGAGATCACTTGTTCCTTCATGTCGATATTCAGGCCGCCATTGGCATAAAGCGCCACATTCCTGCGGGTGTCGCGCATAGCAGGGGCCTTAATACTTAATACATGACGCCCGGTTGGAAGGGAAATAGAATAATAGCCAAATTGATCGGTAATGACCCGGGTATGTACTTCAGCTTCGTAAATGCTCGCACCAACAACCGCTTCACCTGAATTTATGTTTCGCACATATCCTGTCATTATCACCTTTCCTTTTGGGTGGCTATTAGGATTCCCGACAGTGTAAAGTTTATTTTCAGAAGAGGCTCCTGCGCTTATTTTAGTCTCATTAGGATTTGAGTAATCTGTTATAGTATTATCCGTTGGAGAGGGGGGGCCCTTATTATCTGCATATCCGGCCATGCCCACGTTGATCTGCAGGTTTTTTGTCAATATGACTTCTTGCTGGTCGGTTAATACATAATGATAGTTCGTCTTTTCAAAAATATTATCCAATACTGTATTCAATGGTTTTTGGCGCAGGGAGAGTGTAACCCTCAGGCTATCGAACTGAGCAGGGTTGTAATAAAAATGAAAACCTGTTTTTGACTGCAGATCATTTACAATTTGAGAAATACCCGCCTGGTTATAATCAACATCGATCAGGTTACTCTGCGCTTTGGCCCAGGCAGACAACCCGATCATAAGAAGTAAGGCCAGGTAATATTTTCTCATACTACATACTAATGGTTAATTTGATCGTAATAGGTTGCTAATTGAGATATTGCATGTTCTTTGTCTTTCCTGAATGAAATCTTGTTAGCAGATATATAATCTTTTAACTGTTTTGATTTGTTTTTAAATACATCAAATACAGATTGCTTACTATTTACGGGCAGGTAATCTGAGCCTTTTTTAATGTAAATTACATCATCATCCTCATAAATCACCAGCACAGATTGCTGTTCGACCCGTTTGACCACACCACGTTTTCTCTTAACCAGTACCTGGGACTGGCCACCATATAATTCATCGTAATACCCTGTTGCCAGTTTTAAGCCTTTTGATTCTGGCAGGTTGATAAAATGATGTCCCGCTACAAAAACATCAGAAAGTTTTGTACTGCGAACCGAATAAAAAATACTATGTGATACAGAAACCATCAAGTCATTGTAGACATCATATAATATCGGAATTTCTTTATACCAGGTACCATTGTACCGGATATTGGCGGGTTGAAGCGATGCTGTGTCTAAAAAATAAGGAGAGCCTCTGTACGCTTTTGGGAGAGGGTTATATTGAGGGCCATTATATATTTCGGATTGGTCGCCGATAGTTTTGTTGTAAACACCGAGGACTTGCGTTTCTGCCCTGTTGGGAAATAAAGTATCCTGTGCACTTTGAGCAATGGCACGAACAGTAAAAAAGCACAAGGCAATAATTGGCAGAAATGATTTTAAGGTCATTGAAAAATGAAGGTAACTCTAAAAGTTCAAACTTAAAAGCACAACTAACTTTCTCAAAGTCACAATTTAGTAACATTACTAATTTATAACTATTTTTTTCGTTATTTAATGAAAAAAATGAAAGTATACACCGGGTTAGAAAACCTTGTTAAAATGCGCAATCGTTTTTACAGGTCGGCCTCTTTTTCCCATCCTGTATCTTTCAATGCAGGATCATCCTCTTTTTTAAGAAAGTCATTCTCTGCAAATGAACCCGATTGCCATTCAAGGATCGCTTCATCAGGGACGACATTAACCGGTGTTTTCCATGATGTTGATGTTTCATTGTAAGCCAGATTGGTTTGCAGTGAATAGCATGAAATTATCGACCAGCGTGGATAATCGGACAAATTTGCTTCTGAACGGTGCAATAAATTACTATGGAAAAATAAGGCGTCACCCGGTTGCAGTTCGGAATAAACCAGTTCCATCGTTTTCAATGCATTATTAACCATTACCATATCGGCGCCAACTTGTTCGCCTGCAAAACCATGATTAACCCTGCCTAATTTATGAGAGCCTTTGATCACTTGCAGGCAGCCATTCTCCTTATTAGCGGGAGTAAGCGCAACCATCACACTGATCAATTGATCGGGAAACATAAACTGATTTTTATACCAGTAACCGTAATCCTGGTGCCACTCCCACGCGCCGCCAACTTTTGGCTCTTTTTGCATCAATTTGGAATGAAAATGACAAACGGGCGTACCTGCACCAAGTAGCCTGCCAACAGCATCTATCATTCTTGCACTACGTGTCATATAGCCGAATACATCATCACCAGGAGTGAACCATAACGATAGACGGCTTTTTTTTCCCGATTTATCATTCACGTCGACGGCGTGCTCTTGCATGGCTTTATCGCCTACTGCTTCCCTATACATTTTATTGGTTTCTTCTTTTGTATAAAACCCTTTGATAAGTAAATAACCCTGATCATTGAACTGTTCAATATCCCGGGCAGACAATTTGTATACCTGCATTTCTTTAAGTTTATGGTACTAAGGTAGCCGGGGAATAATGACTGTGCCACTACTACACTGTCAAAAAATGATACTTTTATAACATCTATTTTTGTTAAACCATGAAAATTGCTATAATTACTTTATGAAACCGGTACTGGAATATTTGCCCAGAGGAGTAGGAGAGTCATTTGTGACAAAATATTTTGATTACAATTATTTCCCTACCCCATGGCATTTTCATCCTGAAATTGAATTGGTTCTGGTTACCGAAAGTACGGGAACGAGGTTTATTGGTGACCACATTAGCGATTTTGGGCCGGGCAATCTGGCATTGCTCGGGTCAGATTTGCCTCATTTATATCGAAACCACACAGAATACTATAATCCTGGTTCTCCTTTACGGGCAAAATCTATAGTTGTTCATTTTAAGCAGGATTCATTTGGTAAAGAATTCTTAAACCTCCCTGAGGCTAATGATATTTTACTTTTGCTTAGGCGCGCCTCGTGGGGTATCGAGATTACAGGCGAAACAAATCGTATTGTTAGCAGACACCTGTTCGAGCTCATTAATATTAACGGGTTCCCCCGCCTGCTAAAGCTGTTGGAAATCTTACAAATTTTAGCCACGAGTACAGAGCTATCGCCTATCGCCGGTAATCCGGCTAAAGGCATCAATAATAAAGAGTCCGGAAGAATGAATAAGGTTTTAGAGCATGTATATACTCATTTCCACGGTGAGATCAGAATAAGTGAAGTTGCGGGACTGGTTGCAATGGCCGATAATTCATTTATACGGTATTTTAGCCAGCGCACGCGGCAATCATTTACGAGCTTTGTAAATGAGGTCAGGCTTAATCATGCAACTAAACTGCTCATTGAGACACAGGAAAGTGTTCTTAATATCAGCCTTGATTGTGGTTTTAACAATCTTTCTCATTTTAACCGTCAATTTAAGAAACTATACCGGTTAGGGCCACTGGCTTACCGGAAGAAATATCATTCCAGAAACCATGTAAGCTATATGGGGATAAATTAATATACTCCAACCAAATTTCTTTTTGATAAACCTCCAGTCCAAATCTCGGTTGTTCGTTAATCAAAACTATTAATTATGGAACTTTTTGTCAAGGACCCTTTCACATGTGCCCTGTTGCGTTTGAAGCAAGGGCCGGAAAGACTCGTCAGCGACCATGTTTTTCATATTATTAATAATATGGGAAACTGATTTTTAAGTTCATGCATTTTTGTTTGAAAAACTTAATTTTTTGTTTGATTATTATTACCTGATAACTGGTTATTTTTCTCAACTTTATATTAGCATAGATACAGTTCAAACCAATACACAAGCTTATGATTACTGTCACAGTCAACGGGCAGCGGCACGATATAGACGCCGACCCCAATATGCCCTTGCTATGGGCCATCAGGGATGTGCTCGGCCTCACCGGTACAAAATATGGTTGCGGGGCAGCACAATGCGGCGCGTGCACTGTGCATCTCAACGGGGAATCCATACGTTCCTGTTGTACCAAGTTAAGCCGTGCAGCCGGTCAGCAGATTGTTACTATTGAAGGACTTTCTGCTAACAACAATCACCCTTTACAACTGGCATGGAACGAGATGAATGTGCCGCAATGCGGCTATTGCCAGTCCGGGCAATTAATGTCAGCAGCGGTGCTGTTGCGCGAAAACCCCAATCCAACCGATCAGGATATTGACGATGCAATGTCTGGCAACATTTGTCGTTGCGGTACTTATCAGCGTATCAGAGCTGCTATTCACAGAGCTGCGGAGTTGGCAAAGGAGGGTGCCAAATCATGAAGAAACTGATCTTTTTAAGCATAATATTGGTGGTCACCAGCATCGTTGTATTATCTTTCAAAACAGAACCGGTAAAGAAAAAGAACAATGCTACGGCAGTGAAAGACAGTATAGGATCAGTTAAAGCATTCATGTCGGTTTATAAAGTTTTGATGAGTCCGCGGTGCATGAATTGCCACCCTGCAGGAGATCAGCCATTGCAGGGCGATGACAATCACATACACACCATGAATGTTAAAAGAGGAGTAGATGGGCATGGTGTTTATTCCATGCGCTGCAGCAATTGCCACCAGGCTGAAAACGATCCGGGGGTACACTTGCCTCCGGGGAATCCAAATTGGGGATTGCCACCTGCCAAAATGCGTATGGTGTTCCAGGGGCGTACCCCGCGTGAACTGGCCATCCAACTGCTCGACCCAAAACAGAACGGCGGACGAACCAAAGCACAGTTGATTGATCACATGGCTAATGATGGTTTGGTTGGTTGGGCATGGAATCCGGGCGAGGGCCGTACCCCGCCACCAATGACAAGGGCTGCATTTGCTGCAAAGGTTCGTTTATGGATCGCAAAAGGAGCCTACGTACCAAAAGCGAAGGCGAAATAGAAAGACTGGAAGATAAAAGATAGTTTGAGAACCGGATTAATTGTCCAAAAAAATTCCTAAGATGGAAACTAACGCAATATCAAGAAGAAATTTTATCCGTGCTTCCGGCCTGGCCGGGACAGCGCTTTGTTTAGGTTTTTATTCTTCTGCAAATGCGAAAGGAGATCAACTTATACATGGCGCGGATGCAGAAAAGTCGGGTATCCAGATGAATGCCTGGATCAATATCGATACAGATGGTAAAGTAACCATCACCGATCACCGGGCAGAAATGGGGCAGGGATCTTATCAGTCGGTACCGCAAATTATTGCTGAGGAACTGGAAGTGGATATGAAAGATATCAATATCGTTTTTGGCCAGGGCGATAATAAAAAATATGGAAGCCAGATCACAGGTGGAAGCTCTACCATCCGTGGCTCTTACAAAAAACTATTACAACTCAGTGCGTCAGCGCGCGAAATGCTTAGTGCTGCCGCTGCCGCTAAATGGAGCGTTCCGGCATCAGAATGCTATGCTGAATCAGGAAGTGTGATTCACAAACCATCTGGTAAGAAATTTCATTATGGCGAACTGGTTACCGATGCGTCAAAATTAGAGGCCCCTAAGAATGTTCAGCTTAAAAAAGTATCAGAATACAAACTGATCCGTAAGCCATTGAATCGCCAGGATACACCATTGAAAACCAACGGCGGCGCCATATTCGGTTTAGATAAAAAGCTGCCCGGAATGCTGTATGCTGCGGTTGAACGCAGCCCGAGACAGCGTGGGAAAATAAAAAGCTTTGACGATACAGCTGCAAAAAAGATCCCCGGTGTGAAGCATGTTTTTAAAGTGCAGATGGCTGTTTTTAACACCAACCGCGAAGGTGTTGCTGTGGTCGCAAATTCTACCTGGGCTGCTATAGAGGGAAAGAAGGCATTGCGCATAGAATGGGATGATAGTGGTTTTGAGCACGTGAACACCCCCGATATTTTTAAAAAGCATGAAGAATTGCTGAAAACAAGCGAGGGTCTGTCGGTTAAAAAACAAGGAGACCCGGATGCAGCTTTGAAACAGGGTTCAAAGACGCTTGATGTTATTTATCAGACACCTTATCAGACACATGCTGCGATGGAACCGCTGAATTGCGTTGCTCATTACCAGGGAGATAAAGTGGAGATATGGGGGCCTATACAAGCGCCCGACTGGATTCAGGCAGATATTAGTGGCCGACTCAAGATTCCTCAGGACAAAGTGATCGTTAATATGACATTCCTTGGTGGTGGTTTTGGCAGAAAAGCTTTTATGGATTATCCGCATGAAGCAGTTATGATCTCAAAAGAGATCGGCGCTCCTGTGCAGGTAGTCTGGACACGTGAGGACGATATGACCCAGGGGCCCTACCGTGCAGGAATTTCCTATCGTGGACAGGGTGCAATTGAAAATGGTCAGATATCTGCTTTGAAGTTTAAAATGGCCGGCCAAAATATCGATCACTGGCAAACTGATAAACGGGACAAAGCGAATGGCAGCACATCCGAAGGTTTTCTGAAGCCCTATTTTGATAGCATTAAGAATATAAGTTTTGCGGATGTACCATATGAAATGCCGCTGCCTAATATGTGGTGGCGCTCGGTTTATGCTTCTACCAACGGGTTTGCCTATGAAAGCTTTATGAACGAAATGGCTGTATTGGCAGGTAAAGATCAGTTGGATTTTCGCAGGGAATATTTAAAGGATGAACGCTGCCAGCGCCTGATCGATAAGATGGAAGAAGTATCCGGATGGAAAAATCGCGGCAAAAATGAAGGTTACGGTGTGGCTATTACCGAGTGCTTCAGCAGTACTGTTGGCCAGGTGGTAAAGGTTTCAAGAAAAAGCAATGGTGGCATTAAGATTGATCATGTATGGGCGGTGATGGATTGTGGCTGGTATGTTAATCCCGATATTATTAAGGCGCAAGTGGAAGGTTCAGTGGTGATGGCTTTGGGGGCTGCTACTACACACGAGATCACTTTTAAAGATGGCTTGACTGAGCAAAAAAACTTCTATGCGTACCAAATGCCCCGAATGAATGATGTGCCCGTAGTGGACGTATATGTAATGGACAACGATGCGGATGCAGGCGGTGTTGGCGAACCCGGTTTACCGCCATTTACACCAGCATTGACTGACGCTATTTTTGATCTGACAGGTAAGCGTATCCGCAAACTGCCATTTAATATGAATGCGGTTTAGCATATTCGTTATTTATAATATACTTGCGCTTCATCAATCTATAAAAACCGATGAATATAAAATTCTTTTGCCCGCGTTGGGGGAGCACCGGATTGTCATGGGATAATTTTCTTTCGAAAGTAAAAGATGCCGGCTATGATGGTATCGAATACGGAATAGCTAACAGTACGCCGGCAAGTGAGCTTGAAATGGTATGCAGAAAAGCCGAGCAGTCGGGTTTATTGGTTATTGCTCAACATCATGAAACCAGTGACCTCGATATCAATGTTCATGCTGATAATTTTGCTGCGTGGTTCAGGAAAATAGAACCATTCAATTGGATAAAGGTCAATTCACAAACAGGCAAGGACTTTTTCACTTTCGAACAAAATAAAAAGCTGATTGATGTGGCGACGGCTTACGCCGATAGAACAGGTATACCGGTGTATCACGAAACGCACAGGGCGAAGTTTACTTTTGCTGCACATATCACTAAAGAATATCTGCAAAGACTGCCTGATTTAAAATTAACGCTGGATATATCGCATTGGGTGAATGTGGCCGAATCTTTTCTTGAAAATCAACCAGAAGCGATTGAACTGGCATTGGAAAGAGCGGGGCATTTGCATGCACGGGTGGGTTATCCTGAAGGGCCTCAAATCCCAGATCCCCGTTCACCGGAATGGCAGGAAGCGCTGAACAATCATTTGAAATGGTGGGATAAAGTTGTTTATAGAATCAGTAACCAGGCAGGCGATAATTTGGTGACGATATCACCTGAGTTTGGGCCGCATCCATATATGGTTCATCTGCCCGGAACTGATACCCCTATTGCCAATCAATGGGATGTGAATGTGTTTATGATGGAACTCTTAAAAGAGCGTTATTCCTGAAAAAATAGGTTTATATCATCACTGTTTTTAACTGTAAGTCTGTTAATTATTTCATTTTCAAATACTTGAATCAACGAGTGTGTAACTTTTTTGTAACTCATTTACGTATAAGGGGTTGTGAAAGATTTGCATCCAAAACTAATTGTCCAGAAACTCAAAGAATCGTTCAGAGCGGTTTTTGGCGGGGATGCTACTAATGAGCAGTTTATAGAGGTTTTTATCACGATCTTGTTTTTCTCCCTGCTTATAGTCTCATTTTTCGTCTTCAACCGGGGATGAAAAAATCACTTTAATGAAATTTTATATCTCCTTCTGTTTCAATAATCTTTCTTTTAAAGATTATAATTATCTTTAAAGCATCATTACTTCCTATGTAGGCCAATTGAGGGAATAAGTATTCCCGGGCATTTTTTTAACCGGCAGTAGCAGAACAATAGTTGTTTCGGATCGCAGAGCTTTCCGGATGGAATTTTAGTCGAAGCAGATGGATAAACTTATACTTGGATCTAACAATATAGCACTCAAAAGCGAAGCCGCATGGAAAACAAACCGAACGGCAAATGCTAGCAACAGTGGGGCCAAACGCTTATTGTCGAAAGCTTTTTGGATTTTATTGCTCTTCGCATCGTTCTTAGTGCCTACAAGCATTTTTGCGCAAACAGATGCTACTTTATCCAACCTCACTATCAGCGATGGAACTTTAACGCCCGGTTTTTCCAGTGGCACAAATAGTTATACCGATGACGTAGCTAATGCGGTTACGAGCGTCACAGTAACACCTACAACGACTGACGTGAATGCAACAGTAACTGTAAATGGAAATACAGTAACAAGTGGCAGCCCGTCAGCCGCTCTTAATCTAGTTGTCGGTCCCAATACGATCACTGTTACAGGAACATCCCAGGATCTGTCAACTACTGACACCTACACCATTATAGTAACACGCGCAGCGTCGTCTGATGCAACTTTGTCGAATTTAACGCTGAGCTCAGGAACATTAACTCCAGGTTTTTCAAGCGGCACGACGAGCTATACAGCCAGTGTTGCTAATGCGGTTACCAGTATAACCGTTACACCAACTGTTAATGATGCGACAGCGACGGTGACAGTGAACGGGAATGCAGTGACGAGCGGCAATGCATCAGGGGCTATTAGCCTGAGTGTTGGTCCGAATACCATTACAACAGTGGTTACTGCTGAGGATGGGACAACAACAGATACTTATACAGTTACCGTAACCCGAGCTGCATCATCGGTAGCTACCTTGTCGAACCTAACTCTTAGTGCGGGTACGTTGACGCCAGGCTTTGCAAGCGGAACTACAAGTTATACGGCCAGTGTAAGTAATGCAACTGCCAGTATAACCGTAACGCCAACCACTACCAATGCCAATGCAACGGTGACAGTGAATGGTAATGCAGTGACAAGCGGCAATGCATCAGGGGCTATCAGCCTGAGTGTTGGCCCGAATACCATTACAACAGTGGTTACTGCTGAGGATGGGACAACAACAGATACTTATACAGTTACCGTAACCCGAGCTGCATCATCAGTAGCTACCTTGTCGAACCTAACTCTTAGTTCTGGCACTTTGACGCCAGGCTTTGCAAGCGGAACCACAAGTTATACAGCCAATGTAAGTAATGCAACTGCCAGTATAACCGTAACGCCAACCACTACTAATGCCAATGCAACGGTGACAGTGAACGGGAATGCAGTGACGAGCGGCAATGCGTCTGGAGCTATCAGCCTGAGTGTTGGCCCGAATACCATAACAACAGTGGTTACTGCTGAGGATGGGACAGCAACAGATACTTATACAGTTACCGTAACCCGAGCTGCATCATCAGTAGCTACCTTGTCGAACCTAACTCTTAGTGCGGGCACTTTGACGCCAGGCTTTGCAAGCGGAACCACAAGTTATACGGCCAGTGTAAGTAATGCAACTGCCAGTATAACCGTAACGCCAACCACTACCAATGCCAATGCAACGGTGACAGTGAATGGTAATGCAGTGACAAGCGGCAATGCATCAGGGGCCATCAGCCTGAGTGTTGGTCCGAATACCATCACAACAGTGGTTACTGCTGAGGATGGGACAACAACAGATACTTATACAGTTACCGTAACCCGAGCTGCATCATCGGTAGCTACTTTGTCGAACTTAACTCTTAGTTCTGGCACTTTGACGCCGGGCTTTGCAAGCGGAACCACAAGTTATACAGCCAATGTAAGTAATGCAACTGCCAGTATAACCGTAACGCCAACCACTACCAATGCCAATGCAACGGTGACGGTGAACGGGAATGCAGTGACGAGCGGCAATGCATCAGGGGCCATCAGCCTGAGTGTTGGCCCGAATACCATCACAACAGTGGTTACTGCTGAGGATGGGACTACTACAGATACTTATACAGTTGTTGTAACGCGGGCAGCTTCATCAGTGGCGACATTATCGAACCTTACAATTAGTGCCGGAACATTAAGCCCTGCTTTTTCCAGTGTGGTTACTTCCTATACAGATAATGTTGTCAATGCAGTTGCTACGATAACAGTAAGCCCTACAGCCACCGATCCTAATGCTACGATAACGGTTAATGGCATTCCGATCGCGTCGGGTGGGACATCTTTGCCTTTAATTTTACTGGTGGGCCCAATATCACTTGGCCAAAATATTGTTACTATAGTAGTAACTGCTGCGGATGGAACAACAACAGATACGTATACCATTAACGTAGGGCGTGGAGCTTCGTCGGTAGCAACTCTGTCTAATCTGACTTTAAGTACAGGTACACTTACCCCGGCATTTGCCAGTGGCACAACAAGCTATACTGCAAGTGTGAGTAATGCAACAACCAGTATTACCGTAACGCCAACTACCTCAGATGCTAATGCAACCGTTACCGTAAATGGAAATGCAGTTACGAGCGGCACAGCATCAAGTGCCATCCCTTTAGCTGTCGGACCGAATACAATAACTGTAGTAGTTACGGCGCAGGATGGAACAACAACTGGTACATATACTGTGGCAGTCACCCGCGCTGCATCAGCAGATGCAACATTATCAAATTTAACACTTAGTGCAGGGATACTTACACCAGGTTTTGCTAGCGGCACAACCAGTTACACCGCAAGTGTGAGCAATGCAACAACCAGCATTACGGTAACTCCAACAACGAATGATCCTACTTCAACTGTTACTGTAAATGGAAATGCAGTGACCAGTGGAAGTGCGTCAGGCTCAATCAGCCTGAATATTGGTACAAATACAATTACTACAATAGTAACTGCACAAGATGGAACAACGACAGACACTTACACAGTAGTAGTTACCCGTGCTGCATCGGCATCCGCTACTTTATCAAACCTGACTTTAAGTACTGGGACACTTACACCAGCATTTACCAGTGGTACGATCAGTTACACAGCAAGTGTGAGTAATGCAACAACCAGCATTACTGTAACGCCAACTACCTCCGATGCTAATGCAACAGTAACGGTGAATGGCACAACGGTAACATCAGGAACAGCATCAGGCCCAATCAGCCTGAACGTTGGTACAAATACAATCACCGCAGTAGTTACGGCGCAGGATGGAACAACGACTAATACATATACTGTTGTGGTTACCCGAGCTGCATCAGCAGATGCAACATTATCAAATTTAACACTTAGCGCAGGAACACTTACACCAGCATTTGCCAGTGGCACAACAAGCTATACAGCCAGCGTAGGTAATGCAACTACCAGCATTACCGTAACTCCAACTACCTCAGATGCCGGTGCAACCGTTACCGTAAATGGAAATGCAGTTACGAGCGGCACAGCATCAAGCGCCATCCCTTTAGCTGTCGGACCGAATACAATAACTGTAGTAGTTACGGCGCAGGATGGAACAACAACTAATACATATACTGTTGTGGTTACCCGCGCTGCATCAGCGACAGCTACTTTATCAAATTTAACTATCAGTGCAGGAACGTTGGCGCCAGCATTTGCCAGTGGTACAACCAGTTATGCTGCAAGTGTAAGTAATGCAACAGCCAGTATTACAGTAACTCCAACCGCAACAGATGTAAGTTCTACAATAACAGTTAATGGCACTGCCGTGATATCCGGCAATGCATCTGGGCCCATAGCCTTAAGTGTAGGGAACAATGTAATTTCAGTTGTAGTAACCGCACAAGACGGAACAACAACTGATACCTATACTATATCAGTATCAAGAGCGCCATCGTCGATTGTAACTTTAAGTAACCTGACCATTAGCTCGGGTACGCTTATACCTGTTTTTAATAGCTCTACATTAAGTTATGTAGCCAGTGTGAGCAATGCAACAACCAGTGTCACTGTAACTCCAACAGCATCAGATATTACGGAAATTATTGCTGTAAATGGTTTACCGGTTATTTCAGGAAATCCATCATTACCGATATTGCTAAATGTTGGGACTAATGTAATCAGCATATTGGTGACTGCACAGAATGGAACGACGACGACTTATTCAATTACTGTAACAAGGGGGCCTTCGCCAGATGCAACATTGTCAAACCTGACCATCAGTTCGGGTACGCTTATACCTGTATTTATAAGTGCCATTACCAATTACACAGCGGTTGTATCAAACGCAACTACAAGTATCACGGTAACGCCAACTGCTAATAACGCTAATGCAACAATAACCGTAAATGGTATACCTGTTACAAGTGGAACTGCATCCGGGGCCATTGGGCTCAATGTAGGTACTAATACCATTACTACAATTGTAACTGCGCAGGACGGAGCAACAACCGGTACCTATACTATTGTAGTTACCCGTACGCCGTCATCTAATGCGACGTTATCAAACCTGACACTTAGTTCGGGAATACTCAATCCGGCTTTTGCCAGCGGAACCAATGTATACACAGCAAACGTGACCAATGCGGTTACCAGTATTGCCCTGACACCGACTACTACTGATGCTAATGCAACCGTAACTGTAAATGGTACAGCAGTGACCTCGGGCACAGCATCCGGATCAATACCATTAACAGTAGGCCCTAATTTGATAACCGTTGTGGTTACCGCTCAGGATGGTATTACAAAAAATACTTATTTGGTTACCGTCACCCGTGCACAATCGTCGACGGCGACGTTATCTAATCTAACTATTAGTTCCGGTACCTTAACACCAACCTTTGCCAGTGGAACGACCGCTTACACCGCCAGTGTTATCAATGCAACGACCAGTATTACGGTAACGCCCACTACAACAGATCCGACAGCAACAGTAACCGTAAATGGAACGCCGGTAATAAGCGGCACGGCATCCGGCGCTATCCCTTTAGCTGTCGGACCGAATACAGTAAATGTAATCGTTACTGCGCAGGATGGCGTTACATCAAGTATTTATACGGTTACTGTTACCCGTGCGCCGTCGTCAATAGCTACTTTGAGTAATCTGACAATTAGTTCGGGTACATTGTCTCCTGCTTTTGCCAACGGTACAACCAGTTATAGCGCAAGCGTGGCAAATACAGTTACCAATGTCACTGTAACGCCAACAACAACGGACGCCACTGCAACTGTAACAGTTAATGGCGCAACAGTGGTAAGTGGAACAGCCTCAAATGCAATCACCCTTAACGTCGGCGCTAATACCATCACAACTGTTGTTACAGCTCAGGATGGTACTACCACCGATACTTATACTATTGTTGTTAACCGCGCGCCATCATCAATAGCTACCTTGAGTAATCTGACTTTAAGCTCTGGTTCGTTAACGCCGGTATTTTCAAGTACGACAACAAGCTATGTAGCCGGTGTGAGTAATACCACAACAAGTATCACAGTAACGCCAACGGTAACAGATCCTACAGCTACAGTAACAGTAAACGGTACTACAGTGACCAGCGGCTCAGCATCCGGTGCAATACCATTGGCAATAGGCTCTAACACTGTGACGGTAATTGTGACAGCACAGGATGGTACAACAAAAGATACCTACACAGTAATTGTTACCCGTACGGCGTCATCTACA
>Ga0207704_10000123_pt1 | contig 41995 bp, 33 predicted proteins | sample KBSMisM12_FD_184308 | JGI IMG/M metagenome (GOLD analysis project Ga0207704, IMG submission 184308) | Miscanthus rhizosphere microbial communities from Kellogg Biological Station, Michigan, USA - KBS Miscanthus M1-2 (SPAdes) (version 2) | ecosystem: Host-associated > Plants > Roots >...
ATGAGTAAAAACATATTAATTGTCGACGACATCCACCCCATATTTATAGAACAGGCCGAAGCGATGGGTTACCATTGCGATTATCAGCCTACTATAAAACCCGACCAGGCTTATGAGATCCTCGGCGGATATGAAGGACTGGTAATACGCTCAAAATTTTTAGTCGACCGCAAGGTGCTTGATCTGAGCAAAAAGCTGCAATTTATTTGCCGCGCTGGGGCAGGGATGGACAATATCGATGAGAATTATGCCATAGAAAAAGGCATCAAGCTAATTAACGCTCCTGAAGGTAATATGGATGCAGTTGGAGAGCATGCGGTAGGTATGCTGTTGAACCTGATGAACAATTTTAACCACGCCGATGCAGAAATACGCGAAGGTATTTGGAAACGTGAGGCAAACCGGGGTTATGAGTTGAAAGGCAAAACCGTAGGCATTATTGGTTATGGCTTTATGGGCGGAAGTTTTGCGAGGAAGCTTGCGGGGTTCAGCGTGAATGTGATCGCCTACGATAAATATAAAACTGGCTTTAGCGATCAGTATGTCCGCGAGGTAAGTATGGAAGAAATAGTGAAATTGGCCGATGTAGTAAGTTTCCACATCCCATTAACCCCTGAGACCAATGGAATAGTGGATGATGAATACCTTTTTCATTTCAGGAAGCCAATTTTTCTGTTGAATACTTCTCGTGGGAAGGTGGTTAAAGTACAAGCTGTTCTAAATGCAATAAAGCAAGGGAAAATATTAGGCGCTGGTTTGGATGTGCTTGAAGTGGAGAAGTTTCCGGCGTTGGGGGAACAGTCGTGGTATGAAGAGTTAAAGCAGTCGGGCAAGGTATTGTTGACGCCGCATGTAGCTGGCTGGACGTTTGACTCGTATCGCCGCATCAGCGAAGTAATGGCCGAAAAATTGAGTAAACTAAACACCTGATTTCAACCGCATGTGGGAATTAATCGCTTAAAAAAATTTGGATATTAAAACTTAAATCACTTATCTTCGTTTTACTTGAAAGCAAGACTATAAAGGCGGTTGCCGATATAGTCTTGTTTGTTTTTATAAGCAACCGCGTCCTTCGAAAATGGAGGACGGTTTTTTTTGGTATCAATTATTAAACTAAAATATTAATACAGCGTTATGGCAGAGGTAGCATATTACACCAAGGATGGCTTGGATAAGTTAAAAGAAGAATTACAACAGTTAAAAACTACCGGAAGGGCAGCTATTGCCAAAGCTATTGCCGAAGCGAGAGATAAAGGCGACCTTTCTGAAAACGCGGAGTACGATGCCGCGAAGGAAGCACAAGGCCACCATGAAACAAAAATTGCCAAAATGGAAGAACTGCTTTCAACAGCCCGCTTGCTTGACGAGAGCAAACTGGATGCTTCTAAAGTGTTGGCATTATCTATCGTAAAGATAAAAAACATAAAGAACGGTGCCACTATGAGCTACCAGCTTGTATCAGAAAGTGAAGCCGATATGAAATCAGGTAAGATATCTGTGAGCTCGCCCATTGCAAAAGGCTTGCTTGGTAAAAAAGTAGGTGAGAAAACCGAAATTACAGTACCTGCAGGTACAATGGAGTTTGAAATTCTGGAAATTAGTCGCTAGGTAATGATTGATTGAGTTGATTAGGTTAGACTAAGTTGAATAAGTTTATATGCCCAATAACTCAATTTAACCTAATCAACTTACTCACTTAATCAACTCAAAAGATGACAATCTTTTCTAAAATAGTGGCTGGTGAAATTCCCGCTTACAAGGTAGCTGAAACGATAGACTACCTGGCCTTTTTGGACATCAGCCCGTTGGCTGAGGGGCACGTTTTGGTGATCCCGAAAAAGGAAGTTGATTACCTATTCGACCTGGATGAGGAGTTGTATACCGGTCTGCAAATATTTGCGAAGATCGTTGCTACCGGTTTGAGAAAAGCTATTCCGTGTAAAAGGATAGGAGTGGCGGTAATCGGTTTGGAAGTGCCACATGCACATATCCACCTGATCCCGATGAATAGTGTAAGCGATCTTAATTTTTCGCGTCCAAAATTAAGCTTCACGCCTGAGCAGTTGCAGGCTACTGCGGATAAAATAAGGGAAGCGTTAAGAGAAGAGTAACTCCCACATGTCTCAAATAGTTATCGGCGACTACACAGTAGAACTTTCAGTATTTCCTTTTAGAAAATATTCTGAAGCTGATAGTGAAGAAAAATACGACCGTATTTATTTAGAAGAAGGTGAATATTCCTTCACAACCATGGTCGCTATCAAAGTCAGCTCGACTAATAATATCCTAAAAAGTGCACTCATCGCAGCCAATGGCGGCGGGACGGGAATCTTTAAAAAAAGCTTTCTTACTGAACCTGATAGAATCATTATTTGCTGTTCTGACAGCGTATTTTGTTTGTCGGTACCTGATTTATCTCTTATTTGGAAAACCAAAGCTGATTGGGCGACCTGTTTTGAGATCTTTAAATATAAATCTGATTACATTGTGCATGGTGAACTGGACATAACCCGCTTAGGTCATGATGGACAAATAATCTGGCAACAAAGCGGGGCAGATATCTTTGTATGTTTAGACCCAAAGGTAGCTGAGTTTACGCTAACCGATCAATACATCTTTGCAACTGACTTTGAAAACCGAAAATACCAATTTGATTACGATGGTAATATAATAACCTAACCAAGACGCGATGCATCGCGTCTCTACTTTTTGGATACTATGCGACTGGCGTTATCTTTTACAAAAGTCTCCCATCCTGAATATGATTTTTTCTTGCTGGTTTTTCCTGTTGATGTTCCGATCTTTTGAAACGAATGGCAAACCGCAACCGCGAGTCCATCCGTTGCATCTAAAAATTCCGGCGTTTCTTTAAACTTTAACAGGTTTTGCAGCATGGCAGCTACTTGTTCTTTGGTGGCATTGCCGTTGCCGGTTATCGACTGTTTTATTTTACGCGGTGCGTATTCAGTGATCTCAATATTGCGTGATAACGCCGCTGCTATAGCCATGCCTTGCGCGCGGCCAAGCTTCAACATTACTTGTATGTTTTTTCCGTAAAATGGCGCTTCAATCGCCAGGCAATCCGGGTGGTAATTATCTATCAGTGCGACAGTTTTTTCAAATATCCGCTGGAGCTTCAGCATATGATCGTCCATATTCTCCATCTTCACTACACCGAGGCTTATCAGTTCGATCTTAGAACCGGTTTCCTTCAGCAAGCCATAGCCCATCACCGCTGTTCCCGGGTCGATGCCTAATATGATACGTTCTTTATTGTTAAGTTGCTCCATTTACACAAATTCGGCTGGGTGTCATACTGAGCTTGTCGAAGTGGCGCGCGTAGAGGCCCCACCCACCATGCTTCGAGTGCCTCAGCATGACACCCTCTTTGAAGCAAAACTAAACTTATCCGGCGTTATTTTGAAGTATACTTAAATATTCCTCCCGGCTTATCATTCTTGCACCCATTGATTCCAAATGTTCGGTATAAACCTGGCAGTCTATCAGCTTATATTTATCGGTATTGCACAGGCTGATCAAAGCCACTTTGGAAGCATTACTCACCTTGCTGAACATACTTTCACCACAAAACACTTCGCCGACTTGTACACCATATAATCCGCCAACCAATTTTTCATCTTTCCAAACTTCAACTGAACGGGCATGACCTTCCTTGTGCAGTCTGATGTAGGCTTGTTTCATATCATCGGTTATCCACGTGCCGTCCTGACCTTTACGACCGGCGGAAGAGCAAGCATCTATCACATCAGCAAAATTTTGATCCAAAGTCACCCTAAAGCGGTCAGATTTCAAAACCTGGCGCATGCTTTTAGATACTTTTAATTCATTAGGGAATAATACAAACCGTTCGTGCGGGGAGTACCATAATATTGGCGTATCATCATTGTACCATGGAAAGATACCATTTTGATACGCCAATAAAAGGCGGTTGGTCGATAAGTCGCCCCCGACAGCCAGCAGACCGTCTTCTTCTGCCAGCGACGGGTTGGGGAATATTATGCGCCTGTCGAGCCTGAATATCATCAGGCAAATTTATGCCTTCTTTTTTATCACCAGTTTTTTATTCTGCGCTTTCGCAACCGCATCCATGTACTGCTGCATTTCGGTGTATTTAGCTGCAGGTATAACGTGATTATTTAAAGTGAATTTAGCTGTGCTTACTACCTGGTTTTTTTCCTTGTTATATGCGTAGTTTAACTCATAATTACCATAGGTGAACTTTAAGCTTGCATTTACCGGCAGCGTTTCTACCTCAAATCCTTGCGGAAGATCAATAGTTGTGGTGCAAGTTTTTATCCGCGGAAAATCCCAATAATAATCAGTCTTTCTTTTTTCAAGTATAGGCGCTTTACCATCCCATAATAAAAATGCAAGAGGCCGGTAAAATTGCTTATCACCAGCCTTTACATCACAAAACTGATCGTATTCAAGGTTAAGATCCACTTCCTTTATTCCGTTTACGTCTTTATCTAACTTAAAATCAAATGAAGAAGGTTGCTTGATTTTCAGATCACGCAGCAAAAATTCTTTTTGATCATCCATTTTTATAGCACCCATCCCTAAATACATTTCCCTGTATTCACCCGTACTTAATATTTTAATCTGGGTTTTTGCACCGCCATCTGCATCTAATATGATGTGCGCTTCGCTATTAAATTGGTTTTCCTGTGATGTGCTTTTAGGTGTATTAACCAGTTTGCCTCCATCTTCTGTAATAAGTAGCGCGTTCCTGTTTTCAGTGAATGACCCTAAAACGCCAAATGGCATTGTATTACTCGTGCATTCAAGCCAGGTGGTATCGTTTTTTAGTGGCACACATAAAATGATGTGATTGAATGGATCATAAGGGAACGAATAGTTTGCAGGCTCTTCATTTGCTCCTGCATTTATTTCGGCATAATATGAATTAATGTCGATTGCTTTTAATAAACTTCGCATGTAATTGGACAATGCCTTACAATCGCCATATTTTTTATCATCTACAAATGATGCCGGAAAGGGTTTTAAGCCACCAATACCAAGTTTTATATTCACATATCGCATGCTTTGCTGCATATATTTATATAAGAACTTTACCTTCTCTTTATCCGTCTTGATGGTATCCGTCATTTTTTTGATTTCAGCAATTCTTTGCGGACTTAGTGTGCTTACATCAGCATTTAAGGCTTGCTGCCATTTTCCATAATTCTGCCAGGTATTAATTTCGCCCGGCAATCCAAAAAATTCAAACTTATCCTGCAAAAACTCAATCTCAGGTATAACACGCCATGACATTGCCCCTTCTTCGAGCTTAAAAGCCTTTAAATTTGAAACTGTCCACGAATAAACGACCCGGTTATCCCCACTACCCATTTGCGGCTTCACCGAAGTATTCTTATTCAGATAACGGAACCCGGCGTTTGAAGCTACACTAAGCCGGCAAATAGAAGTTTGAACGCTTTGTTCAGGTTCCTGAATGGTCCAACCACCTAAATTTATTAAGCTGTTTCTATCTATTTCATAGACCATTTCGACAGTTGTAGGGTAGGCGGCAATGGTGTGTCCAATTACTTTAATTCGATCATCCGTTACCAGGGCCTCACCCTCGTGGGCCGCATGTTCATACAGATCACTCTTATGATATTTCTTGATAAGGTTGCCTGTTGCGTCATATATACGCATTTCAAATGCAGTTACGGCACTGAACTTTTTATTGTACGGCAAAATAATTTCAGCCTCATCATTCCCTTTCTCATTTAAAACAGTGACTACACTATGCACTTTGTACACCTCTTTCCCCGGTCCCTGTACATCGTACTCCTCCAGTTTATAACGCAATACCGAATTAGCGTCTATTTTTAGTGAATCAGCAATTTTAGAAGCTATATAAGCATCTCTCGGAACATTATCTTGGCAATATGCCTTTGCAAAAGTTAGGAGGCTAATTACCAGGATAAATAACGATTTCTTTATACTACTATTAATAAACATTGATTATCCTTTCTTTAATATGATCTGTTCATTCAGCATTTGATGCATTTGCTTAAAGAATTCGTGAAAATCAGTATAATCCTCTTTGGGGTATTGAATTTTATTATAGTTGATAGAATATCGCACTATGATAGTACCCTCCTGTTCAGCCACCAGTCGCTTAAAACTCACGCCTTTGTCGGGCATTACAATCGTAACGCTTTTTGGTAATGCATCGATTTTATAGCCTGCCGGAATTTTATACATGCCGCTCACAGAATAATTTCTCAAATAACTAAAGTCAATATCTGTCATGCGTTTTTCGCTTAAAAACGGGTTTGTTTTTAGCGAGGTAAACAGATTTGGGTTCAAATAGATATAGTTTTCATCTGATCCCGCAAGATCAAGACTAAACTCAACATTTTGCAGTAAAGGCAGGCTATCCACCTCCATATCCTGCATTTTTAATGACGATACCTTAAGATTATTATCATTGTCGCGCAGGTAATCGATATATTTTTTTTCGCCGTCTGTTTTATATTTTTCTATTGAGCTGATCTTATTATAACCGGTGCTGCTTATTTGCGCTGTGCCTGTCAATTTGCCATCCGGTTTTATATCCCCGGTTACAAAAACTACTTGTCGCACCGGCACATCATTATGCAGAAAAACCATATCATACTTATTTGATTTTTTATCGATCCAAAGCCCGGATGAGTTCAATAACTCAGATGGCGTTTCGTTATACAAATTGTATTTGTTGGTGGCGTCCAGCACATAACGTTTAGTGCTGTCGACAGGGATATAAGCTACGGCTCTATTAAACTGTACCGTTGAAGTATAAAATGGCAACACTTTTCCATGTTCCTTTGTACTTACCACCATAGGATATACCTCCAGGCCACTTTCTTTAAGTAAGTGATAAAGTATCAGGTTCACTTCGGCCGAATTTCCTGTTTTGTTCTCCCATGCCCGGTATGTTCCATCAATAGTATACCACTCATCCTTACCATTCCACTTCATAGCATTTTTTACCTCATTGAAAACATATGCAATTTTTTCATCATTGGTTTTTAATGCTTTTGCCTTGCTGATGATGGCATCCTCATTATTTAGTTTTCGTCTAAGCTGACCGCCAAAATCTTCATCTTCTATTAATCTGCCGCCTACTTTAGCCCAGGTATTTGTTCCTGTATGAACGAATCCGCCTATCGGCCTGACAGAAACTAACTGATACCGTATTTCCTGTACGTTGTCGCGGAACGATGACATGAAAGGCTCATCAGGCAACGAAGGAACATTAGCCATTGCCTTTGTTTCTACTTCAAGAGTGTATGGATAAGATCCTGTATTGTCAACTAAGCTTCTGCCTTCAGCACTATGTGTATTTTTTACTAACGGGTATGTTAGGTGAGGCTGCTCCCTGAAATAAAATATATCAGGTATCCCTGTTGTGTACTCGCTGTATCTAACAGGAATTTTATCCTGAAACTCCCAGTCAGGGATCGAAAAACTATTATTTGAATTAAAGTTGTATTTATACTCAATTATACTGCCCGATTTAACATTCGGCATAGTAAACGTTATTTCGTTGCGCCACTTATCAATAGCTTTAGTGTAGATCAATTTTTTATCCAGTTTGGTGATCTCTATTTTACCATCAACCAAATTGATAGTTTCAGCCTGGATGCCTGAAATATACTCTAAGTGGTTACCGCCATAATACGATATATGTATGTCGGCTGCGCTCTTTCCATTGTCATTAAAAATTTTAATACGCCGGTGCACTTCGTTTGTAATAGTTCCAAGATCGCCTCCATAATAAATGTTGCCTTTATCAATAAGCACTTCTGCATTTGCATCTTTTTCAAAATCGCAGGCTTTCATTTCAAGGTCAGCCTGGTCAACTTTGCCATAAGGTTGTGGAGTTGGCACAGTGACTGTTTGTGCATTCGCGGCAGCGCAAAATGCACTAAGCAGGATCAGGGTAAAAAGTTTTTTCATGTAAATAAGGTTCAATAGTTTAAATTATTGTTGTGATTAGTTCTGTTTTTACGTGGTTTTAATTAAAGTTGTTCATGAGCCTTTTTTTAATACGATTTGCTCGTTTAACATTTCATACATTTTTTTAAAAAATTCATGTAATGCCGGATATTCATCTTTTGTAAAGAATGACTTTTCAAACTTAATTACATAATGAATTGATACATATCCATCATCTCCTGCAGAATTTCTTTTAAAAGAAATACTTTTATCAGGCATTACCAGGTCAATATTTTTAGGGATCCCTGTTAACTCGTATCCTATAGGTATTTTATATCTACCATTAATGGAGTAATATTTGCGATAAGTAAAATCAACAGATGAATACCTTGTTTCGTTTAATAATGGATTCTGTTTTAACAGCGTAAATAAGTTAGGGTCAAAATAGATATAATTCTCATCAGATGCCGGTAAGGTGAGTTTGAATTTGATATTTTGAATCAATGGAATAGTATCATTTTCTTTATTTTGAAGTCTTATTGAATCAACTTTCAGATCGTTATTGTTTTCAGTTAAAAATTCTTTGTATTTAACCTCCCCTAGTTTTTCATACAGAAGCCGTTTAAATTCCTTATTAAACCCATTACTGCTAATTTGCGCTGCACCTTCCATTTTTCCATCGGCAGTAATCTCCGCGTTAACAAACACAATATCTTTAGCGAGAGTGTCATTTTGTATAAAAATCAACCCTGTTGAAGATTTTTCTACATTCATGTATAATCCATAGGTATTTAATACGTAAATAGGAGTTTGGTACCAAACATTGTCTTTACCGGAAGCATCAAGTACATAATTTCTATCATTCACAGTGGCATACGCTACTGTTTTGTCAAAATTCGCCATTCTAACCTCCCTTGGATCTATTCTTTTTTCGGCACTTGTACTTACTATTAAAGGGCAGGTAACAACTCCAGCCTGAGTTAATAATCGGCATAGTATCATGTTGATCTCAGCAGAATTCCCTTTTTTCCTTAGCCACGCACCATTAATTGTCTGCTCCGGGTAAATAGCATCGTCTCCGTAACATATTACTCCATCTTTGACACTTTTAAAAATAAAGGCAATCTTTTCTTCAGGGCTAACGCCCTTTACTTGTTCCAGAAGTTTTTCTTCACCCCTTAATTTGACCTTTAATTGCTGACCATAGCTTCGCTTGAACATTAAGTCCGCTCCCAGGTCCTGCCAGGTCAAACTCATGACAGGTTTAATAGTGCCAGATTCCTCCGGCACCAAAATAAATGATGCTCTTTGAAGATTATCATTATACGAATCCATGAAGGGTTCTCGCGGCAGAGAGTGGATATTCGTCATTGCTAACAACGTATCAGTATTTTTGGGCATGTCCTGATTCGCACGCAGGTAATGTTTAAGAATGAATCCCTGAGGGACTATTATTTTTACCTGACTATATCTGATCGGTAATTTCCCTTGAAAGTACCAATCTGGTATCCTTAAAACATAAGGCAGTTTTTTTGAAAAAGAATATTCAACTATAGAGCCAGATTTAATAGCAGGGAAAGAAAAAGTATAACGCGATACCCATTTATTTACTTTCTGTATGTAAATATTTTTTTTATCCAATGGGATTATCCTGATCTTTCCACCATCAAGATTAATAGTTTGAGCCTCTAGACTTTTTTCCCAATCCGAACCAAGATCGTTTTCGAGTTCAACGCTAACATCGCCCAAAGCATTTGCATGAGAATTAAATATTTTTAAGCGCTTGTGATATTCTGCCCATATTGACCCAAATGTGTAATGAATGGTACATATATCAAATAATACCATCGCATTGGCATCTTTTTCAAAATTGCATGAGGTTAATTTGAGATCTGAAGTATCAACTACACCAAAAGGCTGCGTTTGTGCCTTTACAACAGAAACCAGGAACAATAAGAGAAGGGTAAATATTTTAGTCAAATTGCAATATGGTTTGGTCGCTCTAATATAATAATTATTTCAAAACGAAATAATAACTAGTCCTAAATAAACTTTTACGGGATGGATTTTTTTGAAAATCATGACCGAATTGTATGTTTTTATATACAAAAAAGCCCCGGAATCAATCTTCCGGGGCTCCTTTTTCTTAGCTATTAGCTTAAAAGAACTTGAAGCCAACGCTCAAAGCCCAAAGGCTTTGGCGTTGTCCAAAGTCGGGATTAATCTTCGATAAACCGCCTTCATAACGCAAATCGGCTGTAATCGCCCCGATATCTACGCCACCACCGGCCTGGAAACCAAAAGTGCTGTTTTTGTACCTTCCAAAATCTTGGTAAGCACCATTTACATTGTCATCAAAATCCTGGCTCTTACTAAGTGCATAAGTATAAACCGGACCGGCCATTAATCTAAAATTAAGATTTTTTGAACCAAATGAATGACCCAATAACAATGGAACGTTCAAATTAGTAAATGTCACCTTTCCACTTGCTGTGGTAGTTGTATTGGTAGTGTTGAAATCAAATTTACCGCCAGAGCTGCTTACGTAAACTTCCGGTTGCAAATAAAACGCATTACCGATACGAGCGAATACACCTGCCTGGTAACCCGTAACGGTTGAATTTTTAACATTATCAGCACTGATTTTAGAGAAGTTAACCCCACCTTTGATACCGAGACTAACTTGTGCCTTTGCACTGATGCAAACCGCTATCAGCAACGCGACACTTAAAAGTAACTTTTTCATTTATTGTCAAATTTAGTTTTACAAATAGGTTAGATGCGTTATTTAACTTAAAGTTTAACAATTAACGAGCCAAAATATTGCACGAGGCATCATCAGATTTTTTCTATTTTTGCTAAAACATATTTTTTGAAATGGCAGAGATCAGTATCAGCAACCAAGACTGGACACGTGTAAAAATCAAATTACAACGTAAATACAATCACCTCACCGACGAAGAATTGCAATATAGCGAAGGCCAGGAAGACAACCTGATCAACAGGATTATGGAACTGGTAAACCGCGATCGTAAATACGTGGTTTTCACCTTAAAAAAGGCCCTTGCCAATATTGACAATAACCGCCTCTAACCTGCGTTTAATCACAGCGCCTGAGATTTTTTGATTTGATGTAAAACTTTACCAGCCGCATCATTTTTTAATATCAAAGTCGTAATTTTATATTCTGGTAATGAGAAATTTAGATTTCATATCTGAATGTATCTCTTTCATTCGTAATCAACAGGTGCTGTGATGAAAAGTATTTATAAAAAGTGGGGGTTCCTGGCCGGTATAACAGTACTTGCTGCATTAATCTTTGGCTTCCAGGATGATCTGTTCCAGATCGCCAAAAACCTGGATGTTTTCTCGTCTGTTTACAAAGAAGTTAATATTAATTATGTAGATGATATTAACTCGGCAAAAATGATTAAGACGGGTGTCGATGCGATGCTGGATGGCCTTGACCCTTATACCGAATTTGTTCCTGAATCAGAAATTGAAGATTATAAACTTCATTACGTGAGCACACAATACGGTGGCATTGGCGCCGGGATCTTTGCCCGCGAAGGAAAAGTATTTGTCTCTGACGTTTTTGAAGGTTTTCCCGCACAACGAGCCGATATCCGGGCTGGTGACCGGCTCGTTAAAATAAACAACGTTGATCTTACCAGCAAAACTAACGACCAGGTGAGCCAACTTCTAAAAGGGTCAAAAGGCGCCTCTATCAAATTGGCGATCAGGCGCGGCGATGCCGAAACTGTCGAGAAAAATCTGATTCGTGATGAAATAAAACAGCCTAATGTAACCTACTATGGTATGGTAGATGGCAACATGGGTTATATTAAGCTTGATAAGTTCCTTGAAAATTCGGCCGAAGAAGTAACCGCGGCCCTCACCAACCTTAAAAAAAGTAATCCAAGCGGCATTATCCTTGATCTAAGATCAAACGGCGGGGGCATTTTGCAGGAAGCAGTAAAAATTGTTAATCTGTTTGTAACAAAAGGGGTTGAGGTCGTATCGCAAAAAGGCAAAATAAAAGACAAAAATTTCACTTACAGTACTCAAAATACCCCATTGGAACCTAATTTGCCTTTGGTAGTTTTGGTAAACAGCCGCTCAGCTTCAGCATCAGAGATTGTGGCAGGCTCCTTGCAAGATCTGGACCGCGCAGTAATTATAGGACAGCGTAGCTACGGTAAGGGGTTGGTTCAGCAAACATTCAATCTGCCTTACAATAGTTTGGTAAAGATCACCATAGCTAAATATTATATCCCGTCGGGCCGTTGCGTACAGGCGCTTGATTACACGCACCGTAAAGATGATGGCAGCGTTGTAAAAGTTGCGGATTCCCTGATGCACGAGTTTAAAACAAGAGGCGGCCGTTCGGTTTATGACGGCGGCGGTGTATACCCGGATATTTTTGTAAAACAGGAGCATTTCGCAAACATCACTCAAACTTTGGTTTCCAAACTGTTGATTTTCGACTATGCTACCCAATTCCGCAATGGGCATAATAGTATTGGTGATGTAAGGACATTTCACCTAACCGACAACGAATACAACGATTTTATAAAATTCCTCAGCACTAAAAATTACAGCTATACTACCGGAACTGAGAAGTTGATAACCAACCTTAAAGCTGAAGCTACCAAGGAGAAACAATTTACCGACATTCAGCCCGAATATGATGCGTTGAAAGCGAAACTACTAGCCAGCAAAAAGAATGATCTGCAGCAAAATAAAGAAGAAATAAAACAGGTACTCGAAAATGAAATTGCATCACGGTATTTTTATGAAAAAGGCCGTTATGAGACCAATTTTAAATATGATAAAGAACTAGCCCAGGCGGTAAAAACAATGCAGGACAGAAGCCAGGTTGCGTCTATTCTAAAGGGCGACGGCAATTACAAAATAATCGGCAAACCACAATTGGCCATGATCTCCAAAAAGGTTGAAGACAAAGAAAACAATACCGACGAACAATAATTTTTTAATTAAACAAGTATATAATACCCTCTTAATGAGGGTATTTGTTTTTATGGACCCTATTTACCTATCAGTTGCATAAAATATTTAAACTTTTACCGTTAAATATTGTCATACATACCAAACAATAATATTATATCATGAAGAAGTTAGTCTTTACAGCAGCAATATTAGTAAGCTGCTTGTCATTTAAGTTAGCCAACGCCCAGGTACATTTAAGTGTAGGTGTCAATATAGGCTCACAGCCTGAATGGGGCCCTGTTGGATATGAGCATGTTGATTATTATTATATGCCAGATATAGGGGCTTATTATGATGTACCGACCCACGAATATGTTTATTTGAGCAACGGCGGTTGGGTTCATAGGACTTACCTGCCATATAGATACCGTAATTATGACGTTTACCATAGCTATAAAGTTGTGGTTAATCGTCCAAATCCATGGCGTTATGATGCTGATTACAGGGTAAGATACGCAGGTTATCGCGGTCGCCGCGACCAGGTAATTATTCGTGACAGCCATGAGGACAGATACCGTAACCATTGGCATGATAACGGCCGCCATGAGGGTTGGGACCGCGGTCGCGGGCATGGAGATGAAGGTCATGGCCACGGACATGGTCACGGGCACGGACATGATGATTAATGATTAAAATTCTGGTAATCTTTACAGTTACCAGGATTAATATAAATTCGTCTACTTATTCAGGACTATTCAAAACTTATAGATAGCGAAGGGCTTTAATAAACCAATTTATTAAAGCCCTTTTTATTGTGATTTTTGATTATATAACATCTGCCGAATAATGGTCAGTGATCAGTGTATTCAAAACCAGTCTATACCAGGTAACCCTATTCACAATTATTGCAACGGCCCATTTTTTCAAGGCCTGTTCTAATAAGCTCATAAATCCCACGCACAGTCAATTAGACTCTAAAATAATCCCAAACAGATCAAATAAAAAATGGGCATAAAAAAGCCGCCTCAATCTCTAGAAGCGGCTTGTATTACTATTTTAATATTTACTTATTAGAAGACTATTAATTCCTCTTCAATGTAATGTTCATTATACGTGGAGCACCTGTATTGTATGCAACGTGCAGCGTAAATGTCTGAGTAGCCGGGTCATATGTATTTGTCTGTCCGGCAGGAACAAATAATGTTTGGTAAGTACTGGTACAAGTAACCGTATTATCCGCGTTAACAGTTAAGTTCAGGTCAGCTTCCAAATCCGCCAGGGCAGGACCATCGATTGAAGTAGCGCCCGAGGTAACCATGCTTACATTATAGTCAAACGGCAATGTTCCTAAAGCCGGGTGAATTCTTTCACCTGTTGCATGGTATGAGCCATCATATTGGTTTTTAACCCCGAATACAGAAACTATAGTATCAGGTCCAGCTTTTTTTACAAGCCCTGCACCTACACCTGTTAAGGTATAAATTACGGCATACTTCTTCGATGCATCAAACTGATTTCCGTCAACATTCAACACGTACTGTTTTGCAAAATCTCCGGGCTGGAAATTGATGGTTAAACCGGTTGCTGTTGCCACTACAGATTTATCCGAAGATTGTGTAGCCAACGTGGTCGGAATAGATGAATAAGTGGTTCCGTTAGCAGCATTATAGTCATCAACCGAAATTGCTGTTAATGTAGCAGTCCCTGACTTTTGTAAATCACCGCTGCTTGCCGCATCCCTTCTTACCGTAAACATAGCAACAGGTTTAATGTCGGTAAAAGGCAAAAAGTATTGATTGTATTGCGGCGCTTCGCCAAGCCATACATATGTCTTACCTACGCCCGTCGCTGATGTGCCCTTAAACGCGTCCTTACGGCAAGCGCTGAAAAGCACCATAAGGCAACTGCTAAGCAACAGATATTTTAAAACTTTATTTTTCATTTGAGTAATTTTTTAATGTTAATGAAAGTATCATCAATGAATCTTATTTTTTTATCCTTTCGTCTTTCAACTACGGATATGATAGTTTCAAATATGTTAATTTAATCAGTATTTACTTACGGTGTTACATCCCACCAAACACGGTTATCCTGCGAATCTGTGCCAGCATCCGGACCGGTTTCTCTTGCAATAGCAGCTTTTACGTTAACACCATTAGTTTGATTTTCGGCTGTTGAATAAGTAAATCTGCGTACAATTTGCCCCGATGGGTTGGTTGCACCTGGTGCCGGTGAAAGCACAGGATATCCCGATTTTCTCCATATATCCCATGCTGCATGTCCATCAGGATAACTGGCCAGGTATCTTTGTATGCTAATAGCTTGTAAGTTCGCTCCAGTACCTGCTGCTGTAAGCAATACACCAGCTTGAGTGTAATAACTTGCCGGCGGTGCCGCCAGACCCCATTGGTCAAAAGATGCTGCAATACCTTGCTGGTAAACTGTAGGGAGAGACTCACTTGTCCATCCTATATCAGCAGCTTCAGCTCTCGCCAATGCCACCTCAGCTGCACTGATTATCACAACGGAGCTCGCCTCGGTACGCTTATCAGCACGCATAACAAGCGCCCATTTCGGGTTGGCTGTAGTAAACGCAGTAACGTCTGAACGGCTTAAGCCCGGAGGAATACCTATAGCTGAAGTAACTGTACCTCCGGTAACTTGACCCGGGTCGGTATAATCACCACCAAAAGGAACTGTTCTTCCATCACTGAAACCTGCGGTTAAATCGGTTACTACTTTACTTTCGGCAAAGTCAGTTCTTCCGTTATAAAGGTTCCACCATGGATCTTTAAAAGCTGAACCTGGATAACTAATCGCCATATTTTGAGCATTAGTTGTGATACCACCTGCTGTTAAAGCCGCATTAAAGGCAGTCGCAGCATAATCGCTTGCGCCCGGCACTTTTTTAGATAGTTGGATCGCCACCAACATTGATAATGAGTTTGCCGCTCTCTTCCATGAGGCCGCGTCGCCATTATAAATTATATCTCCTGGTATCGGACCGTTATCCATTGAGGCTGACGCTGACGCCAAAGTAGCAAGTATCCCCTTATAAATATCTTCCTGTTTGTCATAAACCGGGGTAATCGATTTCAATCCTTGTAAGGCCTGGCTATAAGGCACATCGCCCCAGGCGTCAGTTATCTCCCAGAATATAAATTGTTGAAGTATTTTGGCAACTGCAACCGAGTTTGGGCTCTGGTTAAGATTGATGACATTTTGCAAATCGAATAAGTCGCCGCTATAGTAGCCTGTAAATGATAGCTGAGGCAAGCTATAGGTTGAAATTCCCGGATATTGGGTTTCTGTGAAATACTGCGCATATTCCCCACCGTACTGCGATAAATTGTTAGTTGATACGTAGGTGCCCAGGTTTGCTTCAACCTGAGTTATCAGTGCGGGAACAATCGGTTTGGTAGTATTTCCCGGGTCCAGGTTAGTATCCCCAAAATCGTTCGGCTTTCTACAACTCATCTGCCCTAACACAAGCAGAGTTGTAATTGCACATATATATATCTTTTTCATTTTTTTATCTTTTTTAATTTAAATTACATTTAAAGTCGACGCTATCAGAAACCTATTTTAAGGTTAAATCCTATACCTCTTGTTCCAGGCAATTGTCCTTGTTCACCCTGAACACCGCTGATCTGTGAAGGGTCAAAATCCTTGGTTTTGGCATAGATCAACCATAGGTCGTGTGCCTGTAACTGGAATGACGCGCTCTTTATATAATTTGAAATTCCTAATTTTTTAACTGGTATACGATAAGCTAAACCCACTTCACGTAATTTGATAAAGGTCAGGTCTTCGATGTATGGGTCAAATGTTTGATTATTAACGAAATTATGGAAGTAATCATAAGCACCTATATAAGTGCTAACTGCTTTTCCGGTTGCATCAACGCCTGTCACGTGCACACCACCGCCGGCAGCAACATCATCACGTACTGGGTTTCCTTTATCATTCAGCACAGCTGTACGGGCAGTTAAACCACTGTATGTACCCCACATGTCAGATAAAGAGAATGTTTTACCACCAAATTGATAATCTATATTTACATTGATGGTAAAGTCTTTTAATACAGTGAACGAGTTTTGAATACCACCAGTGTGTTTTGGAAGCACGCTGCCATAGTATACATCGGGGTTATTTTGATAAGAGCCATCTGCAGCTAATATTGGAATACCGGCAGCATTACGTAAAATACCGTTGCCATATAACTGGCCCCACTCTTTTCCTTTTTGCTGAACCATGATCGGCGTAACTACGCCTGAAAACTGTGTGTTAGTTGCGGAAGTGACACGATCTACACCATATTTGTCGCTGATCTCAACAATTTTGTCTTGAAGCAGGTTTGAGTAAGTAGCATTAAATGTCCAGGTGAAATTCGAACTTCTGAAAGGTACAATCAGTAAATTGAAATCAATACCCTTCTTAGTGATCAAACCAAAATTGGTTAATATAGATGAGAACCCGCTTGCTCCGTTAACGCTTAATGTAGCAGGGAAGCCCTTTTCGGAACCATCCCAATAAGTTGCAGAAAGTCCGAGTCTGTCATTCAGGAATCTGAGGTCAATACCTATTTCTTTCTGAGTAACTGTTGAACCGGTAATGTTTGGATCTACATACTGATCAGGTGAGGTCATCAACAGGTTGCCTTTAAATTTATTGGCATTAACTGTGTAAGCTGAACCCGGGAATCTGTAGGCGCCAAATGGATCATCCCCATAAGAGGCAGCGTAGCCGAGCGCTTTAGGAATTTCACCCCAGCTCGCCCTTATTTTTCCATAGCTCAACCAACTGCTCTGGCTCTTTAACAACTCGCCAAATATGAATGAACCACCGATCGATTTTGATAAAACTGCATTTTGATAACCTGGCAATGTGGAAAACCAGTCACTACGCAATGTACCATTCAGGAAAATGATATCTTTCCAGCCAAATGATGCAGTTCCATACACTGCGTTGTACTCTTCATGTACCCTGTTATTAACTAAGGTTGGAGGGTCAACGGAGTTATTAACTGTATAAAGGTTCGGTATGGTCAAACCATTATTGGTTTGTACCGAATTATCTTTATAGGTCCAGTTAAAATGATCTGTACCGGCATTCACATCAACCGTAAAATCTTTTATCTTCTTATTGTAATTAGCTAAGAACTCAATATGTTCTTGATTTGAATACGTATTTTGTGTATAGTAGCTGGATTTAACACCGGTTTGCACCGCGCTCTGCTCCAGGTCGTACCCTACGATTTGCTCGGTATAGCTGGTATTTTGTTGTTTACGGTAAGTTGCTTTTAAACTCAGATCCTTTGTTATTTTATAGGTCAAGGAAATGTTACCGAAAAGGCGGTCGTGATTGTTGTAATCTCTCAGGTTATCCTGGTAAGCATAAAAGTTATACCAATAGTTAGCACCATAAAAGTGCTGCGGGTTGTTTGGATCATATACCCCCGGGTCAAGGTGGTTCCATGTTGCCAAAGTTCCATCGGGAGATCTTAAGGTTTTAAGCTCTCTCATCAGGTTCATGTCCAAGTCACGGTGGAACCAAGAATTGAATGAACCGGTGGTTTGGTTCGCGTAAGCATCCTGAACCTGTCCATGTATTTTCTGGTTAACGTAGTTAATATCTGCAGAAACAGAAAGATGCTTGTTCAGATCATAGCTATAGTTCAGGTTTAAGGTATTCTTTCTTAAGTCCTGATCTGGAATTAAACCCTTTATATATTCGTTACCATAACCCATTCTAAAGTTATAGTCATCACCTGCCTTATTGAAAGCAATGGAGTTATTTAAAGTGACACCGGTGTTAAAATAATCCTTTGCATTATTAGGCTGCGGTACAAACTTGGCAGTTTTGTAAGAGTATTTGCTTCCCGGGTACCATGCATACCATGGGATATACTCCTGGCCAACCATTTTTGGACCCCAGCTGCTATCATCCGAATAATCAGGATAATATTTTCCGCTTAAAGCTTTCCATGCATCAGGGTCACCCGCTTTCCAGTTGTATTGCTCCAGGTTAGGGTCGTTACCACCACCATAGGTATTTTGATAATTTGGTAATATATACACATTGTCAAATGTTGCACCTAAATTCAGGTCGACACCCAAGCCAGCATTCTTTTTGGCTTTTTTAGTTGTAATAACGATAGCACCATACGCACCCACAGAACCAAATAAAGCGGATGCTGCTGCACCTTGTAAAACAGTAACGTTGTCAACATCGTCAAGATTAATGTCGTCAGAATTTGGCAGGACAGTCCCGTTAACAACATAAATTGGCGGGTTGCCTGTTCCCAAGCCCGTAGCACCACGAAGCCTAACTTCAGTACCACGGCCCAATGCTGCTGCCGACTGGCTGCGTACCTGTATACCCGCAACCTTACCCGCAAGAGCATTGTTGATGTTGGGCTCACGTACAGTGTTCAGCTCATTTGACGTAACAACCTGTGCGGAGTTAGAATTTGATCTGGCACTTTGTTTAATGCCATAAGCACTTACTACAACCTCATTCAATTGTGCCTGGTTTTGAGCCAATGCCACGTTGATCGTGGTCTTGTCGCCAACAACAACTGTTTGCGGTGCTGTACCAACAAAGGATATCACAAGAGACGCACCACTTGGCACGCTCAGGGTAAATTTACCCGCAGCGTTAGTCTGGGTACCTTCATTTGAGCCTTTGATTTTTACTGTTGCTCCCGGAATGGGTAGGCCATCCTCTTTGGCCGTAACCGTACCAGTAACTGTACGGTTTTGTGCAAAAACCTGCGTTACGCATAACATCAGAAAGCACAAACTTACTAGTAGAAGTTTTTTCATTTCGTTAATAATAAGATCAGTTAATAGTTAATTAAAGCTAAAAGTAGTATTAGATTATTAAAAAGTCAAATAATTTGTTTCAAAAACCTGAAAATTTTTTAAAAAAGCGACTTTCTGAGAAAGTTTTTAATAATTTTAGTACTATGTATTGCATAATACAATTTAAAACATATATCTTTGTTGTATGATTGTTGAGAACACACAAACCCAGATGAGAAAGGGTGTTTTGGAATATTGCATTCTTTCCACCATAGCAAAGGGCGAGATATATGCTTCGGATATAATTGCCGAACTAAAGAAGGCCCAGCTGCTCGTAGTTGAGGGGACTCTATATCCTCTCCTAACCCGTTTAAAAAATAATGGACTCCTTAGTTACAACTGGGTCGAGTCGACATCCGGACCGCCGAGAAAATACTATGTCTTATCAGACGAAGGCAGGAAAGTATTGGAACAACTCGACAAAACCTGGCAGGAACTGGCCTATGCGGTACAAATATCTATCGGAGACAGGAAAGTAAAATAATTAGCAAAACCAAGATCATGAACAAAACAATTATCATCAATATAAATGGCATCGTTTTTCATATAGAAGAAGATGCATACGAAGTGTTAAAGAACTACATGACGGATGTAAAACGTCATTTTATCAATTCAGACGACAGCCTGGAGATAACTACCGATATCGAAAACCGCATAGCCGAAATGTTTAATGAGCTACTGGCCAGTGAGCATAAACAGGTTATAATTGAGCAGGATGTAAAAGCGGTAATAGAACAAATGGGGACCGTTGAGGATTTTGAGCATGCCGAAGAAGATACCAACGCTTCATTCACCAATACCTATTATAATAGCGGTACCACTACCCGCCGGCTATTCCGCGATCCGGATGATCATCTTATAGCAGGTGTGTGTTCAGGGATAGCCAATTATTTTGACATAGATGCCGTTTGGATCCGCCTGGCATTCGCCCTGATTGTATTTGCAGGAGGTGCAGGTATATTACTATATATCATATTATGGATCGTAATACCAAAAGCGGTTACCCGTGCTGATAGAATGGTGATGAAAGGTGAGAAGCTGAATTTGCAGGGCTTCAAGAAAAACTTCGAGGAAGAATTAGGCTCAATGCACAGTAATTTTTCAAACTTCAAGCATGAAGCTAAGCCATTTGTCTATAAAACACGCGATTTTATAGGTGATTTCTTTTATCACCTGGGCACCTTCTTTAATGGTGCGGGTAAGATCCTGTTGAAGCTGATCGGCTTATTTATCCTGTTATCTTGCTTTAGCGCGTTAATATTCTTTATTGTAGCTTTTGTAGCCCTGCTTGGATTCGGTCAGTTTGCCCCATTCCATGATATGCCTTACGGCGTATTAAGACATCACCATCCTGAATATATTTATACAGCTGGTTTTGTAGTAATTGCTGTACCGTTAGTGAGTATTATACTTCTTACACTAAAAGGCATATTCAACACAGGTGCGGTAAGCAGATCAGCTGGTACAACGATACTGGTTATTTGGTTATTTGCCATAGCAGTTTTTGTATATAATGTTACCAGGATAGCTGCCGACTTTAGCTCATCTGCAAGTTACAGCGAAACTATTAATCTGAAAGCCGTTAAGGACAACACCTATTATCTCAAACTGAACGACCTCAAATATTTCACTGCCGAGGACAGTGCCCGGTTGAACATCAAAAACCTGGCCCCAAACATGAAGATAACTGATGATGACTATAATGATTTTGACCACTATCATCAGCGTGTCAGGCTATCTATTGAAAAAAGCGATGTCGATCAGCCGGTATTAATCGAGTCATACCATGCAAGGGGCAGAAGCTATGATGATGCATTGGCCAATTCGCGCAACATTAAATATATCTTCGCGCAACAGGATAGCCTGATTACATTTGATGAACGGTTTTATCCTAAGAACAATGATCTATGGCATGATGAGGATGTTTACCTTACTTTAAAGCTTCCTATGAATGCAAAAGTAGTTGTAGATCGCAAGGTGGAAGGAATAGCTGACTTTAGTGTCCATGATTGCAATGAGTTAAACAAGCGTGATGGAAACAGATTAAGTGAAGCTACCTTCATAATGACCGACAACGGATTGCAATGCAAGGTGGATACCATGGTGACCGATACAGTTTTAAACAAACATCTTTTGAGCGATAGCACTAAAAAGCTGAAAAAATGAAACCGGTAAACAGATACATAAGCCTGCTGTTGATATGCGGGCTTATGTTGCCTTTATGTGATAAGCATATCTATAGTAATATAGGTATAAAGAATAATGCTCAAGTCTGCCGGGAAAAAGTACACCCTATGAAAGCTACCGATTGTAAAACTGAGGAAGAGGGTGTTTCCTTTTTCAAGGATGTTATATCCAATATAGCACCCGTTTTAAGAAATATAAGATAACCATTCACCGTCAAAAACCGGCTGTTCACCTATGCTAATATCACCTTTCGCCGAAAACCTTAAAATTGCCTGTAACCTTCGCGGGGGTTATTGCATCTTAATATAAAAATAAAAAAACACGGGCTGCTACCAGCTAAACCCCATTTTTTGAGGATTTCGAAAAAAAGAGGGATACTCTTTAATGGGATAGGTATTGCCTGAAATTTAGAACTAAAAATAACACCGTCTATGCCAATGAGTTTTTAACCCCCTGTTACCTATCCAAAATACGGTTAGATAACCGGTAAGCTGAACAAAAATTTATTAACCTTTTAAAAAGAGGGATAACCCTCTACTGGAAGCATTTTGCCCCAAATTTTTACAACACATAGCATTATGAAAACACTTATCCATAAAATATATATCACCCTGGCACTCTTAATTGTGGCAATGGGAGCCGCTCGGGCACAAAGCTCTGGGTCATCCGCAAATGTTAGCGGCTCGTTACTCGATGAACAGGGCAAACCCATGATGTACGCCACGGCAAGTCTATTAAATGCACAGGACTCTACTATAGTAAAAGGCGCCATCAGTAACGAGCAAGGCGTATATTCATTTGATCACATTAAACAGGGCCGTTATGTTATTAAAGCTACTAATGTTGGATATCAAAAAGCAGTTAGTCAACCAGTCACAGTGGCAAGCAACGGATTGATTACAGTACCAGAGTTGAAGATGCAGCCCAATGCACATAATTTAAATACAGTTAATGTAACTGCTGCAAAGCCTTTAATCGAAAGAAAAATAGACCGTACTGTGGTAAACGTGGCTAATAGTCCGCTTGCGGCAGGTAACTCGGCTATGGATATCCTGGAAAGAGCACCTGGTGTCAGTGTAGATAAAGACGACAATATCAGCCTTAAGGGTAAACAAGGCGTAACGGTAATGCTCAACGACAAGTTGACTTATTTAACAGCAGCGCAATTAGCTACGCTTCTACGCTCAACAGATGGCAATACGATCGAATCGATTGAGATCATAACTAATCCCTCGGCTAAATATGATGCTGCGGGCAATTCAGGCATTATCAATATCAAGTTAAAAAAGAACAAGCAAACAGGTACCAATGGAAGTATCACACTGGGAGCAGGCTACGGCGCTTCCTGGAAGGATAACGAAACTTTACAATTGAACCACAAAGAAGGGAATCTGAACGTATTCGGTACATTTAGCCATAATGACAACAAACGCATGCAGAATATCGATATCAAGCGCATTATAACAGGCACTGACGGAGAGCAAACTTACTTCAACCAGTTTAGTCCGCTGGTTACCAATAACCATAATAACAGTTACCGCTTTGGAGCTGATTATGATCTTTCATCAAAAAACACCATCGGCTTTGTGATCAGCGGCTATTTTAATAATGAGGACGATAAGAACGATAACCGTACTTATATAGGTAAAAACTTTAACACAACACAGGCTGATTCATCATTGCGTACTGTTTCGGGCATCCATCAAACCTATAATAACTTCGCTGTTAACGTGAACGATACCTATAAAATAGACACAGCAGGGCAACAGATCAGCACCGATCTGGACTATTCACGCTTTAGGAATAATTCGCACGCACAGTATATAACTGATTTCTATCTGGCAGATGGGAGTTTACAACGCCCTCAGGCATTTTTAGGTAACCTGACACCGTCTAATATCAATATCTATACAGCCAAAGTGGATTACGCAAAGCCTTTGACAAAATCAGTAAAACTGGAAACTGGTTTTAAATACAGCGACGTAAAAACTGACAATGACCTGCAGCAGACTACCGTTCAACGCACACCCGAAATTGACACCAGTGTTAACCACTTTGTCTACGATGAGAAAATAACCGCCGGATACCTTAATTTAAATAAGCAATTTAAAAACACCTCTATACAGCTTGGTTTGCGTGCTGAGTATACCCAATCGAATGCGGTCGGCGATTCAATGAGCCATGTACAGCATATATCCAGAAACTATCTTAATTTATTTCCAAGCGTATTTGTAAATCATACTATTAATGATAAAAATGAATTTAGCTTATCTTACAGCCGCCGTATAGACCGTCCGCAATATGATAACCTGAACCCATTTGTTTATCACCTGGACCCGTACACCTATCAGAAGGGCAACCCATACTTGAAACCGCAGTATACGGATAACTTCGAATTCAACTATACCTATAATAAGAGCATTACTTTAACACTGGGCTATAGCCGCACCACCGATGTAATAACCGAAGTGCCCGGAACTGATCCTGCTACCAAGGTCGCTTTTGTAACACAACGGAACCTGCAGATACAAAATGCTTATAACGCCAACCTGTATGCTCCTTATACCATTACAAAATGGTGGGACGGTAATATCAATGCCACTGCTTTCTACCTGGGCTTTAAATCAAAAAACCTTGAAGGAAGCAACCTTGACAGAGGGCAGACCGCCTACCAGGTAAGGGCAACAGAAACATTTAAACCATTAGCCGGATATAAACTGGAATTTACAGGCAACTATCAATCGTCTTTAACGTACGGCTTATTTTATGTAAAGCCGCAATATTCTGTTGATGCCGGTTTGAGCCATTCTTTCGCCAATAAAAAAGCCAACATCAAGCTATCTATGAGCGATATATTTAACACACGCCGCAATGATGTAACCAGTAATTACGGATCAGTTGATTTTGATATCCGTCAAAAACGCGAATCGAGAATAACCCGGTTAACATTTACTTACAACTTTGGAAGTACCAAAATAAGAGCCCGTCAACACCAGAGCGGTGCAGATGATCTTAACGGAAGAGTGAAAGGGAATAATTAAAGTTGGCAGTCGGCAGTCCCGGTAACTATCGGGATCAGTTTGCAGTTGGCATAGTTTCTAAATACAATACGGCCAACTGCAACTGCCAACTGATCAAGTTTGCATTGTGCTGTTTGCAGTTGGCATCATTTCTAATATGGCCAACTGCAAACTGATCACTGTCCGACCATAAACACGGCGTTGCTGAACAACAACTTACCATTTTGCCAGAAACTGCGGAAAAGCGGATCATCCACCAGATAGACTACTGAACCCCGTCCGCTTGACTGAACCCCGAACAGCAATCCGTCTTTTAGTTTTTCTTTAGCTTTTTGACCAACGAAGCCTTCAACATAGCCATTCTTTTTAATGGTGCCTACATTCCAGCCTTCGTCGCCCAGATAATTATATAATGCGTCATTCAGTTTAAGGGTAAAGTAATATTTCTGCAGCCCGAACCCAAGCGGGTGAGTATTATCCATGTCTACTTTATAAATTGCGCCAGGTACATTTGATCTGATTGCATCATGGTCCCTGTCAGCATATGCTTTTACCAGGTTATCTTTGTTCTTTGAGCTGGTATCATGCTTGTCGGCTATACTCTTTATTGAAAATCCTTTTTTATCGGCAAGTATTGAAACGGCATTTTCCATAGCGATAAGTTTACCGCCGTCATGAACCCAGTTTTGTAGTTTTTCAACCGGCAGATCATCATAAGAACCGTCCGGAAATATAATAACATCAAAGTCATTGATCCGTTCGCGGTTCAGGTCATGATATTTAACGACAGTAAGCGGGTAGTTGATTTCCTGGTCAAAAAAATGCCATATCTCACCCATTGCTTCCGAAGAACTTCCTTCACCTGATATCAATAATACTTTGGGTGGATGCAATGATTTGATCACGCCGGAACCCAGGTCAGCTCCCTTATCCACAAAACCAGATTTTAATACCGACAACATCACGTGGCAATTTTTAGCCGATGTGATCACTTTGTCATCAAAATCGCCGGCATTATTACCAGTTCTCGTTATAATTAATGACCCCGGTGCAAACTTTTGTCCGCCCGATTCAAATGGTGCCTGGGAACAACGCACCTTTACTCCTTTTTTATAAAGCTCAGCTAAAAACTTTACCCCATAAACCGACCGCCAAGGGGCAACATACGCATAGGCTTCTCCTTTAGTTACTCCCGGCTCTGTGGTTTCCATAATTGGTTTGGTCTCTTCTGGCTTAACGGATTCCTTTAATCCAAAGGCTCTTAATCCGTAAGCATAGGGCAATGACCATGCAGTGATATCATAAGTATTTGAATCTGCCAGGAAAGTTCTGGGCTCAAGCAATACATTTAATAATACAGCTTTGGGTTGATAGGCATTAATCACCAGGTCGTGTGGATCTATTGACAGTTCTTCCGCTTTTCCGGTAATATAATTAAACCCTACTGCCGAATGCTTATTCGTATGGCCGAATTTAATACCATTATTATATAGCAGTTCAGCCATCATTGACAGGTTATCTGCATTATCATTTTTGATGATATAAGTTTTATACTCACCCGGCGGATTGGCGCGGTTGTCATCATAATATTTTTTAAACTCAGTCAACGCCCTCGATGCGTTTGCCGAAACAGTCTCAACGGTACTCAAGCTGTTTGAAAGGTGGTGCGAAATCCTGTCTGCTAATGTTAGTGTATCCCCGCTCCTGGTAGCAATGGCTAAGCCGGCGCCAATACCCCCTTGCTCATACGTCATACCAATGGAGCCATTATATATAGGATAAGTATCGCCGTAAGATGGATAAAGCAGGTCGAATTCTTCTTTGGTAAAATACATCCAGCCATTCTGGTCAAAGTATTTGGCGTTATTTTTGCCGATTATGGTCTGAAACTCCTTTTGCCACGGGGTAATATCTTTATGAAATGGTTCTGCGGCCGGCGCGAAATAATAAGGCGCATTGTAACCTTGCTCATGGAAATCTACGTGTACTTGTGGCAGCCATTCGTTAAAAAGAGCTACTCGTGCTTTGGTTTCCTTTTGTGTTTGCCATGCCCAGTCGCGGTTCAGATCAAAATAATAATGGTTTACCCTGCCACCAGGCCATGGTTCGGAATGCTCGCGAGAGGTAGGATCTGCATTAGGTGCAACACCTTTTACAGAGTTATAATAATTAATATACCGCTCGCGCCCATCCGGATTTAAGCAGGGATCGATTACAACTATCGTATTTTTAAACCAGGGCTGTGTACGTTTATTAGCGGGATTAGCCAGTTCATAAAGCGCCTGCATAGCTGCCTCACTTGAGCTTGGTTCATTTCCATGAACGTTATAGCTCAGCCACACAATAACCGGTGCGTTAGCTAGAGAAGTATTGGTAGTGCTTAGTCCGGCAAGTGATAAATTATGCTGACGGATCTCTGCCAACCGATCTATATTTTCACCCGACGCTACAAACATAGCCAGTAAAGGCCGCCCCTCATTGGTATTTCCGTATTGTTGCAGTTTTACATTTTTGGAAACCGAAGCCACGTACTTAAAATATTCGGCAATACGAAAATGCGGTGTGAACTGAGAGCCTAGTTTATACCCCAAAAATTCGGACGGAGATTGCAATTCCTGCGCTAAAGCGATACAGGCAAGGCAAAGGCAAAGTAGTGATAAAGAGATCTTTTTTAGCATATTGAGAAAGACTAAGCTAAAAATAAAAAATCGAATTGATAAACTTGCTTTGAAACAGAGATACATGACCACCATCCTGCCGATTATTTTTGGCTAAAGCCATTTTTTATCTGTGATACTTACCCGTCCCATAAATGAGACGGCAATGAATAAGCTTTAATTAACCTCATTTACCACCTTTTTATTTCATTGCCGTTCGGCTTTAGCCAACGGCCTATTATGGTTTGATAAGACGCTTTAGCCAAAAAACTCTGCGTCCTGTATTAAAAAAACAATTTATTTTGTCATTTCAATATTGCTAACTATTTTAGCATTTAATTAACCTAACCTATTCACATTAAATCCGCACCTTTGCATGCATAGTACAACGATGACACCCATACAGGCACTGCAAAAATATTTCGGCTACAGCGAATTCAGACATCAGCAGGAGGCCATTATTCAACATGTTTTAAACGGCCGGGATGTTTTAGCGCTGATGCCTACCGGCGGTGGCAAATCCTTATGTTATCAATTACCCGCAGTATTAATGGGCGGTCTTACAATAGTGATCTCGCCTCTAATAGCGTTGATGAAGGACCAGGTAGACAGCCTGAACGTAAACGGCATACCGGCGGCTTTTCTAAACTCAACACAGTCACCCGATGAGCAACAAAGGATTATCGATCAGCTTAAAAAAGGGAATATCAGATTGCTTTATCTTGCGCCTGAACGTTTATTCGGGCAAGGAAGCAATCTAATCAGTTTTTTAAAATCATTGCCTGTTTGCCTGATCGCAATTGATGAGGCTCATTGTATCTCGCATTGGGGCCACGATTTCAGGCCCGAATACCTGATGCTGGCTGGTTTAAAAAATGAATTTCCAAAAATACCGGTAATTGCTCTTACAGCAACAGCCGATAAATTGACCCAAAAGGATATTCTTGAAAAATTAGACCTAAAGAACCCTGCGGGGTTCGTCTCCTCATTTAACCGGGCAAATATTACCTACAGGATAGTGCCCAAAAAGAATTCTTTTAAGCAACTGCTCACCTTTTTAAATGAAAGAAAGGAGGATTCGGGTATTATTTATTGTCTTTCCAGAAAGTCGACGGAGGCGTTAGCTGCTGATCTAAAAGACGAAGGCTTTTTGGCTGAAGTCTATCACGCCGGTATGGATAATGCCTACAAGGCGCGAAACCAGGAGGCTTTTTTGAGAGATGAAGTAAAGATCATCGTAGCTACTATTGCATTTGGAATGGGCATCAATAAATCAAATGTCCGGTATGTGGTACATGTAGATCTGCCCAAAAACATTGAAGGCTACTACCAGGAAACTGGCCGTGCCGGGCGCGACGGGTTGCCATCTGACGCAATGCTGTTATATTCTTATGGTGACGCTGTCAAACTTCAGAGGTTTGCCAAGGTTGAGGGAAACGAGAGCCAATCAGCTATCATGCTGAAAAAGCTGGACGATATGGTTAAATATTGCCAGACGCAAAACTGCCGGCGACAATACCTGATGCAATATTTTGACGAGTCTTTCCCGGATAATTGCGGGTCGTGTGATATATGCCTGAGTGAATACGAGAAATTCGATGCTACGCTGATCGCCCAAAAAGCACTTTCGGCTGTAGCGAGGTTAAAAGAACGGTTTGGCAATACTTATGTCATCGATTTTCTCAGGGGTTCTAAAAGGGAAAAAATATGGGAAGAGCATAAGCAATTAAAAACATACGGCATAGGCGCTGATATTAGTCGTGCAGATTGGTTCCGTTACCTTCGGGAGCTGGTTACACAAGGTTATCTTCAAGTTACAGAGGATGCCTATCCTGTGTTAAAACTAACTGATAAAAGCGAGGCTGTTTTAAAAGGGCAGCAAAAGGTTGAATTGATCGCTTCACAAACTTTTGAAGAAAGGGAGACAGAGGTTATTCCATATGAAGCAGGCTTGCTACAAGAATTAAAGCTCACCCGCAGGGATATTGCCACGAATGAAAATGTTCCGCCATATATGATTCTTTCTGATGCCGCTTTAATGGAAATGGCCACTTATCTACCGCAAACCCTTGATGAATTGCGATTCATATCCGGCTTCGGCGACATTAAACTGGCACGATATGGGCGGGAGTTCCTGGTTCCGGTTAAAAATTATTGTGTTAAGAATGATTTAGCTTCTCGCATCAAACAAAAATCGGCACAACGAAATAAGAAAGCCAAAAGCAGCAGTAATAGCTCAAAATCTTCTAATACTGCTTCTGAAAGTTTTAGTCTGTTCAAGTCTGGCAGAACTGTTGCCGAAATAGCTGCAGAACGAAGCCTTGCTACTTCTACTATCGAAGGTCATTTAAGCTATTATATTTTTACGGGTGCAATTGATATATTAGAGATGGTGAATGAGGAAAAGAAACTTTTGATACAGGAAACGGTTGAAAGTTATGGTGCAGAAAAGTTGGGCCCGTTAAAAGAAGTGTTGGGAGAAGAGCATAGCTATGGTGAAATAAAGGCGGTTATAGCGTGGATGCGACGAACTGGAACAATTTAAAACACGACACACGTTAGACGTAAGGATAGCGTCTCTACAAATAAAAAACCAATGACTACCACAGAGCAATTATACCAGCTTTATAAAAAACACCCTGTCATCAGCACAGACACCCGGAAAATAGCCCCCGGAAGCTTGTTCTTTGCTTTAAAGGGTGAAAAATTCGATGCTAATACTTTTGCTGAGCAGGCTATTGTAGCAGGAGCAGCTTATTCCGTGATCGATAACCCGGAGTTCAAGAAAGGCGATCAATATTTATTGGTTGACGATGTTTTGACTGCATTGCAGGATCTGGCAAGATATCACCGTAGTCAGTTGACTATTCCTGTAGTCGGGTTGACCGGGACCAATGGAAAAACAACCACCAAAGAGCTGATCAACGCGGTTTTATCCCAGCATTTCCATACTTACGCCACGCAAGGCAATCTGAACAATCATATCGGTGTGCCGCTTACTATTCTTTCCATCAATGCTTCGCACGAGGCGGCGGTGATCGAAATGGGCGCTAATCACCAGAAAGAAATAGAATTGCTTTGTACTATCTCTCAGCCTTCTCATGGATTGATCACCAACGTGGGCAAAGCACACCTGGAAGGGTTCGGCGGAGTTGAGGGAGTAAAAAAAGGCAAAGGTGAACTATATGATTATCTGAAAGCGTCCGGCGGCATCACATTTGTAAATGGTGATAGCGCCGACCTGATGACCATGCAACAGGCTAGAGGTTTGGAAAATGTCGTTTTATATGGGAACAGTAATCCTACAAATTTGGTTAGTGGTAAACTGATTGAAAATTCTCCATACCTCACTTTGCAATGGACAAACAACTCAACCGGTGAAAGCTATAACGTAAAATCACAATTAACCGGAGCCTATAACCTTGATAATATTCTGGCTGCGATTTGTATCGGAGTATATTTTAAATTGAGCGCAGAAGAAATTAACGCCGGGATCAGCGGCTATCAGCCTAAAAATAACCGTTCTCAGATCACCCAAACCACTACTAATACCTTGATATGCGACTATTATAATGCTAACCCGAGCAGCATGGCCGTAGCCATAGAGAACCTTGGAAAAATTGAGGCCAAGCATAAAGTGTTGGTTTTAGGCGATATGTTCGAAATGGGCGGGGAATCGGCTGCCGAGCACGAGGCCATCATTAAAAAAGCTATGGAAACGCAGGTAGACGAGCGCATTTTCATTGGCGGGGAGTTTGCAAGTCGGAAGTCGGAAGTCGGAAGTCGGAAGTCGGAAGCAATATTTTATACGACGGCTGAAGATGCCATTGCCGGGTTGAAAGCTAATCCCATAAAAAATGCAACGGTGCTGATAAAAGGCTCGCGCGGTATGGCTTTGGAACGCTTGGTTGAATTATTTTAGATTGATGTCTGATCCTTTCATATACCTGCAATTTATCCGTCAGTACCTGGCCGCTTTGCCGGGAACATCTGAAGGAATATGTTACGGAACGCCGGGATTTTATGTGCAAAAGAAGCTATTGGCCCGGTTATGGGAAAATGGCGAAGTATTAGTCATCCATACTGAAGACCGGGATAAATGGATGCAAGCTAACCCTGAAGTATTTTTCATTACCGATCATTACCGCAATTATCCTTATGTGCTTGTTCATCTTGATAAAGTCGATCCTGAGGAATTGAAAAAGTTACTGACTGAATCCTGGCTACAGCGGGCGTCGAAAACGTTAATGAAGGAATATCAGAATCGAAACTGACCTCTATTGTCATATTGATCCGCTAGTCAGCGGAGAAACATCTTCTTCGCCGTCCCATTCGCTCTGCACGCTGTAGAAGATCTACCGCTTCGCAATCGGGATGACAAGCCTGATTATGAGTTACTAAGTGCTAGCTTAGCCACTTCCTCCCCCACCAAACTCCCCATAGCTACACCCATGCCATTGCATCGCACCGCGCAGAAAACATTAGGCTGCACTTCCTTAATGATTGGGTTGATGTCCTCACCAAAGCCCATGATACCGCTCCACCAGTAGTCTACCTCCACATTTTGCCTGGGTAGTATAACTTCGTTCAAGTAGGCTATCAGCTGATCTTTCACCTGCTCCGTATGCCCGAAATCCCAGGTCTGTTCTTTTCTGAAATCGATATTACGACCGCCGCCGAATAAGACCCGGCCATCGATATTCCTGAAATAATAATATCCTTCATCAAAGTGAAACGTACCCTTTACCTTCAATCCGGGAATAGGTTTGGTTACCAGCACCTGCCCTCTGCCGGGCACCACATCCAGGTTTGTGAACAATTGTGCTGCAAAAGCATTGGTAGCGAGTATTACTTTACTTGCTTTCAGGTCACCATTTGAGGTTTTCAACCTGACATAGCCATTTTCATGTTCAATGGCTTCTACATTACACTGATTCAATACCAAAATGCCCTGATCATACACCTTACCCAACAGTGTGCGCATCATTTTACCGGTATGTATCTGCCCTTCGTAGGGGTTATAGATCATCCTGTGCACTTTATTAAACCCAAATTCCGCTATTTTGGCATCAGCCACTGCATAAATGTCAGTATGGCCAATCACTTGTTTCAGTAAATTGTTAAAGTATGTTAAATGATCCAGGCTTTCCTGCGCCATATCCTGCTCGTGTTCCATAAACAATTCGTACCCGCCATATTGCAGGTAATCAATGTTTTTATCACCCAGGTTTTCGCGCAGTCGTTGCAAGCCCCGCCATTTGTAATCCACCAGTCGTAACACTTCCTCTTCTGAGGACCGTTTTAAATACAAAAGTTGCTCAGAAAGTGAGCCAAAGCACGCAAAACCTGCATTTTTTGTACTCGCACCACTTGGCAGAAAACCACGTTCCAAAACGGTAACTTTCAGGTCGGGCTGCTGCTTTTTCAGGTGCAAAGCCGCACTCAAACCAACTATACCGCTGCCGATGATGATCACATCGCAATGATCTACAAAAGCGGTCCGTTCCCAGTATGAAAATGATGGTTCCACGCTCAAATGTAAAAATTCAAGTGGAATACTTTTTGAAATACCCCTTGTAAATAATACGAACATGAATCATTTATCATTTATAATAGGATATAACTCAGCCTGGCTGATCATGATCATCGTGGCGGTGGTCAGCTTTATTGTGCAGTGGCGTTTTAAGAGCAAGTTTAGCCATTATGCCGAGATCGGCCTGCTATCTGGCCTAACCGGTCAGGAAGTTGCCGAACGCATGTTGAAGGACAACAATATTTATGATGTGCAGATAATCTCTGTCGAGGGTGAACTTACCGACCATTATAACCCGGCGAACAAGACTGTTAATCTTAGTCCGGATGTGTATTACAGTCGTAGTGTTGCTGCAGCTGCAGTTGCCGCCCATGAATGCGGACACGCGGTGCAACATGCAAAAGCTTATAGCTGGTTAAGTTTACGATCGGCATTGGTACCGGTAATTAATGTGGCATCCACCTTAACTCAGTGGACTTTATTCATCGGCGTGATGTTGCTTTTCTTCACTCATAATCCGTTTGTTCTGGCTATCGGCGTAGCTGCATTGGCTTTGGTAACGTTGTTCAGTTTTATTACGCTACCAGTTGAATTTGATGCGAGTCGCCGTGCGCTGTTATGGCTGAACAATAATTACAACGTGATGCAAACCCGGGAGGAACACGAGCAGGCGAAGGACGCTCTTTGGTGGGCCGCCATGACTTACGTAGTAGCTGCATTAGGCTCACTGGCTACGCTGCTTTATTATGCTTCATTTCTATTCAACAGGAGGAATTAATTTTAGCAGATCAAGTATTCGAACACTAAATATATTACCAAAAGGTGCATTTGTCTGAACGCGGATGCACCTTTATTATGTTCTGGCTTATATACTATTGCCAGATTAGCAGGGTAAAAAATATTTACATTCCTATTTACAATTTTTTACAGTTATTATTTTCGTTCTGCAACTGCACGGGCTAGCTTAGGCTGAAATATCCATTTAAAAAGTATTTTATGCTTAAACGCTTATTTACAACCGAGCCCGTTTTGGAAAATTGGCTGGTTATTATCAGGATCATTATCGGCATATTGATAGCCACTTATGGTTTAGAAATTTCTGACGCAGAAAAAATGAAGGGGAACGAAGCCTGGCTTACCGACATTCACTTTCCCGTTCCTGTTTTTATGGCCTACTTAGGCAAGGCCGCAGAATTAGCCGGTGGTATTTTTTTAGCAACCGGGTTATGCACAAGGCTTGTCTCGATTCTTTTGATAATTGACATGGCCGTTGTAATAATCTTTATGGGCAATGGCAAAATCTTCGGCGATGCGCAGTTACCTTTTTTATTTCTGCTGTTTTTTCTAAATTTTATCATGTATGGCGGTGGCAAATGGAGCCTGGACAACCTTTTATTTAACAGAAAAAAATAAACAGTATACGTCTGAAAGTGTTGTAACTTTATTCAGAACAAAACACTACGACTATGATCAATCCGGATGATAAATTACCTGTTGACGATTTTGACAACTCGGAAACAGACGACCAGCTGAGCCAGCAAGATGTTCATTCTAATGGCCTCAATGAAGAATTTGATTCTGCGAATGAGGACAGTGCGCCGCCTATTGACCTGCTGCGCCAAGCCGGCGACGCCTCAGAGGCATCGTTTACTTTGGATGTTGACAGAGGCTATGCCCCGAAGGCAAAAGAGAAAAAAGACTGATTTAGGTTTTTCTTTCAAGGTCTTTTATCAGCTGCCCTAAAAGGCGGAAGCTTTGTTCCATGCGTTCATCATAGGTCAGGCCAAAACTTATGCGCATAAAGTTGGTAAAGCGCGAATCGGTACTGAAAATCTGTCCGGGCGCAATGCTAATGTTCTGTTCTATTGCAGCCTGATAAAGATCAAAAGCATTTACCTTTTTGTTAAGCTCTATCCATAGCGCATAACCGCCCTGTGGCCTGCTGATTTTGGTATCGGCCGGAAAATGCGTGGCAATAGCCTGCATGTAGTGCAGGCTTTGTGTATACAACGCCTTGCGCAGGTTACGCATATGAAGATCATATCGCCCAGTTTCAAAAAAAAGACCTATTGCAGCCTGCGTAGGCGTTGCCGAACTGATAGTATGCATCATTTTGATATTGATAATCTGCTCCTTAAATCTTCCAGGAATACACCACCCCACCCTGTAACCCGGGGCCAGCGATTTGGAAACGGATGAGCATAACATCACCCAACCTTCTTTATCATAGCTTTTGCAGGTACGGGGGCGGCTTTTACCAAAATAGATCTCGCCATAAATGTCATCCTCAATTAATGGTATTTGTCGTTTGGTGATCAGTTCAACCAATTGCTTTTTACGATCACCAGGCATACAACTGCCTACCGGGTTACTGAAATTGGTCACAAACAGGCAGGCTTTAATATCTACCTTATCCATTGCCCGTTCCAGGTAATCGATATCGACGCCTGTATCCGGATGGACAGGTATTTCAAGCACGTTCAGGTCGAGACTTAGCATTACATTAAAAATGCCGAAATAAGTAGGGCTTTCAATAGCCACCGTATCACCCGGTTTAGTGAGCGCCCGCAGGCAAAATACGAGCGCCTCCAAACAACCTTGCGTGGTTACCACATCATCTTCGGTGATTTGTCCACCCCAGTTGAATGCATTTTTGGCGATTTGCTTGCGCAACGAAATATTGCCCTGAACATTTTCATAGTTCACATTTCCGTAAGGGCTCGCACGAATGGCCTCCGTCATAGACTTATTAAGACGGGCAAGCGGTATCAAATTTATAGAAGGCGCCGAAGCCGATAAACGCAGGACATTCTCTTTGGACATATTTGCATTCACCATCGCAATCATCTGGCTCACGCTCACCTGTTCGATTTTTTTTAATGGAGGTTTCACTTCAGGTACTTTAGCGAACCTCGACGGCGAAAATTTCACGTAGTACCCTGATTTAGTCCGCGCTTCGATCATGCCCATATTTTCCAGTTCGGCATAGGCTTTATAGGCAGTACTTATGCTGATACCCTGTTGTCGGCTCAATGCCCGTACAGACGGGAGCTTATCGCCGGTTTTTAGCAGATTTTGTTTGATCTGTTTTTCAATCCGATCAACGATTTGATCGTACAAAAATACATTATCGGGTCCTGAAGTTAACTTTTTCATCAATCTGTTATGGTCAAAAATAATAATTCTGTATCTGTTTTGCCATCGTTTTATATATTTACTTTGTATCCGTAAATCAAACCGGGACACTGAACATGAAAACATCAGGACTTACAGATCGGGAAATACAGCAACTCCGAGCCGAAACCAAAGGTACGGGAGAACGGATTCACTTTAACAATGCTGGCGCTTCATTACCTCCGGATGTGGTGGTGCAAACCATGATCGATTACTTAAATGAGGAATCGACTTACGGCGGTTATGAAACAGAAGCCAAATATCATGAGCGATTAGAAAACGTCTATACCCTTATTGCCCGGTTGATCAATGCAAATATTGACGAAGTAGCCATAACAGAAAATGCCAGCACCAGCTGGGGTATAGCTTTTTACGGACTCAATTTTAAAAAGGGTGATGTAGTTATTACTTCCGAAATGGAGTATGTAACCAACCTGATCGGTTTTTTGAATGTTCAGAAAAAATTGGGCGTTGAGGTTAAAGTGATCCCGAATGATGAGAGGGGAAACTTTTCTCTTCAAGCTTTGGAAGAAGCCATAACTCCTCAAACCAAACTGATAGCTGTAACTGAAATTGCTTCTACTTCGGGCAGTATGATCCCGATAGTAGAAATTGGTAAAATTGCCCGGAAGCATAATATATTATACCTGGTAGATGCCTGTCAAAGCGCAGGACATGTGTCAATTGATGTAAAAGAGATCGGCTGCGATATGCTGTCGGTAACCGGGCGCAAATACTTGAGGGCACCTCGCGGCACTGGTTTTTTATATGTGCGGAAAGAAGTACAGGACAGAATCCAACCGATATTCATGGATAACCATGCCACTGACTGGGTGAGCCTGGATGACTATAAGCTAAGAAATGATGCCAGGAGGTTTGAACTGTATGAAAAGAATAGGGCGCTCACACTTGGTTTAGGAAAAGCCATTGAATACGCTCTGAATATCGGTCTTGGCAGGATATGGGAACGCATCCAATATTTATCTGCACTCCTACGAGCACAGCTCGCCCAGGTTGATGGGGTAACCGTTCATGATTTTGGCGACAAGCAATGCGGAATAGTAACCTTTTCGGTAGAAGGTTTTGATGCGGCTACCATAAAGCTCCGGCTTGCTGAAGATCATATCAATGTAACTGTTGGTAAGGCGGTATCAACGCTTATCTATATGGAGAAAAATCACCTTGAAAGCGTTGTGCGGGCATCCATTCATTATTATAACACTGAAGAGGAAATTCAAATTCTTTGCAGATCATTAGAAGCCATAATAAGATCAGTTATAGCCAAAGTTGTCCGGTAATGACAGCAAAGGTAGGTTGGGGCTGAAAATATATTCCAAAAGATTACTATTTTTAGCTTCCAACTTAACCAAAAAATCTAATGAAAATCAGTCTCATTTTTTTTGTAATGGCTGCGGCTATTTTAACTTCCTGCGACAATAATTCTGGCACCACTGCAAGTGCGTCAAAAGAACAAGGTTTACCCATCCAGGGTACATGGCAATTGCTTCAGGGTACTTTGACCGAAAAAGGTAAAGCTCCTGTGGTAACTGAGTACACCAAAGATCAAAAGTTCATCAAGATCATTAATGGTGATCATTTTTCCTTTATGGACCACGATCTGACCAAAGGGAAGCAGCCAAAACCAATTTTTAGTTCCGGGGGTGGTAAATACACCCTTAATGGAGATAAATACACTGAATATCTTGAGTATTGCAACGAGCGTGAGTGGGAAAATAACAAATTTGATTTTACGGTAACCATAAAAAATGACACCCTTATTCAACAAGGCATCGAAAAAATAGACAGCTTGAAGATAGACCGTGTTAATGTAGAAAAATATATCAGGCTGAAAGCTGAGTAAACTTCCGCGATAAACTCTAATTGGTGAGCTTGTGGCTTTTTATAGGCTCACCGATTTTTTTAAGTAGAGCATTTAAGTTACCCAAACATCAATTATATGGAAAAGAAGGAAGCCTACAAGTTTACCAATGATGATGCCGAAAACTATGATCATTATCTTGGTCCATTATTTTTTGAGCCTTATGCGCAGTATACGGCTTCTCAAATTGATGCAGGCCATGTATCATCCGTACTTGAAATTGCTTGTGGGACAGGGCGTGTTACCAGGCATTTGCGCAAGGTGCTTCCTGCAAGTGTGAAATTATTCGCTACCGATCTAAGCCCGGATATGCTTGGTATCACTAAGCGCGAATTAAATAATAATGGCATTATCTTCCAGGTTGAGGATGCACAAAAACTTTCATTTACAGAAAACTCCTTTGATATGGTGATATGCCAGTTCGGGATGATGTTTTTGCCTGACAAAAAGAAAGGTCTTGAAGAAATATTGCGGGTACTTAAACCGGAAGGTAAATTCATGTTTTTTACCTGGGATGATACCTTGAATGTACCCATATTTAAGGCTTTGATCGACGATCTTGTACTTCCGCATTTTAAAGATGAAGATACTACACGTTTCAAAATTCCGTTTGCGATGAATAATCCGAAAACGTTAGAGAATATGCTTACAGATGCAGGATTTAAGCATGCCGAGTCAAGAACCATCCCTTTAAAATCGGGTGTCGCCTCTCCTGATTTTGTTGTAGAAGGCTTCTATATAAAACATCCGCTGGGGCGTGAAATTAAGACTAAAGTTCCGTCTGAATTTGAAACTGTTGCTCTGCAATTCCATGATAAAGTTGTCAGATTATCAGGTAATGGGAAAACACCCTTGCAGTTATCTGCCCTTATGACAACCGGCATAAAATAGCATAGGAGACCAGCCGCAATATTCCCTGGCAAAAAGGTGTAATTGCCACATCACAAGTCATTGAAAAACAATATTTTATTTTTTTCTCGCATAAACCGAACGATTCTCCGTTTGTATACGTTTAAATAGATACCACAATGGCATTTGTGAGCTTAAGTAGAAGGGATAGATACCCCAATTGCCTATAATGAAGGAAATTACTGATAAATATCACAGAATAAATAAAGTTGATGACCGTACTGGTAGCATACATTTCGATATAAAGGATGTATCCAAAAGGACTTATCAGCTTGGACTTGCTACGCTATTTACGGGCATAGCTTTATCTATTTACACCTCGTTTATAGGCCTTTACGTTTCCTCATTTGTAAGCGCCTGTTTCTGTTTCGCTATTTTGATGGTGATTCTGTTAAAGTATAATGGCGACATCGAGAACCTGACTATTTTTATTGTTACCATTGTGTGTGCCATGCTCGTTTCGACAGCTGCCATAGAAGGTCTTCAATCGGGTCAGTATCTTTATTTTTTCCCTTTGATGGTATCTATACCCATCATCGTCGACCTGAAGCAAACGCAGTACAAAGATTCCTTCATTTATATCGGGATTATCATTGTCTCGTTCCTGGCTTGTATCCTTATAGGGCACAATGTAAAGCCACTGGAGGTTTTTACACCAAGCCAATTAAGTAAGCTTTCGTTTGTTAATAATGTGATCGCTATCTCGTCGACGATCACCTTCGCTGTGTCTTATATCTTTTTCGAAAAGAAATATATCCATCAGCTCAAAGAGCAAAGCCAGAAGGTAATTGATTCCCGTACCCAGTTTCTGGCTACCATGGGTCACGAACTGCGGACACCTTTGAATGGTATTATTGGGGTTATCAACCTGATGAAACAGCAAAAACGCGACGCTCAGCAGGAGGAATATTACCAGATTCTGAAATACTGTTCGGACCATATGCTGCAACAGGTAAATAATATCCTCGACTTTAATAAAATTGAGGCGGACAAGCTGGAAATACATCCTGTTGATCTGAACATGAAGCTGTTTATGGTAAATGTGGGTATGCCGTTCGTCACTTTATTCCAGGAAAAAGGCCTTGATCTGAAAATTAATATTGATCCGGAATTGGATGTGAGTGTAATGGCTGATGATGTCCGCCTGGTACAGATATTTAATAACCTGTTGTCAAACGCTTTAAAGTTTACTGATAAGGGCTTTGTGAAGCTGGATGTAACCTGCAAACGAAAGGAAAGTAAATTTATCGAGGTTAGCTTTAGCATTGAGGATACAGGGATAGGAATTGCCGAGAAGGATCAGAAAAAAATATTTGAAAGCTTTTGGCAGGTTTATGACGAAGACACCAAGAAATTTATCGGCACAGGCCTGGGCCTTACCATTTGTGTCCGCTTATTAAAACTGATGGGAAGCAACCTGGTGCTTGCCAGTGAAAAGGGCAAGGGAAGTAAGTTTAGTTTCGATCTGAAATTGGAATACGCTGCATACAATCACAACCAGATCCCCAAGAGCAAGGCTGCAGAAAAAGATAACCTTGACGGTGTAAAGATATTGCTGGTTGAGGATAATCAGATCAATATGATGGTAGCCAAAAAGATACTGACCGGCTTTAAGGCTGAAGTTATTACTGCGTTTGACGGTTCCGAGGCATTAGCTGCGCTAGTAAAAAGCGCTGACTATGATATTATCCTGATGGACCTGGAAATGCCGGTGATGGATGGATTTACAGCAATTCACGAAGTAAAAAGGCTTTACCCCGATATTCCGGTTATCGCTTTTACGGCCTCACTGGTGGATAAAAAAATGTTATCGGATCTGATTGCCAGCGGCTTTATCGATTGTATGCTAAAACCTTTCCAACCATTGCAATTGCTGTCAGACATTAAAAAATATCTGAGCAAGCCTTTACAGCCAGTAGCGTAAATTCTGTAAAAAACGATTATTTATCTGAAATAATTCTGGTCAAGGTTAAATAAACTATCGGGTTGATTTAGTGGTAACTTTCTTATCTGTATCTGCCGGAAACTTTAAGCTATCTAACGGAACAGACCTTGCTACCCGTAACTTCTGTAAAGCTGCATAAGTTTTTTCCCAGTCAATTTTATATTTTTTGTATTCGGTTACCTTGCTTGTGGTATCCCCTTTACCATAGAAAGAAAGAATATTACTCTGCAATGGCTGCGTAACGCTACTGAATTTCTTGTCCTGCAAATAAAGCAGCAACTGGCTATAGGTCAAATCGGCAAGCCCATATTCGCCTTGTAAAGTAGGTTTTCCTGTATCAAAATCCATATCAGGCAATTGGAGTTGTTTACCGCTACGCATTTCTGTCAAAAGCTGATTGTAGCAAACTAACGTAGTGTCAAAGCTTTTGATAAACAGTTTTTCGGCAACAGGCCCTGGTGGGGAGAATCTAAGTGCTTTCAGCGGGCCAATTTTTGGCAAAATGCTGATGATAAAAGCCATTATCCGGTTACCAAATTTAGGTTTATCCCGCTCATGGCCATACGTTTGAAAATACTCCCGTCTTTTGATATGGTAATGAAATTTGCGACTGGTCATTCCCTGGTTAAGCTTTTGAATATCATCTTTTTTCAGTGCCCATGCTGTACGGGTGAGGCCAGGCAGCAAACTCTTCACCGACCAACGAAAAGTCGATATGGCCAGATCCAATTTACCGTTAAAAATATCATTCATATCTTGACCGTAAGTCAGCAGAAATGCTCTTTCTAATACGGGCTTGGCCACATTAAAACCGATAAAATCGTGATATTCCTGCGATGCATAATTGCCGCGGGCCATCTGCAATACATCAAAGCCAAATTCCATGCGGCTGTGATAAATAGGGTATTCCTCGTAAGTAACT
>Ga0207704_10000124_pt1 | contig 41992 bp, 44 predicted proteins | sample KBSMisM12_FD_184308 | JGI IMG/M metagenome (GOLD analysis project Ga0207704, IMG submission 184308) | Miscanthus rhizosphere microbial communities from Kellogg Biological Station, Michigan, USA - KBS Miscanthus M1-2 (SPAdes) (version 2) | ecosystem: Host-associated > Plants > Roots >...
AGCGGAAAGAAGACGGAACAACTGACCTGAAATTGTTTTGACGAATACCCCTTTCAGGGGTTAGGATAAAGCCCCCACCTTTGGTGGGGGTTGTTTACTAAATATTTACCTATGCCTTGCATACTAAGAATTGTCGGGGAGAATTTTGACGTAGATAATTTTATCGACAGAAGTGCTATCAAACCTTATAAAATATTTTACAAGGGCGAACCCCAATATGCAACCAAGCCGGATGGTAAAAAGATTGAACGTTCAGGTTGCTCAATAGAGATAAGCAAAGTCGATTTTGAAAATCTCGATCAACAAATAGATGATGCTCTTGTCTATTTAAATCAGAATCAAGAAAAACTACGGTGGATAAATAAAAACCCTGAGATTCAATATGCGGTTTTAGATTTCGGATTAAATTACGATTCGGATAAATTCGTTCAAAGTCATTATCTTCCAAATGAATTTTTGAAGCTTGTCAGTGAACTTGGTGTTGGTATCGAAATATCAATTTATCATCCAGTTGATGAGTAAAAAATACAACGTAAATCATACATCCCAAAAATGACAGGAATTTCAGCAAACGAATCCGTACTCAAGAAAAGACTTCTATCCCTCGACGTCTTCCGCGGACTAACCATTGCGGCAATGATCCTGGTGAATGATCCCGGTAATGAGCATGCATACGCACCGCTGGAACATTCCAAATGGAACGGCTGCACACCCACTGACTTAATATTCCCATTTTTTCTTTTTATGGTGGGCGTATCCATAGTATATGCGATGGAAAGCAGGAAGGAAACGGAGAGTCATTTTAAACTGATCATGCGTGCTTTTAAACGCATGACCATATTATTACTGATCACCTATGTTATCCGATTCTATTTCCTGGTTGATTTTTCTCATATAAACGTATCGGAAGTGTTTGCCCGTATGCGCATACCCGGCGTGTTGACGCGTATTGCTGTAGTGTATTTTATCTGCTCGGTGCTATACGTTAAAACATCACAAAAAACGCGCGACTGGCTGTTTGCCATTTTCTTAGCAGGATATTATATCATCATGAATTTTATACCTGTTCCAGGCGTTGGTTACGCTAATCTTGAGCCGACAACCAACTTGGGTGCATGGGTGGACAGGCTAATTTTTACTCCAAATCACCTTTGGGCCGAAACCAAAGTATGGGATCCGGAAGGTTTATTAGGAACTATACCTGCAGTAGCAACCGGCTTATTTGGGATCAGGCTTGGCGGCTGGATCAAACGTAAAGATCACGGGGACAGCATCAAAGTTACCTGGATGTTTATTTATGGAACTATCGCAGTTATACTAGGCTTGATTTGGGATCTGTTCTTTCCGATCAACAAAGCTTTATGGTCAAGCTCGTTTGTGCTATATACTGGTGGGCTGGCTTGCGTTGGATTAGCATTAAGCTATTGGATCATCGATGTACGCGGTCATAAGAAATTTACTGCTCCCATTGTGGCTTTTGGCGCTAATGCCATCACTGCTTATATTCTGGCCGACTTTATTCCGCATTATATCGGCAAGATAAGGATTGGAGGAAAATCGTTGTATGATCTGCTTTTCGCGCCCTACTTTTCGCCGATCAATGCTTCGCTGGCGAGTGCTATATTTACCGTATTTTGCGTGTGGATCATCATGTGGATTCTGTATAAAAGAAAAATCATAATTAAAGTTTAATAACGTTTGAAACTAAACCTGTCCTTAAATATCTAATCTTAAAACATAAAAATGAATAAGAAGCTCCTTATAACCGCCCTGGCCTTATCTGTTATCGTCAATTTTTCGTTTGCACAAGTAAAGAAAAAGCCTGTACCATCGCCTAAAAGTAAACCAGTTGCTGTCGCAACACAACTGAAAGGTAACCTGTTGCCGGTTGACCCGGATGTGATCATCGGCAAATTACCGAATGGATTGACCTATTATATCCGCAAAAATGCTGAGCCAAAAAACCGTGCTGAATTGTATTTGGTAAACAAAGCCGGATCAGTGCTGGAAAGCGATCCGCAACGGGGTTTGGCCCACTTTACAGAGCACATGGCCTTTAATGGTACGCGTGACTTTCCGAAAAATGAATTGGTGAATTACCTGCAAAAAGCAGGTGTAAAGTTTGGTGCTGACTTAAATGCTTATACCTCCTTTGATGAAACAGTTTACCAATTGCCTTTGCCGACCGACAGCGTAAAGGTGTTTGAGAAGGGCTTTGATATTCTAGCTGATTGGGCTGGCCATGTAACCTTCGACCCAAAGGAAATTGATGCCGAGCGTGGGGTGGTTTTGGAGGAAGAACGCCTGCGTGGTAAAAACGCACAAGAGCGTTTGCAGAACCAAATATTGCCGGTATTGCTGAACAATTCGAGATATTCAGAACGCTTGCCGATCGGTAAGGAAGATATTCTGAAAACATTTAAGCCTGAAACTATTAAAGATTTTTACCATGATTGGTACAGGCCCGATCTGCAGGCTGTGGTTGCTGTGGGAGACTTCGATCCTAAACGTGTAGAGCAATTGATAAAAGATAATTTCTCCGAATTAAAAAATCCAGCTAATGAAAAACCGAGAACGAAGTATACCGTGCCGGTGACTCCGGGTACTGCTGTAAAGATCGCTACGGATAAGGAGTTTCCTTACACCCTGTGTGAGATTGTGGTAAGGCATTCGGGAACTACTGTTCAAACTAAAGCCGACTATGTACAGAGCATGCGTGTGAACCTGTTCAACCAGATGCTGAATGAGCGTTTGGGCGACCTGACCAAGCAGGCTAACCCCCCCTTTCTTTTTGGCAGGGCCGGTTATGGCGGTTTCTTAGGCCACCAGGATGCGTTTACCTCAATTGCTGTTGCGAAACCGGGAGAACTGGAAAAAGCCATAAAAGCGGTAGTTGCTGAAACCGAACGCGCAAGAAAGTTTGGATTTACTCAAACCGAGCTGGACCGCGCTAAACAGAATGCATTAACTCAGATGGAAAGCGGTTATAAGGAGCGCGATAAAACCAAGTCGGTAAACTTTGTGCGTGAGTACCAGCAGAACTTCCTTCAGGGTGAAGCTATACCGGGTATCGCGTGGGAATACAATTTTTTCAAAGAGAATGCAGACAAGATACAACTGAGCGAGATCAATGCTTTGGCGGGGAAATATATCAGCGATCAGAACCGTGCGGTAATTGTAGAAGCGCCTGAAAAGGAAAAGGACAAATTGCCAAACGATAAGACTTTATTAGAGTGGATCAGCAGCGCCGGCAAAGAGGTGACCGCTTATGTGGATAATGTAAGCAACAAACCATTGCTTGCCAAAGAGCCAACTCCGGGGAAGATCGTGTCTGAAAATGCAGATGCCGCAATATCTACTACTACGCTGACCTTATCAAACGGTGTGAAGGTGATATTGAAACCTACGACCTTTAAAAACGACCAGATATTGATCAACGGCTACCATTTTGGCGGTACTTCACTGGCAGATGATGCTGATTTTACATCGGCTGATATGGCGGATAATGTGATCGGCAATAGCGGTCTGGCTGATTTTAACGAGATACAGCTTGGTAAAATGCTGAGCGGGAAAAATGTACATATCTCACCAAGTATTTCTGAAACTACTGAGGGCATTAATGGCAGTTCGTCGCCAAAAGATTTGGAAACCGCCTTGCAACTGGTGTACCTGTATTTTACCCAGCCGCGCAAGGATGCCGATATCTGGCAGTCAAGCATGACTCAAACCAAGTCGGTATTGGCTAACCGTAGTCTCGACCCAACCAGCGTTTTCCAGGATACTGTTTCGGCTGTACTGAGCAACCACAACTTCCGCCGAATGATACCATCCACAGAAAGATTAGATAAAGCCAGTCTGGATAAGGCATATGGGTTTTATAAGGACCGTTTTGCTGATGCTAATGGCTTCACTTTTAGTTTAGTTGGAAGTTTTGAGGTAGACAAAATAAAGCCTTTGCTGGAAAAATACCTGGGAAGCCTGCCATCAGGTAATGGTTATGAGACCTACAAGAATTTGGGTATCCATATCCCGGCAGGGCAACTCACAAAAGAAGTACATAAAGGCATAGGCGACAAGAGCAGTGTCCAATTGGTTTTCAGCGGTGATTATGATTTTAGTGCGGATAATAACCTGCAGGTGGATGCACTGAATGAGATTTTGAATATCAAACTCATCGAGCGTCTGCGTGAAAAAGAAGGTGGCGTGTACGCACCCGGTGTAAGGGCTAACTTTGTGAAAATCCCTAATCAGCGCTATAGCATTATCGTTTATTTTGGTTGTGCACCTGCGAATGTGGAGAAACTCATTAACGCGACGATGGAAGAGATCAATAAGATCAAACAAAACGGCCCGGAAGCAGTGGATATACAAAAGTTTGTTGCAGAAGAAACCCGCTCGACAGAGGTGCAGTTAAAGGAAAACTCTTTCTGGGCAGCACACTTATCAGCCTCCTCACAAAATGGAGAAGACCCGGATGCTGTTCTTCATCATATTCAAGACCTGAATAAGGTAACGGTGCAGAGCGTGAAGGATGCAGCTAACAAATATTTAAGCGGAAGTAATTTGATTAAATTGATCCTGTTGCCAGAAAAGCAATAAGAATTTAGATAACACATACAGCCCCCCTTATAATATTAAGAGGGGCTTTTTAGTTTATAAGAATGACTCTTCCCGAAATCGAAGCACATATTGAAAGCATTGCAAATAACCAGTTATTGTACGATGAAAAGAATTTTGATGCACGAACCGATGCCATCGACTTTTTAGAATTTCATATACTTGATCGGATTGGCTTGCTTCGTTCAACAGGATCGCTACAGGACAGATTAACTGAACTTTATCATCAGGCCGAAGAACTAAAATCCAAACTCGAGGAAATCGATAACAAACTTTTTCAACGACTAAAACTGGAGATTAGTCGAGGCAAACATAGCGGGAAAGCGTTTGAAGCACTTGTTAGAGAGTATGTAAATTTCGAAAATAGCTGTGATGATGAAGGCTACGACAACCTCGATATTTTTATAAACCGGTTACTTTCTCTTCACCGTTTACCCGAACAAAGCCGACCACTGGAGCCAGAAATGGTATTCTATCAAAAGACCCCGGCGAGAGTTGTTTTCGAATTGGTAAAGGAAACAGGATTCTCAAAAGATGATGTGTTTTTCGATATAGGTTCCGGTTGGGGACAGGTAGTTATACTGGTGAATTTAATGGCAGGTATTAAAACTGTCGGTGTAGAATTCGATCCTGCTTTTTGTGAGTATTCGGAAGAGTGTGCAACTATGCTTGGGTTGAAGGATGCAGTGTTTGTTAATGTTGATGCAAGGGAAGCCGACTGCTCTACGGGAACAGTATTTTTTATGTACACGCCTTTTAGAGGTAAAATGCTTCAGGATGTATCGACGGTTTTGAGAAGAGAGTCATTGCAAAGAAGAATACGCATTATTACTTATGGGCCTTGTACGTCTGAAGTTGCTGCGCAGGATTGGTTGTACTTGATTTCGGGTAATGAGCTCAAAACCGCACGTCATGCCGAATTTATTGCGGCAACCCACAGGACATTTACGCATGCTTAGTCTGCGATTTGCATGTTGTAGACTTGCTTATCGCAGACCTTTATGATGGGGTGCTGAAATAAATTCAGCATGACATGTTTTTTATTGAACTGCACTTGAAGAGTTCCTTAATAAACAGAATTAACCGGCTTGGTATCTGCGTCTGCAAATGCCTTTTCATAGCGTAATTTATAACTGGTTGCTTCGGTTAACTTGTTTTGCGCCTTCATGCAGTTATACATTCCTACTAATGACCATCCGTTTTCCGGGTTGGCAACAAGATCATCTTTATAAACCTGTGCAGCCTCAGCAGCTTTGTTGCTTTTTAAAAGGTAATGGCCCAGGTATTGCCTCGCAGGGATAAACCACTCTTGCGGCTCCCTGTAAACTAGTTTCTCTTCTTCGTTGACTGCTTCTTTTAAGGTATTAATTGCTTCATCCGTTTTGCCTTCAGCATACAGTATCTCGCCGGATAAGATATCAGCTGCGATCTGCCCTGCCTGCTGTGGCTTGTTAAAAGGCATAACACGGACAGCGAGCAAGCTGTCAGATAAATTATCCCGGAGATCATTAAGGCATTGGCGTGCGCTGTTGATGTTTTTATTGTGAACATAAGCCAGGCCCTTTGCAAAATCATCCAGTATAACTGCAAATTTCCACTGCGTATCCGGGCGGGACCCTTTTAATATTTCCGGCCATTTTCCTAACCGGGCATAAGCAATTTGCGGTATCATATAAACAAACTGCGCGTAAGCACTATTCTTGAAAACCGGCGCTTGTGCTATCAGTCTTTCCCTGGCCCTCAGGTAAACGGGCATCCCTTTGGCAAATATCCCCGCATTCATGGCGCAATATGCCTGAACGGTATATACATGTACCAGGTTATTTCTACCCAAATGCAATGAAGGTACAATCGAATCCACATTGTTGTATACTGTATTTGCATCTTCGTTGACTACCACGCTTTTGACAAACAGGCCATTACGCTGATAGGAATGTGTGGCCATATGCACCATGTGGCCCACGCCCGGCATCTGATCTTTTAATATGTCCGCATAAGGCAGCGCTTTTTCGGGATGCCGTGACGCTTCTGTAAGGTGTATATAATAATGAAGCCCAGCCGGATGCAGAGAATCCGTTTTCAGTATTTCTTCGCATAATGCAACCACTTCAGGTGTCCAGGGTCTGGGGATTCCCTCCGGGCTCCAGAAATCCCACTTATGGCACAGCATCACGGCATCGATATACAAGGCTTTGATATCATTATCGGTTGGATATTTAACGGTCAGTTTGTGCATGGCGTCAGCATAGCGCTCATCCAACTGCTTCCTGTCGGCATTGGTTGCATCCGAAGAATATCGTTGCATCATCGCGTTTATCAGATCATTTTCTTTTGTAACAGCGCCGGTGTTCGTTCTTTGTAATGACATTAAAACAGCAGGCAACTGGGGGCTCATTTTGTAATTGTAATTGTTGTAATAAGGCCCGAGTGATAATGCCTGTCCCCAGTAAGCCATGGTGCAATTTTCGTCGAAGCGTGCAGCCTCTTTGAATGATGCCAATGCCTCGGTCAAGTGATAGCTGTAATAGAAGGCCAGGCCCTGATCAAAATAGATTTGCGTGCTGTCTGACTTAGTATCAATGCGATAATGATGATGCCCAAGGCCGGAAAGAAGAGGAATAAACTTGCCATTTTTATCAGCGGTGGATTCGGATGGATATGCGCCGCACATGCTTACCTCATGACTGTACTGGTATCCGGAGTTGTTGAACCACGTGTATATCCTCTTTGCTCCGGTGAGGAGAAAGACGGCAGACATCAATAAAAAGATAAATGTTATTTTTCTCAGCATAAGATTAAAGTTACAAAACACTCAGAAAAATTAAAGCCCCAAATCTTTCGATCTGAGGCTTTTGTTTATATATGATCAGTTAATTAATTCATTGTAATGATGGTAGTCGGTAATACGCTCGCATCAATACTAGCTTTTAGTATATTGGTAGTCCACCCGTCAGGCTGGAAGGCTGTGGAAGGATCCCACCATGCATCCATCTCAGCACCTGATTTCTGGTAGAATTTCACCTTATTATAGCCCATATAAATATTAGAGCTTGATGCGCCCGAGTAATTGCCATAGCACAGACCGCAGTTTGAATAAGGAGTGCTAATACTATAAATGGTATTATGATCCATTTTAATATGACTGCCACCCTGAACCTGCATACCAACAAAGCCGCCGTTTACAACGATGTTGTTACGTGCTACCTGGTATGAGCCACCAACATCACCCAAAACAATACCTGCGCCGCCACCTGAGTCATTCTGTATTTGTCCTCCCCTTATCCAGTTGCCAATTACCTGCACTGAGTCGCCTTGCAAACCATCACACTGGTAAATGCTTATACCATCCTGCGGATGTAATGCTACACCGGCAATATCTTCGCAACGGTTATAATTTACCTGTATACCGCCACCGCTTACATTGTTTAACTGCACAAAGTTGCCAGAAGGGAATGGCCCGTTCATGTTCAGTAACTGGTTGTTGTTAACCTTAACAGTTTGGCACTGCATTGCATTAACACCGGCTCTTACGTTGGTCACAAAGCAGGTATCGATAGTTACATTTGTACAATTTGATAATTGGATGCCGTCGTTCGTTGAGTTCATGATTTTACACCTGGTAATATGAACATTGCTGCAGTTGCTAAGACGTATACCGATTGTGCTACCACCGGCCACATCAATCGATACGCCGCTAATGGTAATATTACTCTGCCCGTTTAAACTAATCGGAGCAGATGCCTTATAGGTTAAGCTTGTAGTAGGGGTTGTATTTCCACTTGTAGTAGTGGTTCCGCCGGTTGTTGTTGTAGTTCCACCTGTCGTTGTCGTCGTTCCACCTGTTGTCGTTCCGGTTGTAGTAGTTGAGCCCTTATTAGGACCAATACCCGATGAGTGGTTACTTTTATCTAAGGTGTTCGCATTAGTTGATGAAGGAACCACCGAACTGTCCTTTGAACATGATGTAAAAATTGACGTGGAAAGCATTGTAATGCCTAACATTACGGTCATCCACGAGGTGCTGTGTCTGCGTTTAATAATCATAATAGTTAAATCAATTAGGGCCTTTTGTACGGCAATAATTAACCAATAGTTACACTAAGATCAAATTTTGAGAAAATAAGTTAATTTTGGCTATCAAAAGATGAGGTGAACGTTAAAATTGAAGTGCCTGGGAGGCGTAAATAAAAGAATCTGAAGTAGCTTATTTATACTAAGTTACCGAACTTACCTCAACAATGTGGTGACTGTATTTTGACACCATGCTAATGAGAAAAAAATAATTTGAGCGAGTGAATTTTCTTCCAGGAGATACAACTATTTTGTGTTTAAAATTGTATGTTGAGTTGTGATCACGGCAGGGCAACAAATCATAGCAGACTGGTATAAACGTAAAAACTGGGAGCAGTTTCCTTTTCAGCAGGAAATGGAAGCGGCTTACCTGGGTGGTTATTCCGGCTTGTTAAATGCGCCTACCGGTAGTGGTAAAACCTTTGCGCTGTTTTTACCTTTCCTGGCTGATTATATCAACAAAAACCCCGACACCTGGCATACCCGCTTAAATAACGGTTTGATGATGCTTTGGATAACGCCCTTGCGCGCGCTGACCAATGACATAAAAAAAGCTATGCAGGAAGTATGCGATGAAATTGGCCTGCCCTGGAAAATCGGTACCCGTACCGGTGACACCCCGGCAGCTGAAAAACAGGCTTTGAAAAAGAAACTTCCTGAAGTGCTGCTCACTACACCTGAAAGCCTGCAGCTGATGATGGCGCAGAAGGAGTATCCTAAAATATTTACCCAGTTGCAGGTGGTAGTGATCGATGAGTGGCACGAGCTGCTGGGCACCAAACGCGGTGTACAGGTGGAATTGGGGGTGTCCAGGCTGAAGGGTCTTGGTTGGAAGTCTGAAGTCGGAAGCTGGGAGCCGGAAGTAAAAGACCCGGAACTTAAGACTCAGAACTTAAGACTTAAAATCTGGGGTATCAGCGCTACCATCGGCAACCTGGAACAGGCGTCGGAGGTATTGCTTGGCAATAATTTTCCGAAGGAGCAGGTGAAAATGATCCGGGCGTTTATTGATAAGAAGTTGGTGATCAAATCCGTCATTCCTGAAAACATCGAGAGCTATTCCTGGTCCGGACATATTGGGGTGAAGTTACTGCCACAAGTGATGGACATTGTAGCCAAAAGTAAGACCACGCTGATATTCACCAATACCAGGTCACAGTCGGAGATATGGTACCATGCTATCCTGGATAATTATCCGGAGTACGCGGGTATTATGGCGATGCACCACGGCTCGCTCGATAATGAGTTGCGTAATTGGGTGGAGCAGGCCTTACATGCTGAGGCATTAAAGGTGGTGGTATGCACATCGAGTTTGGACCTGGGAGTTGATTTCCGCCCGGTAGATACGGTGGTTCAAGTCGGTAGCCCGAAAGGAGTCGCCCGCTTTATGCAACGGGCAGGCCGTAGCGGGCATGCTCCCGGAGCAGTATCAAGGGCCTATTATGTACCTACACATTCTTTAGAACTACTGGAAGGCGCTGCACTAAAGCAAGGTATTAAACAAGGCATCTATGAAAGCCGCGACCCGATGCTGCTTACTTATGATGTGCTGGTGCAATATATGGTCACGCTGGCGGTTTCGGATGGTTTCAGGGCTGATGATCTGTATAATGAATTAAAGACTACTTATGCTTTTGCCGATCTTACCCATAAAGAGTTTAATGAACTTTTGGAGTTCGTTACACACGGCGGCAACGTGCTGGCGCAATATGATGAGTTTTTAAAGGTGGAAGTGGAGAATGGATTATACCAGGTAAAAAGCCGCCGTGTAGCTATGCGTCACCGGCTGAGTATAGGTACCATCACCAGTGATGTAAGTATCCGGGTGAAATTTCTAAGCGGTAAAAGCCTGGGAACCATCGAAGAATCTTTTATCTCTAAATTAAAACCCGGGGATCATTTTTGGTTTGCGGGACAAAGCCTTGAGTTTATAAGAGTGAAGGAGATGAGCGCCTACGTAAGAAAATCGACTGCAAAAAAAGGAATAATACCAAGCTGGATGGGTGGGCGAATGCCTTTATCATCGCAACTGTCTGCAGTGTTTCGGGACAAGCTGGATGAAGTGGCCCATGGAATAGAAAATGATGAAGAAGTAGTTGCTCTTAAACCTTTGTTCAATTTGCAAGCTGAGCTGTCACATCTTCCGCAAAGCCATGAGTTTTTGATTGAGTCATTTCACTCACGCGAAGGGCATCATTTAATATTTTATCCGTTTGAGGGCCGCTTGGTGCATGAGGGGATGGCCTCGCTGCTCGCTTATCGTATTTCAAAGATCAAACCATTTTCGTTTTCCATCGCTATGAATGACTATGGGTTTGAGCTGCTGGCTGATGATGAGATCCCTATAGAGATGGCTTTAGAAGACGCCGGTTTCTTTTCCATCGATAATTTGCTGGATGATATTCTGCATAGCCTGAATGCTAATGAGATGGCGAAAAGGAAATTCAGGGATATAGCACATATTGGGGGCCTGGTGTTTACCGGGTATCCGGGACAGCCGGTAAAGAGCAGGCATTTACAGGCATCTACCTCGTTGCTCTTTGATGTGTTCAGCGAATATGAGCCTAATAATCTTTTGGTACGACAAGCTTATAATGAGGCGTTGGCTTTTCAACTGGAAGAATTTAGGTTAAGGGAGGCATTGCAGCGCATTGTTACCCAAAATATCATTCTTAAACAGATAGACCGGCCTACTCCATTTGCTTTTCCAATTATGGTAGATAGCCTGGGCCGGGAAAGGCTTACCACTGAAACTTTGGAAGAACGCATTGCCCGACTAACACGGCCTTATGGGCAGGACGAGGTAAACAAGCCACCTAAAAACCATGAGAAAGCAAAAGGCAGGGCGTTTAAAAGAGGATTATAGCTAATTAATGAAAGCGAAAACTGGAAAACATTGAGAAAAAGAAAGGAGTATATAGGTACAAAGCGATATACATGCCAGTACTTACAGTACTGCATAACCTAAACAAACTTTAGGCCTAATGTCCGGTTAATCGAATAACTTTTTACCCCTGATAACTATCGTAGCGATAATTAACACTATCGGTAAAACAGTTATGATTACCCCAACTAAGGTTTGTGCAGTCATTGGCTTTTTGAATTATGGTTCTAAAATTCTGCAAATATCATGCCTGTTTTTAATAACGGGCTATTTATTAACAATTTAACACTTTTATATAAATCAAAATACTGGTGTTGAAACACATTGGGAATCATATTCCGCAAAAGTGTGGAAAACTTTATTTATTTGTGCAATATTTTCCACAATAAACAATTGAATATCAGCTTTATATTATAAGTAACTAAAGTAGATTTAAAATCAAGATAATTGGTTATTTTGCTATTAATCAGCGTATTTTTTGTAAAACACAATAGATTAAATTATCAGGAGGTATTGTGTAAGGATTATTAATCCTTACCGACAAATAAATATAAGTAAAATTTATAACATTTTGATAATGAATATGAAAAAAGTTAATCTGATCATTGTTGCGCTCTTTCTAATCGCATTGAGCGCATGCGGACAGACCCATCCGAAAGATAAAATAGTGCCCGGGAGCTCGGAAGATGTAAAAACTTATCCCGAAGCAAAGCCCAATGCTTACTGGAAAAATGCGTTATCGCCAGAGGCATACGATATTATGGTAAATAAGGGAACAGAGCCACCGTTCCATAATCCATATTGGGATAATCATGAAAAGGGTATCTATGTAAGCGCTGCTACCGGTAAACCATTGTTTAGTTCAGATGCTAAATTTGATTCGGGTACAGGCTGGCCGAGTTTTTTTAAGCCCATCGATCCGAAAGCCATTATGATTGTTAAGGATTATTCGGATGGAATGGAGAGAGATGAAGTAGTTGAGCGCAGTACAGGTTTGCACCTGGGACATGTATTTGACGACGGTCCCGCGCCCACCGGATTGCGTTATTGCCTGGACTCGTATGCGCTGAAATTTGTGAAGGCGAAGTAAGAACGGCAGTTTTTATCCAACCATTATTCTTTCCTTCCCGCTATCATCATGTGCGGACTTAATGAAAGCAGCGAAGGGTCATTTTCGGTGACCTTCGCCAGCTCCATTATCTTTTCTTTCTTCTTTAAATCTGAACGTGTTTCAAAATAGTTTTTGTCCATCCATATCACGCCTTCAACGGCATAAGTATCCAGGTATATTAAACCGGCTTCATCAAATTCGGCTTTCAATTGCTCCGGGCGGTGATAATAAGCTGATGGCAATACTCCAGGCATACTTTTGGGTGGGGAATGGATACCACTTTTTAGTTCTTCCATACACATAGCAAATATCTCGGGCGCATGAATAAAACCGTTCAACAAGGCTGTTATAGTTGACGCAGTGTGATTGATCGCAAAGCCCAGCACAATGCCCTTAGGTTTCAAAACTCTTTTTGCTTCTACTATTGCGCCGATTCTATCTGCTATTGATTGCAAATGATATAACGGCCCGTGAAGGATCACTACGTCTGCTGAATTATCGGCGATCTCCAGCTTTTTGGCTTCGCCCAATACACTTTTAAACGGCTTCTTTGCTTTGGCCGATCGTTTATTCGCCTGACGAATATGCTTTTCAACGGGTTCGATCAATATCACCTCATGGCCTAAACCGGCTAACCATTCTGAATAAATACCGGGTCCGCCGCCTACATCTATAACTGTTCCTTTTTTAGGCAGATAGCGACTGATTAGTTCTTTATTCCGCTCAAACTCCAGCGGACCGAGGCCCAATTGTAAGCGCCCTTCTTCAGAAGTGTTTGAATAAAAATCGTCTATGTCGGAATTAATGAGTTTGGATGTGGCCATGATTATGTTCGAAGATAGTAAAGTTTGAACTTTTTTTGGTTTCAGTTTGTAACTGAAATCATGGATGACGTCAGTTTTAAACTGACCTTTATCAGTAGGCTTTAGTTGTAAACTGAAGCCAGTAGTAATAAAAAAGCCCTCAGAAAATCAATCCGAAGGCCCCGCTAACATATGCAGATATATTTATAGGTTCAAAAAATGATCGAAAGTATCGCTGCGGATACCCAGACGAAGTGTTTCCAGCGGGATCACTTCTGCAGGGGCTATATTGCCCAAACTCACATTGGCACCAATCAACTTAATAAACCACACTTGCTGTGCCTTTTGCGGGGCTTCCCAAATAATTTTTTCTTCTGGTATCTGGGTTAATATCTCATCTACCAAGCCCTGCCTTACTTCTCCCGAATCGCGATAAATGCCAACGTTACCACTTTCGCGTGCTTCGGCTATTACTTTCCATGATCCTGCCTGTAATTCTGCATCCATCAGTTTGATCCATTTGTATGGTGCGAATATTTTGGTTACATCCTTGGAGCCCACTTCTGATATCACTGTCACCTGCTCACTCAGTTTGCGAATGTAATCGCACTTTACTTCATGCTCAATCTCGATCGAACCATCAGAAACTTCAGCGTGTTCCATCTGGTATTTATCCAATGTCCGGCGATAATCGTCAAATTGATTGCGCACGATAAACGCTTCAAACAAAGTCCCGCCAAAATAAACGGGGATACCTGCTGCCCTGTATAGCTTCAACTTTTCATCCAGGTTAGGGGTAACAAACGATGTTGCCCAGCCTAGTTTCACAATATCTGTATACGGCCCCCCTACTTCAATAAAATCCTCAACCTGGCGCAAACTTAACCCCTTATCCATCACCATCGTAATGCCACTGTTTCGGGGTTTAACAGTGCGCTCCGGAATATTGTTTAAAGGGTAATTCATCGTTATTTATTTTAGTTATAGACTATAACAAAAAGTTTTAATGCTGCAAATATCACTAAAAAAACTAAAATACGCTAATGGTTTTGGTTTAAATCATGTAAAATATCCGATAGGAGGTTGGGAAATCGCTATCGGTTTTGTAGTCAAAATAGCTACATTTTTTTCGTAATTGTGTTGACAATATCCGGTAACTCCCATCGCGTATAAGAACCATCTCTTTAATTAAAAATGATCATGATGGAAAGTTCAAATTACAGAATATCACAGCCCATATCACTGAATGGGGTTCATGACATAACCATTTGCGACTATTCAATAAACGGAGGGTTACTTTCCTGCATTGACCTGGTTGATTGTTACAATATCCACATTACACAATGTGAGTTGCTCAATTCCGATCTGTCAGGGATCTCGTTAATAGGTTGTGATAATATTTTAATAGACAACTGTTATGTTGCCAATGTACTGGACGGGATACATTCCTTGAATGGCAGCAACATACAAGTGAAAAACAATAAGATAAAGAAAATAGGCCCCCAATGTATGCTAGTCAGATTTGAAAATACCGGAAATGATACCGCCGGCGCAAGTAGCTACTCGATAAACAACCAGTTCGAGTAAGAAAATAATGTGGTAGGTTTAGTGATTAAGTAAGGCCCCCGGGTGACCGGGGGCTGTTTTTTTTAAGATATTTTTTGAACGGTTTTGATACCAATTCAAGCCACTTACTTAGTATATCTGTTGACGATATCCAATATCACTTTGTTTTTCTGCAACTGCGGCAGATAATCGAACAGGATATAATGTTTCTCCGGATCTGAAGCTAATGCCAGTTCCAGGAAATTCAACGCTTCTTTGTAATTGCCAGAGGCGAACAAGTAAGCTACCATGCGATAATACAGTTCAGCTGCGTCCGGATTGTTCTTAATTGCCTGAGACATTACCTCTATGGCCTCGGTAAGTTTGCTCTGCTCATATAAAACAGAGGAATAATCCAACCAGGCGTCTACATCGATAGGGTTCAATTCAACCACCTTTTCGTAGGCTTGTTCTGCTTCAGGTATGTGGCCAAGTTTGTACTCAGCATCTGCTATGGCAAACCAATAATCAGCGTTGGCAATATCCAGGTCAAGCGCTTTTTTGTAAAAGTGCAATGCTTCAAAGTAGCGTTCCTCAAAATCAAGTGTCACGCCTATACCAAACCAGGCATCAGCCAGTTTGGAGTCCATTTTGACTGCCTTTTTGTAGAAAGCACGCGCATCATCCATCTGCTCCAGCTTTTCGTAGCATTCGCCAATGGCGCAATACGTATCTGCATTAGGCTGTTCGTACTCAAATGTCTGACGGTATACTTCTATTGCTTCCGCATATTTTTCCAGGTTCACCAAAGCATTACCTTTATTAAAATAGGCTGATGCAAAGCTGTCCTTGATCAATATGGCGTAGTCGTACGCATCAATTGCTTTTTCAAACAGGCTAAGCTTAGTATAAGCGTTGCCGAGGTTATACCAGGCAGCATAGCTATAAGGCTCGCTGTCGATGTATTGCATGTAGAACTGCACACTCTCCTCCTGGTTGTCCATCACGTCGTAGCAAAAAGCCAGTTCGTAAAGGGCATCCTGGTTTTCCATGTTCTGCTGCAAACATTGCTTTAGGTAGCTGATGGCCGTTTCATAGTCGCCCATGTTTTGGTACACATAAGCCAGGTGCAGCAAAATTTCGTCAGTTTCATCAGCAAGCTCAAGCGCCTTTTCATAATTCTCCAACGCTTCAGAGTAGCGCTCCATGCTTTCGTACAGGTTGCCGCGGATGAGATAAATATCCGCATCCGACGCTTCGAGCATAGCCGCCTTCTCCAGCGACACGAAAGCATCGCTGACACGGTTGGTGACAACAAAAAGTTGGGCTTGCTTAATTAAAAATACTGCCGCAAATGGATGTTGGTTACATGCGTACTCTACCACTTGCAGGGCCTTAGCCGGGTCATTCTTTTCGATGTAGTAGTCGATAATGTTTTCAAACGCCTGCGCATCAAAAAAATACTGGTCATGATTACGAATCATTTCTTCGTAACGCTCCACTGAGAACTTGGGGTCCTCAGTGAATCCAAATTCAAATTCTTCTTCCATTCAATATATTTTTAAGAACGCCAGCTGCCATTGATCTTCCCGACGTCATCGGGGTTTTAGGTCTAATTAGCCTTTGCTGAGATCAAATTACGATTAGTAAGCATCCTTAGTTACATCAAGTTTTCAACATTCACACATTCTTAACAAGGTTATTTACAAGTGCCTGACAATAAATGAAAAACATTTTTGGCGCTGTTAGCCTGGCAAAAGATGAGTGAAATAAATTGCCCTAAAGATTTTACCTTTGACAAATTTACGATTTATGAGCCTTAATATTTCAGAGATCCTTAATCATTTACATATCAACGACAATAATGATGCCTATAGTACAGGTGGTCAGTGGGGTAGTAGCGCAAGCGCTGATGTGAAGGTAATCACCTCCCCGGTTGATGGTAAAAAGATAGCTTCGGTGAAGCTGGCTACAGAGGAAGATTATAATAAAGTAATTGCGAAAGCAAGTGAAGCATTCAAAAAATGGCGTAGCGTACCCGCCCCAAAACGTGGTGAAATTGTACGCCAGATGGGCGAAGCTTTGCGTGCCAAAAAACAGGAATTGGGTGCACTGGTATCTTACGAGATGGGAAAAAGCTTACAGGAAGGTTATGGCGAAGTGCAGGAGATGATAGACATCTGCGATTTTGCTGTAGGCTTAAGCAGACAATTATACGGCCTAACCATGCAATCTGAACGTGCTGAGCACCGTATGTATGAGCAATATCATCCGCTGGGCATCGTAGGTGTTATATCTGCATTTAATTTCCCTGTGGCGGTTTGGAGCTGGAATGCCATGCTGGCCTGGGTTTGCGGGGATGTATGCGTTTGGAAGCCATCCGAAAAAACGCCTTTAACAGCTATCGCTTGTCAGCGTATTGCACAGGAAGTATTTGCTAAAAATGATGTACCCGAAGGCGTATCCTGCCTGGTAATTGGCGACAGGGTTGTTGGTGAATTAATGTCGAATGATGCACGCGTGCCATTGGTTTCTGCTACAGGTTCAACACGTATGGGTAAAGCCGTGGGTGCTGCAGTAGGTGCTCGTTTAGGCAGAAGCTTGCTCGAACTTGGCGGGAATAATGCCATTATTGTAAGTCAGCATGCTGATTTGGATACTGTGCTCATTGGTGCCGTGTTTGGCGCGGTGGGTACCGCCGGCCAGCGTTGTACTTCTACACGCAGATTGATCATCCATGAAAGCGTTTATGATCAGTTCAAACAGAAAATTGTAAAAGCCTACGGACAGGTGCGTATTGGTGATCCATTGGATCAAAATAACCACATGGGACCACTGATCGATACCGATGCAGTAAAACTATACCTGGATGCCATTGAAAAATGTAAAGCAGAAGGCGGAAAGTTTGTTGTTGAAGGCGGCAAACTGGAAGGTGCGGATTATGCATCAGGCTGTTATGTAAAGCCCTGCATTGCAGAAGTGGAAAATCATTATAAGATAGTTCAGCACGAAACCTTTGCTCCTATACTATATTTAATAAAATACAGTTCATTAGAGGATGCTATCGAGATGCAAAATGCAGTTCCTCAGGGGCTTTCATCGGCCATTATGACGAATAATTTGCGAGAGGCAGAACAATTCCTGTCGTTTGCTGGTTCTGACTGTGGCATTGCCAATGTGAACATAGGTACATCCGGTGCCGAAATAGGCGGTGCATTTGGCGGTGAGAAGGAAACAGGCGGGGGACGCGAGTCGGGTTCGGATGCATGGAAAGTGTATATGAGAAGGCAAACCAACACGATCAATTATTCAATTAAATTACCACTGGCGCAAGGCATTAAATTCGACCTGTAGCTTATATACTTAATAAAATAGATGCGTATACCCCAAAGATCCTTGATAAGCTGCACGTTATTAGCTTTTTTATTTACTGGTTTCACTAGTTCGGCACAAACATTACCGCCATCACAACCCGATCCGCCAAAGGATTGGCATACACTCGACCCAAAAACTGACGGTTATTTTGGCATCAGTCTTAAACAAGCTTACCAGTTCGTTAATGGTCAAAAAAGCAAGCCCGTGATCGTTGGTATTATCGACAGCGGAGCAGATACGCTGCAAAAAGATCTGCAAGGTGTTTTATGGACCAACCCCAAAGAAAAGGCAGGCAACGGTAAGGACGATGACCACAATGGCTATGTAGACGATATCCACGGATGGGATTTCCTGGGCGGACCAGGCGGCAAATGTGATTTCAATGAGACCGAAGAAGAGGTAAGAGAATATCAGCGTCTGAAAGAAAAGTATTTGACCTTAACTGAAGCAACGGCAACTGATAAAAAGGAATTCGCTTACTGGGCGAAGGTAAAAATGGAATACGATTCCACTATCACCAAAGCACGTACAGAAAGTAACCAACTATCGCCTATCCTGAATGCGTTGGTTGAAACCAGCGGTTATGTAAGGCATGCCTTAAACTTAAAGTCAAACCAGACATTTACCAAGGCTGATGTTGAACACATGCAGGCAGCCAATGACACACTTGCTGAGGTAAAAAATCTATGGATGATCGCTTTCAGCGAGGAGGTATCCACCAGCACCAATGTAAAAGTACTTAAGGAGCTTAGCGAGTACATGACCAAGCTTAATAATTCGCTAAACCCTGATCTGGATGTCCGCAAACGTATTGTAGGCGATGACCCGGATGTACTCGATCATAAACCCTACGGCAGTAACAAGCTAAAATTCAGCGATGCTTCGCACGGTACAGGTGTGGCAGGGCTTGTCGGTGCCACCCGCAATAACGGTTATGGTATTGACGGTGTTGCCGATAACGTAAAACTGATGATCGTTAAGGCAGTGCCAAACGGCGACGAATACGATAAAGACGAAGTTAATGCTATACATTATGCGGTTGATAACGGTGCCCGGGTTATCAATATGAGCTTTGGTAAAAAAATATCTCCCCATAAAGAGTGGCTTGACGAAGCATTTAAATATGCCGCTGACCACGATGTATTGCTGGTGCAGGCTTCGGGTAACGACAACCAGGACGTAGATGTAAAACCTGATTATCCGAACGATACTTTTGCCGATGGTTCAGTTACTGATATGGATAACGTGATCAATGTCGGTGCGTCCGGGTTGAGACAAGGAGATAGCCTGGCTGCCAGTTTCAGCAATTACGGGCAAAAGAATGTGGATGTATTTGCACCGGGTGTAAAGGTAACTTCGATTGATAGCGATGCGGAAACCATAACTGAGGATGGTACCAGCTTTTCAGCGCCAATTGTTACCGGTATTGCCTCATTGATAATGGAATATTATCCTACGTTGAGTGCAAAACAAGTAAAGCAAGCCATTTTGGAGTCTGCCACTCCGTTAAAAGGCGTGATGGTGTTAAAGCCGGGTACAAAAGAAAAAGTTGATTTTACCACGCTTTGTAAAACGGGGGGCATTGTGAATGCGCGTCTGGCACTGGAGATCGCTTCGAAGATGAAGGGGGAGCGGAAGTAGTTGGCAGTAAGTTTGACCGGGATTTTACTTTAATTGTAAAAAACGGGTGAGTCTGTTTACCCCAATTGCAATTAACACATTAGTGATTATATTTGCGTTCGCAAAAATTCATTTAAAATAATAATGAGAGAAATACAATTCAGAGAAGCGCTTCGTGAAGCTATGAGCGAAGAGATGCGCAAGGACGATAGAATATACCTGATGGGTGAGGAAGTGGCCGAGTACAACGGTGCCTATAAAGTAAGCCAGGGTATGCTGGACGAATTTAGCGCCAAACGCGTTATCGATACTCCGATCTCTGAATTAGGCTTCGCCGGTATCGGTATCGGTTCAGCAATGAACGGTCTGCGCCCGATCATCGAGTTCATGACCTTCAACTTCTCACTGGTAGCTATTGACCAGATCATCAACGGCGCTGCCAAGATCATGTCGATGAGCGGCGGTCAGTTCTCGGTGCCTATCGTATTCCGCGGCCCTACCGGCAACGCAGGTATGCTGAGCTCGCAGCACAGCCAGTGTTTTGAAAACTGGTATGCCAACTGCCCGGGTTTGAAAGTGGTTGTTCCATCAAATCCATATGACGCAAAAGGCTTATTAAAATCGTCTATTCTTGACCCTGATCCGGTAATCTTCATGGAATCAGAATTGATGTATGGCGATAAAGGCGAAGTTCCTGAAGAAACTTACTATATCCCGCTTGGTAAAGCAAACGTAACCAAAGAAGGTGCTGATGTTACCCTGGTTGGTTTCGGTAAGATCATGAAAGTGGTTAATGCTGCTGCTGCCGAACTGGAAAAAGAAGGCATCCACGCAGAAGTAATCGACCTGCGTACTGTGCGCCCTATCGATTACGATACTGTGATCAATTCAGTTAAGAAAACAAACCGTTTGGTGCTGATTGAAGAAAGCTGGCCATTAGGCTCTATCGCTACCGAAATTGCCTTCAAAGTACAGAAAGATGCATTTGATTATTTAGATGCTCCTATCCTGCGCATTATGGGCGGCGATGTTCCGCTTCCTTATGCACCAACTTTGATCCAGGAATACCTGCCAAATGCGGAACGCGTGATCAAAGCGGTAAAAGAAGTAATGTACGTTACCAAATAAATCTCGCTCAAGAGCGTTAATAAAATATTGAAGCCCCGATGAATTTCATCGGGGCTTTTTTGTTTAATAATCGTTGAAAACTTTTAATAAAAAAACTGCAACTTAGCAGCCCTTACTCCGTATAATTTACATAATTACTAAGGCCCCTGACTTGTTTAAAGCTCCCAAATTATTATGCGGAAACATATTGTGGTAATTGCGGATGATCCATCCAACCTTGAAGCTATAACTAAATTACTTGAGCATAAAGGCTATGTAGTTAGTGCTTTGCCTTCTTTTTCATCTATGCAGGAACTTGCTTTTCTGCGTCCCGACTGTTTTATTATCGATGAATGGCTCCCCCAAATATGCGGACATGCTGTCTGCCTGATGCTAAAGGCACAAGCGCAAACCAAAAACACGCCGGTAATCTTACTATCCGACATGTTTGATGACGAGCCTCTTGAAAACCACTGCGGCGCAGATCTGATCCTGAAAACTCCTTTTCAGCCCTTTAATTTAGTACAAATAGTTTCCCTGTTGATCAGGAAATCTAAACTGGTACATAACTGATCTGTGGTTTAACTGAACTTAAAAATACTCAGCAGGATAATTGTAAAAAACAAAGTCATCTGTGCCAGAAAGAACAGTTTGGTACGACCAATCGTATCTGTTACCTGGTCTCCCTCTTTTATTTGTTTTTCCAGTTTTGATTTTAATCGGGCGCCAACTAAAAAGCCATTCAGAATAAGCGTCAGTATCAGGCCAAGCTTAATTTTAAACCATATTTGATGGGCAAATGCGCCATGGGTAATGATCATCATACCCGTTCCGGAAAGTATAAGAAACGCTGCGCCAATACCCAGCACCGCTGAAAGCTTATCCATTAATGCCAGCAAATTCAATGACGGCACCGCGCCTTTTTTAAAGGTTTTCGAAAAGATATTAAAAGTAACCGTCTCGGTAACGGTGGTTCCGAACATTAACGCCAGGCCTGAAAGATGGACTATCAGGCAGATATTCAGCAAAATCATAGTATTCATAATTAAAAGGTTTTTAAAGTCTTGTCTTTGAAAAGAAGGAAGCTGGTTATCACCATATAAACTGCGGTAAGACCATGGATCAACAGGTGTTGAATATCCGAAGGGCCATTGGTCACTAATATGGTCAGGCAGTCGGATGCAGGTACAATAATGGCTGCCGTAAACACCCATGCAGCGGCTCTTCGCATCCCTAAAAACAGGAGCGGAAAAAGTACCAGGCCCGAAAATATATCGCGGAAGCCCTTTATACGGCCAAAGGCAATATCACTGTCGCTGGAAAAAGGTATACCAAAGCCGGCGGCACCTGCATGAGGGTTGGTAATAAACCGTATTCCTACAAAAATTATCCCTGCTGCAATAAGCAATGTCATCCAGAAAGATGCCGACCGGGTACCCCATTTGCTGTTTTGATTAATTGTTTTCATATGCTGTTATTTATTTAACAACACAAAATTCAGCAATGAAAATTCCCGGTTCATTCACCCAGGTTAATTAATGCTTACCGGCGGTACGTTTGCGTATACGGCTTAATGACTGAGGTTTAATACCCACATAGGAGGCAATATAATATTGGGGGATGCGCTGTACAATGTCGCGAAAGTCGGATAAGAATTTGCTATAGCGTACTTCCGGCGTATCGGTATAGAATGATGCTACCTGGCTGATCGCGTTCAAGAATACCTGTTCTATGCCCAGGCGACCGAATCGTTCTCCGTATTCCACCTCTCTGTAAAAATCTTGAAGATCGTTAAAGCTAATCGCGAATATGGACGTATCCTCGAGCGCCTGTATATTTATTTCTGAAGGTATTTGGGGCAGAAAACTCGGATAATAGCAGACAAACTCACCTTCTTTATTGAAGTAAGTTGTACGCTCTTCGCCGTCATTGTTGATGTAATACCTTACGAGCCCGGTTTCTATAAAAATTGCATAACGGCAAATATTTCCTGCCTGTAACAGGTGTTCACCTTTTTTGAAACCCTTTTTATGAAATAATCTGCGAACGACGTCCTCATCAGAAGATGAAAGCGGTATAAAATATTTGATCGTATTTAAAAGTGATTCCATAGATAAAGCTGCCGGGCACACAACCGGTAACAATGATAATGATTGAGGCGCTTATTTAAAAACGATTTCCTGGATGTAAGCAGGGTTTTATTATCCGGCTGTAAAGCTTTTATCATCAGCTGATGGGCCGTAAATAGAAGGTACAGGGATATCATTTAACCGCATATAAACCGTTAACTGCCCGCGGTGATGCACCATGTGATTGATGGTCGATTCCACCTGCTCTTTCTTTGGAGACGTGAATAAAATATTGCCGTTTGCCTTTAGGTAAAATGTTTCTGAAAGTTCGCCTTCTTTCAATCCGCGCAAGGCGTCTTTTGCCTCTGAAACGTTTTGCTTAAAATGATTTACCAGGTCCAGCGTTGTTTCAGCCTTCATATGCTGAAATGTAGCAAAATCAATCTCGGACTTTTTGATGATGTGCGTTATCCACATTGGTATTTCGGCAACAAGCAGGGCGAGATAACCTAATTCCATTGATTTTTCATGTGGTTTCCAGCCAAATAGTTCGGGCGGGATGCGTTCGAGGCATTTTAAAGTTGAGGTGGTTTCTGCTTCGAGTTCTTTGGCAAATTCTGCGGCAAATAATTGATCGTTCATGGCTTTGGTTGTTTATGTCAGGGAAGAACAGATTTGCAAGCAAATGGTTTTAAAATAAAAAGCCCCGGACCTCCCGGCCCGGGACTTCGACTTTAGCAATATAACTGAGCAGATTTACGATAATTCAAGATTGTTTATCCTGAAGACTTCCTTGGCTATATACTTGCAATTGATCGCAAATTCATCAAGTGTGCAAGTTACCGTCTTTGCTGTCTCAGGGAAATCACCTGATAATACGATCAGATCTATATTAAGCATACGATCTTCATCAGCAGGACTTCTCCCTTTTAAACCGTTAAAAATTTCATTGGCTCTTTTACTATCGTTACCGATGTAGTACTCGCCAAAATACTCATACCCGCCAGGGCGCTTCAAACTCAGCATTAAACTATATCTACTTTTCGTTTCCATAACAATTATGTATTAAGGCATTGTAAGTGCTCAAATAACCTAACCATATGAAAAACCCGGTTTTATTTAACTTCTATCTGCCGGCGAACGCTTTTAGCTTCTTCTCTTTTTGCAATATTTATTTTCAGAATGCCATCGGTATACTCTGCTTCGATACCCGTTTCGTTAGCGCTGTCAGGCAGGGTAAATGAACGAACAAACGAAGAATAGCTATACTCACGTTTGCTGTAATTCTTTTTATCATCACTGTTCTCCTGGCGCTGTTCAACAGAAATAGTTAATACGTTTTGCTCAAGATTGAGCTTAAAGTCGTCTTTTTTAAGACCCGGAGCAGCAAGCTCAATGTGGAAATGATCTGGGGTTTCGCTGATGTTGGCAGCCGGTACACGGGTTGTCATACGATCAGACAGGAATGCATCATTGAAGAATGATTCGAAAATGTCATTAAAGCCTGGCATTAATGAATTGTTCTTTTTTTCTGGACTGAATTTAACCAATGTCATAGGTTTTCCTCCTTAACTAGATTTAATGATTGAACTTATTTTATTAATTAAACGTGAGAATCTCGTATTCTCAAGCAACATTCAACAAGTAAAATGCCAATGATGTGTTCGCCATCTTTCGACTGAAAAATTTGCATGGAGAGTGAAATTTTTTCAGTTAAAACTGTCAAAATTTCAATGTTGGGGCTGTTCCGGCACAAAAAATAGAGCCCTGACAGTAGTTCAGGGCTTTACATTAGCCGGCTTGCTTTAGTTTTTATTTAGCCGGGGTCAGCACAATGTTCCGGTAATCGATCGGGCCATGATCGCCCTGCAATAATATCGGTCCGGGTTCTGCTTCCTTACTATTGATAGCACCACCTGTAATACCTGGAATTATTTGGTTGCTGATTACGGTACGACCATTGGCTACTACGGTCACCATGCGGCCAACCAGTGTAATATCATAAGTTTGCCACTCGTTCGGGTTTTTTGCCATCATTACATTTGGCGGGAGGAAGCCGTAGATGGAGCTAAACTGGTTATTGATCGGCTCAGGCTCACCGCTTTTTGTATCGATGATCTGAGTTTCATAGCGACCGCGCAGGTAAACACCACTGTTGCTGCCCTGCTGGTAACGGAACTCGATATGCAATTTAAAATCGGTAAAAGTTTTGTCGGTCATCAGGTTGGCGCCTGAGTGTTTGCTGCGCAGCATACCATTCTCAACCACCCATTGGTTTTTGCCATCAGTATGCCAGCCTTTCAGATCTTTACCGTTAAATATTTTAATAGGTGCGCCCCAGGTTGGTGTTTTGGTGCGTGCCATTAATGGTGCACGAACACCGCTGAAGTTATAAGTTTGGCCATCGGTATACACCATAGTGCCTTTTATAGCATCGCCATTCACTTCAAATTCAAAATCCATGTTCCTGTTTCCCGGCTCCCATTGCGGGGGGATAGAGAAGCTGTATTTAGTACCGTTTACCTTTACTTCAGAGATCGGTCGCGCGCTGCCAAAGGCGTAAACGAAGCGCCCGATCAGCGTATGGGTACCCGATTTCTGCACCTCTAACCATGATGGTAATACTTTACCGTCTTTCTCCAGGTTCAAATCCCAACGGCCTATCACATCAGGGTCTTTCATCAACGTGGCTTGTGCCGATACTTTGAGAGAGGAAAAAGCAAGTAAGCTTAAAATGAATTGTGCCTGCACCAACAGGCGAATGAATGGCGGAAATCTTTTCATATTTGTAGGGTTATAATTTTTAAAACTACTAACTAATTTGAATTTTTGATAGAGCGGTCAAAATAAAAAGAGCCCGCAGACTTCAGTCCCGGGCCCCAATTTAGGTTTTGTACCTTTATTTGGCTTCCATTATTTTAGTAACCTCGATGGTATCGTTGTTAACGTTAGCATCTACCTCTACATCCTTTCCGGCATATTTTTTCACTGCCTTCTGGTTTGAGATCTTATACACTTTGTCGCCCGAGATCAATACAGCCGCTGCACCGCTGGCCATGCATTTATTAACGCATTTAATGCGTGCTTCCTTCGCGCCCATATCCGATTTGCTTTCCGCACAGTGCGAATCGCCGATATAGCCTTTCAGGTGTTCTGTGTCGTTGCCGGTAAATGACATTCCCAGGCCAACGGTAAGCATAATGGCAAATGATAAGAGTAAATTTTTCATTGCAGTAGTTTTTTAAGGTTATGGTGAGGCCGTTGTGGCAGCCTCATCGGAATTAGTTTTAATGAATTGGTAACCAAATATAATAAACATTCGAAACATCAAAAGGTTGTCGGAATTGTTTTAATAAATTTAATGTGTGGCAAGGCGGGTGGCGTAGGGTGCCAGGCGTATCGATTTTTCTTCGCGCCTTTCGCCTTACGAGGCTAAAATATATAAAATGAGATGCTCTCAGATGCTTTAACCGATCAACAGGAAGTAATTCTTGAACAGGACAAACCGCCAACCTACTGGCTTACCCGGTTTATGATCCTGCGGTTGCTGGGGTTAGTGTATGCTGTGGCATTCCTGGTGGCTATCAATCAGCTTGTTCCTTTAATCGGCAGCAATGGCCTGCTTCCTGTCGGTAACTATCTCCATCTTGTAAGCCATTCATCAGGGTCGGATTTTGCGGGTTTTGTGCGACTGCCGTCCATCTTTTGGTTATGGCATTCAGACGGCTGTTTGCTCACAGTTGCGTGGACAGGGTTTATCCTTTCGTGTGTCATGGTTGCCGGTTATACCAATGCGCCTATGCTTGGGCTGACCTGGTTTTTGTATATGTCCATAGTGCATGTGGGGCAGGACTGGTATGGCTACGGCTGGGAAATACAGCTTGGCGAAACAGGTTTCCTTGCCATCTTTTTATGCCCTTTGTGGGATATGCGGCCCTTTCCAAAGCGGGCACCGCCTATGGCCATCATCGTTTTATTCCGCTGGCTGATATTCCGGATCATGGTAGGCTCAGGGTTGATCAAATTCCGGGGCGACCAGGCCTGGCGCAATGGCACTGTACTTTTTCACCATTTCGAAACGCAGCCTATACCTGGTCCGCTGAGCCGCTGGTTTCATTTTTTGCCACACTTTTGGTTAAAGCTGGGCGTATGGTTCAATTGGATCGGGGAGCTGGTCGCGCCCTGGTTTGTGTTCTGGCCGCGGATAGGCAGGCATATCGCAGGTACCATTATTGTGCTGTTTCAATTAAGTATTATCCTCAGTGGTAACCTATCCTTTTTAAACTGGCTCACCATTATACCGGCGCTGGCTTGTTTTGATGACGGTTATTGGGCTAAACTATTGCCAAAGGCGCTGGTTCGCAAAGCGCAGGCTGCTGCCAATAGCGCAGAAGAGTCAAAGCCGATGCTAACTGCCTCCTATATCATTGCAGGATTAGTGGCTTTGCTCAGTCTTCAGCCGGCATTCAACCTGCTGTCCAATCAACAAATCATGAACAGCTCTTATGACCCTTTCGATTTGGTGAATACTTACGGCGCTTTCGGCAGCGTTGGACAGGAGCGAATGAACGTTGTATTTGAAGGAACAATGGATGACACGACAAACAATAAAGCCGTTTGGAAACCTTATATCTACAAAGGCCTGCCTGTCCGGCTAGATCAACAGCCGCCGCAAATAGCGCCCTATCAGCTGCACCTCGACTGGCAGATGTGGTTTGCCTCCATGTCAACCGCCGACCAATACCCCTGGACCTACAACCTGGTCTGGAAACTGCTGCATAATGATCCCATTGCCACTAACCTATTCGCTGAAAATCCTTTCCCCGGCAAACCGCCGCGATTTATCAGGGCGGTTATCTACCGCTACAAATTTGCCGAACCCGGCAACCCGCAACACCTCTGGTGGACGCGTGAGCCGCTTGGGCTGTGGATGCCTGTTTTATCGGTGGATAATGCGGAGTTGGTGAAATTTTTGGCGTATGAGGGGTGGAAGTGAGTAAGTTGATATCTAAATATTTAGAATATTATTTTTACCAAATTTGCGAGCTTCTTCCAATTCTCCAGCATTGATCAGATCCTTTTCTAATACGTGGTTTACCCATTTTGGCCCATGACCGCCAATACTTTTATCAAATGCTTCAATCTCACCCAGATCAAGAATATAAATATTTTTTTCTTGAAAGGCTTTTTGAATCCGTTCAAACGCCACTATTGCCTCACCTGCAGGTAGATAAGCCCTTCCCGAAGCTTTAGCTTGTGACCAAGGAGACGATCTTTTAAGTGCGACCTGAATTTCTTTTATCTTTTCTTCGGGGATTATTCTGTCACTAAAGGATTTAAAAATTACGCCTATTTCTGTTTTTAATCAGCTGTTTCCAGTTCAGGGCGCTTTTCATCAATAGCTTTTTTACCTTGTTGAAATCAACTTTAACGTCATCCCATACTCCTCCCAATTCCTCAAAAATATATCTAGTTGGATTTTCTTTATGATAAAAATCAAAGTTACCAACAATGATCAAAGGTACCTCTAATTTCTTTAACGCTTTTAATAACCACCGGGAAACGATGTTTGCCGCCGGATTGCACAAACAAAATGTCTGGTGACGGCAATTTTAAACTTTCGCATATATTTTTTTGACAGCCGAACAGAATAAAGATATAAACTAATTCAAAAGTGACCGAAATGAATTATAAATGTAAAATGTATTTTCGTTTCATAACTTAATATTATGGAACAAAGACCATCATTCCTCCCCTTTACATCAGAAACGGCAAAGCAAATGGTTCAACTTACCGAGGATGCCTGGAACAGCCAGGACCCTGAGAAAATTTCAAAAGCCTATTCCATTAACACCGAATGGCGGGCCAGGAATGTGTTTGTAACCGGGAGAGAAAATATTGTGCCCTTCCTTGCTATTAAATGGAAAAATGAATTAGCCTACAAAATCGTAAATGAATATTGGGCGCATACCGACAACAGGATCGCAATACGTTTTGAGTATGAGTATCATAATGCTTCGGGACAATGGTTCAGAGCCTATGGCAATGAGAACCTGGAATTTGATGTAAATGGTTTAATAACCAGGCGTTATGTGAGCATCAATGACCTGCCAATTGAAGAGAGGGACAGAGCCCTATAAGGGCGAACGCCGTTAAAAAACAATTACTGGTGAAAGACAGCCGTTCAGGACGGGAATATGAGCACAGGAACAGAAATATATCCCGGCGTTTTTAACTCAGCCAGGCTGCCAAAAATTTGGGTAAAATGATAGCTATGATTTAGGCATACGAGCATATCCGCCTCCATTCCGTGAACAACTTCATCGATCGTATCGGAAAAACTTTTTGCGCACAGGTTCGAGAAAAATAAATTTTTACAAACTACCTTCCTCATCAGCTCTTTGCTAAAAAGATGGTCTGCATATGATTTATCCAGTTCAGACAAACCCTGTGTACAGAGATGGGCTACAATTACGCTTTCGTTTTCAACGCGCCATTTTGCAAGGTAATTGATAACGGGTGTTTGCGCATATCTCAGATCAGCCAGGTATACAATTCTTTCGATTTTTTTGACCGGCGCTGATTCAGGTACGAGCAGGACGGGGCATTGTATCCGGCTTAATACCGACTTCATGTTGATCCGCCTGTCATTCTGGTTTTCAAGGTCGGCCGCTACGCCATGAATGATCAGGCATGGCTTATGGAAATTAACATAATCGATCATCTCCCGTTCTCCGAAACCGGAAGCATCCATATTTTGGACCGCGGGATGAAAACCAGTATCTGTTTTCAGGCAATTCAGGTGATCGCCAACAGTTTCCGCCTTTTCATCATCACCTGAAACTACTTCAAAACCCGCCGGAACCAACTCCTCACGGGTAACCTTATTCAACATCGATCGCTCGGCAGAGATCAGATTTGCCAAAACAATATCTTTATTATAAAAACACGCCAGTTGGAAGGCATGTTTGGCTGCCTGCAATGCTTCTTTAGAATCATCATTTACCACCACTATCTTTTCCATTGCTCCACTCCTTTCAAGATTCAGGCTTTTATATTATAACAAGGTAACGGCGCAGCTGGTTTGCAATTAAATAAAGATTAACCTGCTGAACGATGTTAAAAATTAATCAGTGGTTCAGGTAGTATGCAGGACAGGCCTTTGCGCACCATACTTCGAGCGCCTCAGTATGACACCCTTTTTTAATCTTCTAAATCAGCGTAATCAAGCTAATCAGCGGTTCAGGCAACCACCAGAAAGAACGGTCCGTACTTGCTTGTAAAAAATTGAAAATGAAAAGATTGCCTGGCGCTTTGTTGATTTTAGCTGTTGTATCCTTAATCATGTCGTGTAAAAAAGAAAAGCCCCAACCGGTGGCTACTTCTGCCAAAACAATCAAGTTCGTTTTGTACACCAATGAGGATTTTTCAACTGACGAGGATACGATCCGCTTTTCGCTCACCATACGCAATAATGCAGGTACGATTAAGGCCCGTTCAATTTTTGATACCACGTTGGCGCTAATGCGGATTAAGGATATCCCCGGTCCGCAAAATAAACTGATTATCTCAAAAATTGTCCCTGATGACGGCAGCATATTGGAAGCCGGGTTTATCTACTCTACCAGGTTTGGTATCGGGTCGAAATTTGATACTGTTAGTATGAATGAGAAATTGAAAGTGTTTGAATATCCCTTTCGGTAAAGTTTGCGGTTAATAGTTGGCAGTTTGCGGTGTTGTCGGTCCGTCACTCCATAGTTTTTTGTCCTAACCCTAATTCCATTATCTCTTGCTTAAAACCTCGGTCGATGTCGTTTGTTAAACCATTATAAAATAACATTAACAAATCTAACTATGCGCACAAGGGGATCAAAAGTGGAACGTCATTCGGTTTCTAATCAACCGCATGAGATCAAATACGAGGCACGTAAAGAAGGTACAAGTGCCGACAAAGTAAAAGAGGCTAAAAAGACCGCGGGAAACCAGCGTGCGGATATTGAAAAGAAACTTAGCGGAAAGAAAGGAGCGTAACTATGCCATGGCACAACGGCGATTATCCGCCATCTTATAAAAATCAGCCCAAGAAAATTCGGGATAAAGCAACCGAGATAGCCAACAAGGTTTTGGAAACCACGGGCAACGAGGGCGAGGCCATAGCTACCGGTCTTAAGCAAGCTCGCCAGCATTTTGCAAAAGAGCAAAAGAAATCCGGCTAGGCATGCCTTCAGCGGTAATCAGCACAATGAATTATGACCCGGAAACAAGTACTTTAACGATCGCCTATGTTTCCGGGCAAACTTATGTGTACAGGGGTGTTCCTGAAACGGTTTATAAGGAATTGAAGGCATCGAGGGTAAAAGGGCGTTATCTGCGTTTTTTTGTAAAGGATAAATATGCGTTTGAGAAGGTGATCAATACCTGAATATCCCGATGGGTTCTTGCCTTGGTGGGGGCGAAAGCATATTGCTTAAAATACCGGCAACAATTTTACCTTTGTCAAAAATTAATATGACAGAGTTACCTGCCTGCCCACTATGCGAATGCACCTTTACTTATGAAATGGGCAGCCTGCTTGCTTGTCCGGAATGTGGTAACGAGTGGAGTCCGGAAGAAGAAACTACTACGCAGGACCAGTTCATTGTGAAAGATAGCAACGGCAATATTTTACAAAATGGCGATTCGGTGGTAGTTATAAAAAACCTACCCGTAAAAGGCTCGTCTCAGAGTATAAAGGCCGGAACTAAAGTAAGGAATATCCGCCTGGTAGATAGCGACCACAATATTGACTGCAAAATTGATGGCTTCGGCGCTATGGCATTGAAATCTGAGTTTGTAAAGAAGGCATAAAGATTGACGATCAATTTCTACCAAAACCATTTTGCCGCCATAGTCAAAAAAAACAAGTGTTCACAAGCGTTCACGGCGTTGTGAGCGTGAGCACCTCCTTTCGATTCCGCTCTTTGTAATAAAGAAAATCCCTATTTTGAGCCCGTGGAAACATCGGATAGCGGCATTTTAAAAACCAAACAGCATTTTGAAATTCTTGACGGATTACGTGGAGTAGCGGCCCTGGCGGTGGTTACCTTTCATTTTATGGAGATCGTCTTTTCCGATTATAGTAAAAACTTTATTGGTCATGGCTTCCTTGCGGTCGACTTCTTTTTCTGTCTGTCCGGGTTCGTTATAGCCTATGCTTATGATGATCGTGTTGAGAAGATAGGCATTTTGGAATTTTTCAAGTCAAGGCTGATACGTCTGCACCCGCTGGTAATATTTGGTTCGGTATTGGGCTTGTTAGCTTTTCTGTTCGATCCTTTTGGTGGCCACCTGGAATTGTATAGTACAGGCAAAATTATACTGATATTTGTTTTATCTGTTTTACTTATTCCGTTTCCCGTGGTGGCGGACAGGGCTTTCAACCAATTCAGTTTTAATGCACCGGCCTGGTCGCTGTTTTGGGAATATGTGGCGAATGTTTTTTACGCACTTGTGCTTTGCCGCGTCCGGAAATCCTTTTTGATCGTGCTGACTATCATTTCGGCAGGTTTTATATTCTACGTGACACATCGTTCGGGTAATTTAATGGGCGGCTGGGGTAAAGGCAATTTTTGGGATGGATGCGCCCGTGTGTCGTATTCATTTTTAGCAGGGATGCTGGTTTATCGCTTCAACCTGATCATCAAAAATAAGCTGGGATTTATTGGTTTGTCCGTTCTATTGGTCCTGGCTTTCCTGATGCCTTTTTCAAATAAATGGAACTGGTTGAGCGAACCTTTGGTGGTGATCCTTTATTTCCCCCTGTTGGTTGCACTAGGCGCCGGCGCGGCGTTAACGCCAGGATTAAAAAAAGGCTGTGTATTATCCGGGAAGTTGTCCTACCCGTTATATATGACGCATTATGCCGTGATGTGGATGTTTGGAAATTATTTAGCTTCGCACAAGCCGGGAACAGGTCAGCTTACGCTGATTATCATAACAGGATTGATTGTACTACCTGCATTTGCTTACCTGGTAATGGTGTTGTATGATCAACCTGTGCGCAATTACTTAAACAGGAAGAGGCAAAAGGGTTGATTCTTATTCTTTCATGGATGATCGTGCAGCAACCAAAGCCAGGAACGTGATCGCTGCGGCAAACGACAAATAATAACCCACGTAATTGAGGCCGTAAAGTGTAGCCAGTTTGGTAGCTATTGCCGGAGTAAGCGATGCGCCTAATATACCTGCCAGAGTAAATGCCAATGACGCTCCGGTGTAACGAACTGCCGCAGGAAAAATACCGGCAAGCGCTGTTCCAAGGGGACCGTAGGTTAATCCCATCAACGCCATGCCTAATGAAAGGAAAATCGTTGTACTTACCCAATTACCGTTGCTAAACAGCGGCGAAAAAATGAGCCCGAAAAGGAAGATCAGGGCAGTGGCTATAATGAGCATATTAGCGCGACCATAACGATCTGCAATGATTGATGATATAGGTATACAAATACCGAAAAATAACACTGAAATCATTTGTGCCACCAAAAAACTGGCCTTAGAATAGTGCAAGGCCGATGTACCCCAGCTCAAGGTAAATACGTTCATCAGGTAAAACAACATAAAGGTGGTTACCGAAGCCAATGTGCCTAAAATAAGTGCTTTTGGATATTTGACGAATACATCTTTCACAGGCACTTTTACGCGTTCGTTTTTTTCGATAATATTGACAAAATCCGGTGTTTCGGTAATTTTTAATCGCACATACAATCCCACGAAAACCAGCAGTGCACTGGCAATAAAAGGGATGCGCCAACCAAAATCCAGAAATTGCTGATTTTTCATAACTCTTTCAAGTATAAAAAATATACCTGTTGAAAATAACAGTCCTATAGGAGCTCCTAGCTGTGGGAACATGCCATACCATGCTTTTTTCCCTTGAGGGGCATTCTCTATGGCCAACAAAACTGCCCCGCCCCATTCTCCACCAAGGCCTAAACCTTGACAAAAACGAAACAAACACAAAAGTATCGGGGCCATAATGCCAATTGTTTGATAGCCTGGCAGCAATCCTATGGCAACTGTTGATGGGCCCATGGTCATCAAAGCGGCCACTAATGTAGCTTTACGTCCCTTACGATCCCCGAAGTGGCCGAACAGGGCTGCGCCTAATGGTCGTGCAAAAAAGGCTAAGGCGAATGTTGCCAATGATTGCAATGTAGACGAAGTTGGATCTACAGCCGGGAAAAACAGCTTGGGAAATACGAGTACCGCCGCGGTAGCATAAATATAAAAATCAAAAAATTCGATGGTTGTACCGATCAGGCTTGCAACAAGGATCCGTCGTACAGGATTTGTGGTATGGCTCTGGGTCATGGGGTTAATGCAAAACCCAAATATATCAGATTGATTTTAGTGAAAGCTGCTTACGTTTAATTAATCGCATCGAGAATCTGGTCAGCCATCGCTTTTAACGCGCGCTCTGTATCGGGACCAGCGTCATTGGCAAAGCAGATGATACCAGTTTTAGTTTGTGGGCAAACCAAACAAAAACTGGTATGCCCTGCACTACCTCCTGCATGAAATACTTCGCGATAGCCTTTTGCCGTCTTTTTATTCATCCAGTATAACCCGATACTCTCCGCTCCTTCGTCTGTAATTTGTTGAATGGGTTGATGAGCAAGTCTGATCGCCGGATCATTCTCGTTAAGGTTCAACTGCAGATAATTAAGCATATCCGCTACATCTGATCTGAGTGAGGCGGCGGCCGGTATGTTATCCCACCAGGTCAGTCTCGGCGCCAATTCACCTTTGGCGTTATATCCTTTTGCAAAACCGTTTGTGTCTGCCATCGCAATTCCAGTCTTTTCCATATCAGCAGGGCCGGTAATATATTTCTTTATCAATTCATCGAAACTCAAATGATATATCCTTTCAAGAATGATCCCGAGCAATTGCGTATCCGCATTTGAATAAATAAACGTAGTACCCGGTTTAACTTCGGGTTTAAATTTCCCAAGCGCATCCAAAAATTCCTCTTTGGAAATGGCAGGATGACTTGCCCAATAATCGACAGGAGATAAGCCGGCAGGAGGCATTGGTACAAACTTAGGCAAGCCTGATGTATGCCCGGCCAGGTTAAAAATTGTAACCGGCGTACCCTGATAAGTTAGATTACCTAATGACGGGACATATTTTTGTACGCTGTCTGTGAGTGTGATCCTCTTTTCAAGAATAGCATGCGCCAGCAAGATCCCTGTGAATGACTTGGTAACAGATGCGATCTCATAGAGCGTATGTGCAGATGGTCTGATATTTTTACCTTTCTCTATAGTGCCAAAATTGTAAGTGTATTTCTTCCCGTCCTTAATAATTCCGATTGAAAGACCAAAATGACCCGGATCGCTCATAAATTTCGAGACAGCCGTGTTCACCGCTTGTTCCATCCGGGTATTCTGCGCCTGACCCATCGCATGGAAAGTGATCAGGAAGACGAGCATGGATAAAAAGGATCTGCGCATCAGCCTACAATTCTCTTAAATATTATCCTTTGCGATAACGCTCCAGTCCTGGCTACCGTAGCCTTTTTCTATCCATTTATCCATTTCGGCGGCGATAGCAGGGATGACAGCCAGATGCACGTTGTGTTTTTCGGCTTCGGCGATCATCAGTCCCGAATCCTTCCTGGCCATAACCAGTTCCCATGATGGCTGCTCAAAATTGCCGCTTAGTATACGTTTCAGGCGGGCAGGCATCGCAGCCGCCGGGTTCCATTCGCTGAACAGGCCCTGAACTTCATCGCCGGATATTCCAAGTCCTTTAGCTAAAGCCAGCATGTCAGAAATCCCAACCGTCATTACCTGTAAAAACAAGTTGCCGGCTAGTTTCATGCCTGCTGCTTTACCTTCAACAGCGCCCAGGTTAAGCAGCCTGCCTGTCATTTTACTCAATTCGGGTTCTGCTTTTTTGATCACACCCTGATCGCCAGAGACCAACATATAACCCGTGCTTTCCAACGCATTCGGTGGCCCCATAAATACAGGCGCATGCAAGTAGGTAAACCCCTTTGCTTTCCATGCTTCAGTTCGTGTAATAGCCCCTTCTACAGATGTTGTCGTATGATCGATGATCAGAGCACCAGATTTTAAGCCAGCTTCAGCATTTTTTAATACTTCATCAACACTTTCATCGTCCCTTAAAGTAATATGGACGATATCGGCATCCTTTACCGCGTCGGCTACATTTTCAAACGCTTTTGCGCCTTCTGATTCCAACGCCTGCGCGCGGGATGCTGTACGATTCCAAACCTGTACTTCATCGCCTTTTTTTCGCATGGCCTTAACAAAATTCGAGCCCAGCAGGCCCATTCCCAAAAATGCTTTCATACTGCAATTAACAAAATTTTAAGCGCTTCGTTCGCTTAATTTTTTATTCTGACTCCTCGCAAACAAGCCAGTGATCAGCAGCCTTTTGAAGCTCGTCGCAATTTGGATTGTTTTCTGAAGCCCAGGCAATAATCCCGTCAGGACGTATCAAAATGGCGCTTAGACCTAATTGATCTTTCGCACTGCCCGGGACATATTTTATTTGATCGCCATATTTAACCGCCAAAGCTTTAAGAGAAGCATTCCCTGCAAAATCAAGCAGTATTCCCCGGCCATCGAGCATAATTTCACCGATTTTTGTGCTATCCTCCAACTCAAAATTAGGAACACTGTGGCCGACCAGAAGGTGACTACCCTCGAGATCATAATGTGTGTGAATACCCCATACCCATCCTGCAAAATAAGTGGCGCCATCACGCGTATTTATCAGGTCGCGCACAATGGCGTTCAGCGCCCGGGCCTGTGGACCTGGATTCATAATTGCAACCTGGGCCCGTGACCAATCCAGCACCTGTGCGCCAATTGGGTGCCGTTCGGTGTAATAACTGTTTAACAAGCCATCAGGGGCTTTCCCCTGAATGGCTGCAGCGAGTTTCCAGCCTAAATTCATGGCATCACCCAGTCCAAGGTTAAGTCCCTGACCTCCTAATGGCGAATGAATATGCGCGGCATCACCGGCTAACAACACCCGTCCGTTACGGTAGGTTGTGGCTTGCCGTGCACGATCGGTCCAGGTGGTTGCGATATGCAGGGCTGTAATGGTAACATCGGTATCTGAAACACGGCGCAATACTTCTTGCACATGTTCCAAAGTAATAGACTTTCCTGAGTCATGAAATGCTCCGCCATCAAAATCCTGTATCATGATGTAACCTGGCTGCGATTGCAAATACATACCTGCTGGTGTCATATTCCGGCCGGGCTTTAGCTTTTCCGGGTCGGCAATGTCAACCTGTGTGGTGTACCCGGTAAACTCCGGCTCTGTACCTGCAAATTCGAAACCACCAATCTTGCGAACATTGCTGCGACTCCCATCGCAACCCACGAGCCATTTACCTTTAAATGATTGGTCGCCTGACTGTACAGTTACCTCATCTGAGGTTTGATGAAAGCCGGAAACAGCATGTCCACGCTTGATTTCTACCCCAAGCGAGGCAGCCCTACGGGTTAAGATTGTTTCAAGCTCCGCTATCTCTGAGATTAAACTGGTTTCGGTTGAACTGGGAAGGCGATGCCTCCATTGTGAGGTGTCAATATTACCAGCAAGAAGTGGAATACCAGCAAAGTGCCCGACCTGGCGTTCAGCTCCTTGTTTAGCATTTTGGTGTGGATTTTTAAGACGTTTATGTATCTCCAGTTCATTTAGCAATCCACGGTGGTAAAATGCTTCAATAGTAGGCGCCGAAAGTCCACGTATCCCAAAAGGAAGCTTCCTTAGTGGAGAGTGTGGATTCTCAGCCTTTTCTAATATTAGGACCGAGCATTTAGCCAGAGCTAATTCACAGGCGAGGAACAGACCCACCGGGCCTGCACCGGATATGATCACATCGTAAATGGTATGATTTTGTGTTTCTTTCATAATCGAATAATTGAAACACAAAACTCCGGAACGTTAAAGCACTAGGATTGTACAAACGCGACAAAATCACTATTCACAGCTTGTTTGCCTTTCTTCGCTTTTCGTGCGAATGCCGCCGGTGTGGTGCCGCTGTAACGTTTAAATTCCCGGCTCAGGTGAGATTGATCGGTATAGCCCAAGTCATGGGCCAAACCCGCAAGACTGGTATCCGGAGAATGCCATAACCGGTTTCGTGCCTGCTCAAAGCGTATCAGGGCGGAAACGTCCTTAACCGTATGGCCGGAGGATTGCTTGAAATTCCTTTCCAGCGTACGTACTGTTGCATGTGCCGTCTCCGCTACCTGGCTTACGGGCATAGTGCCATTGGTTTGCCTCATAGCAACACCTGCTTTAAATAACATACTGTTAATCGCAAGATGTGATCGTGCTCCCAGAAAGTACTTTTTTAAATGAGCCAATGCTTCATCTACCTGGCCATCATGAATGCATTTGTCCAAAATGGTTTGAAGCCGGGCGATGGGATGCTCAAATACTCGCACTCCGCCTTTACCGGAAGGTAGGTTAAGCAGATCGAATACGGTCCAGGGAAAGCATCTGATAGCAATGATCTCTAAACGATCTTTCGTGTAAAAAACGACAGGCTTATTGAGCAGCCCCATCATAAACGGCGATGGTAATGGCTGCAACTCACCGCTATGAGAAATGGTGTAGAGACTTCCAAAGTAAAAAATAATTTCTGCGTAGCCGTCCGGTTGCACCTCAAAACCCGGTTCTGTTTCTGCGAGGTCTCTTCTGTTATACCAAAAGCACTTTATGATATCCCGTAGCTCTTCAGGAGGTTGAAATTCTTGATGCAGCATTTTAAGCCGGTTCCCACAACTCTATGGCGTTGCCTTCCGGGTCGAGGATATGCACGAATTTCCCATAATCATAGGTAGCGATATCGTCTATGATGGTCACGCCATCTTTCTTTAATTGTTCTACCAAAGCTTCCAGATCGGCCACACGATAATTGATCATGAATTCCTTTTTTGATGGATCAAAGTACTTCGTAGTTACCGGAAAAGTATTCCAGGCTGTAATACCAATTTGCTCAGGGTCATCCTTCTCCCGCCACTCAAACGTCGTACCGTACGCACCCGTAGGCAAGCCCAGGTTTTTTGCGTACCAGTCATTCATTCCCTTAGGGTCATCACACTTAAAAAACACGCCACCGAGGCCAGTTACTTTTTTCATGATAAAATGTTTTTCTTATTCAAGATTACGTGTTTTAATGAAGAAATCAAAGGCTGTTAGCCCGTTCCCGGTAGTTTATCGCCGTAAAAATGGCCGCCATAAAACAAATGGAGAAAGCGCGTTAGGAAGATATCCCCACGAGTTGCGATAATTACCGTTAATTCTCTTCCGGATTCGGCTCAAAGATGGATTTTTAATTCCCAGGTAAGAAGAAATGTGATACGCTGCGATACGATTAATAATATTAGGGTGTTCCTCCAGAAGCCTGATATACCGTTGCTCGTGGGTGAAAAACAATAATTCCTCAGCCCTGGTCTGCGAATAAGTAAAGAACAATTCTGCCAGCAACCGGCCAAATTTGGCCCAGTTTGCATGAGTTTGGTACAGACTAGTGAGATCGTGATAGGTGATATAAATTAATTCACAATCCTCCATCGCCTGGATGAAATAGTGACATGCATTACGGGTGATGAAACTCCGGAACGAGACGATAAACTGATTTTCTGAAAAGAAGAAGATATTCGTTTCCTCGCCCGTATCGGGATTGCTATAATAAATCCTAAAAATCCCCTTAACTACTAGTCCCAGGTCGTTACAAACCACGTATTGCATATTGAAAAAGTCGCCCTTTTTGATTTTCCGGGGTTTCCAAAAAGGGCCGCTGTCGGCTATGTCTTTTTCACTTAATGCAGCAAAATTTGTCAGATATGCTTTCAATATTTCAGAATATTCACTCATAGCGTTACGCTTTTACCTTCAGCAAGTATAGAAAAAGATCAGACAGCCTTTTCACGTTCTTTTATAGTTTTTGACAACCTGATAGCGGCAAGCAGGAAATAAAAGGCGCCGAATGCAGAATAGCCGGCCAAACTGCTGATGCCCATTGTTGGCGAATTTGCCATAGCGATGAATGCACTTCCGGCCAGCATAGATTGACCGCCACTAATGATCATTGGCCATTGTCCACCCAGTTCTTTCCGGCGACGCAAGCCAAGTATAAGCTGCACAAGACCAGTGACAATGGCCCAGGCGCCGAAAACTATCAGCGCTGCAGAAACGCCCATTTGTAGAGCCAATGCCACGCCAATAGTTGTAAGGATCCCAATAACAGCGTTTACGTATTGCGGATTTTTTGATACTTGCGGTGGATTCGCCTTAATATCTAAATAAGTGGCAAAAACATCCCAGGCCGGATAAATAACAAAAAGGATTTCAGCGATACCATGATTAGTTTTGACGAAAACCGAAATCAGGATAACCCAAATGACAGAAAATGCCGTACGTGTAAGATATAACCTGCGCAGAGACCTGGCAGTTTGAACAGTGATTGTTGAGTTTGTGGTGTTTATTGATTCAATTGATGAGTTCATGACGTTGTTCTTCTTTTTGTAGAAGCAAATCTAGCGGCTAATCGTCTTGCAGTTTTTCACTTAAGTTAAAACCAAATAACGCTAAACAGGGCAACAAAAAAACCTTCAGCTTTTTTGCTAAAGGTTTTCTATGTGTATAGGTAGCCGATGTGCTACCTATTTGATTCTTTTAAAAAATCAATCCCAAATGCCATTCTGTGCTGTAAATATCACCGGCTCGCCACCTGTCACCATAATGGTATGCTCGTGCTGGGCAACATAACCACCTTTATTACCCGTTAGCGTCCAGCCGTCGACGCCCGTTTCGGCAATGGTTGATCGGGTCGAAATAAATGTCTCTATCGCAACTACCGAATTCTTTTTGAAACGTGCAATGTTAAACCTGTCGCAATAGTTGGCAATTTCATGCGGTTCCTCGTGGAGGCTGCGGCCAACACCATGCCCGGTCAGATTTTTTATTACTGTATAGCCGGCTTTTTTGGCTTCAGTTTCGATCAATCTGCCAATCTCCGAAATCCTTACACCACCTTTAATATTAGTGATTGCTTTCTTTAATATTTCTTTCGATGCTTCTATCAATTTACCATGGCCATGGATGTCTTCGCCTAATACGAAAGAGCCTCCGTTATCAGCCCAATAGCCGTTGAGCTCTGCCGAAACATCGATATTCACCAGGTCGCCTTCTTTAAGGATTTTATCCGCCGATGGAACACCATGTGCAGCTTCTTCGTTAACGCTGATACAAGTATATCCCGGAAAATCGTAGGTTAACTTAGGTGCAGAATGTGCGCCCAGATCTGTCAGCAATTTGCCGCCGTATTCGTCAAGCTCTTTAGTTGAAATGCCCGGTCGGGCGTACTCCCTCATCTTCTTAAGGGTAATCGCCACTGCATCACTGGCTTGCTGCATTCCAATTCTTTCGCTTTCGGTGGATATAGACATGGTTGAGTTTTTATCTGGTGCAAAATTAACGATAATAAACTTGATAGAATTCGAAGAGCACGTGCTCCGCCTATTCTTTAAAACTTCAATTAGCGAATCAAAGGAACTATTATCTTCGTCCCTTCCGGCAACGCAATTACAGCTTTAGCTGCCATGCGGAAAAACAAAGAATGATCCACTACACCCGGCAACATTTTGATCGTAGTATTCAGCAAAGACAATTCCGGCAATTCTGCAAACCGCAGATCAACAAGATGGTTACCCTGGCCCGATGGCGAAGGACGCAAACTCCATTCCATTCCTGG